>Ga0209914_1002065_pt1 | contig 17646 bp, 20 predicted proteins | sample ThiBiot_500_plan_FD_183949 | JGI IMG/M metagenome (GOLD analysis project Ga0209914, IMG submission 183949) | Wastewater bioreactor microbial communities from Cape Town, South Africa - Thiocy_cont_500_plan (SPAdes) | ecosystem: Engineered > Bioreactor > Thiocyanate-remediating > Anaerobic-Aerobic...
GAGCCGGCGTTCTGCCGGATCCGCCGGACGACACCGGGGCGTTGCCGGTCGTGCCAGTCCCCCGCCAACTGCACCGACGCGCCCTTGCCTTGATAGGCCGCGCACCAGGCGTGCATCAGCCACAGCAGCTCCTCGACGACGTCGGGGTGGTGCAGCCAGCACTCCGGCAGCGCAGTGACGCCGTCGGGGTAGCGCAGGAACACCGCGTGCAGCCATGCGCACAGCTCTCCGAGCAGCTGCTCGACCAGGACCGGGTCGGTGGGCAGCAGCAGCCACGACGGCGCCGGCGTGGCCGCGGGGCGCTTAGACAACGCCGCGACCGCGTCGGTGAGCTGCCCGACCAGCCGACCGAGGTCGTCGACCCGGCCGCCAACATCGCGGAGCGGGTCGATTGTGCGGCGCAGCCCGTCGACCTCGCGGGCCAGGCCGGCGACGGCGTCCGCGCGGGCGAAGTCCGGGTCCTTGCCCGGGGCGGTCACGGCAGACCCGGCGCGTCGTCGCACACCCACACCTGTCCGCCGGCGTCCGTTCCGGGGGTCGCGGCGTCGCGGTCAGAGTCGTCCTGGTGGTCGGCCTGGTCGTCGGTGTGCCAGCGGGCGAGCTGGTCGCGCCGCTGTTCCTGCTGGTCTGCCTCCGCGACCGTGACCCACAGCATCGAGCCGGCCGGGCCCGGGTCGATGGCCACGGCGTGCGCGGTGTCGCGGGTGGTGCCCTGCGTGGTCCACGGCCGGTCGAGGTCGACCACACCGTCGACCGTGGCGGGCGGTTCGCTGCGGTCGATGATGGCCGCGTGGATGTGCGGGGCACGCCCGTCGGTGGCGGCGTGGGGGATGCGGGCGAGCAGGGCGTCCTTGTCGACGAGGAACGCGGCCCGGTCCGCCTCGTCGACGTCGCGGCCGCGCGCGGAGAGCTCGCGCAGCCGCGCGGTCAGCGCGGCGATCTCCCGCACCGACGGGGGCGTGGGACGGTCCGGGTGAGCTGGGCTGGTCATGCGACACCTCCGGTGGATGTGTCCGGGCGAGCGGCGGCCGCCGCGGGCGAGGGAACGGGCGTGGTGAGCGGCGTGGCCGGGAGGGACCGGTCACGGATCACGGTCAAGCGGGGCCGAGCGGCGTCAGCCGGACCCGGCCGCAGCGCGGGTGTCGGGTCGGGCGGTTGGGGCGCGGGCCGGATGGTGCCGTCGAGGTCGGCGAGCCGGCGGCGGATCCGCAGCTCGCGGCGCACCACCGCCACCCCGACCGCGACGACCACGGCGCCGATCAGAACGGCACCGATCGCGGTGTCGAGGCCGGGGACGACGCTCCCGGCCGCGCCGGCGGCGCACAGCCCGATCACCAGGGCCATGATCAGCCGATACTCGGTGCCGCGGTGCGAGGAACTCCAGCTCATCACGCGCCTCCGTCTTCGATCGCGTCGTCGTCGAGCTCGTCGCCCGGCGTCGGGTCGGCGGGGCGGGCGAAGGGCGATCGGAACGGGATCACCGACCCGCCGGGGTCCGCGTTGTCCGTCGGCGCTGGGTCGACGGGACCGACTGGCCGACTACCGGCCGGCGCCGTCGGATCGGTGCTGGTCGGCTCGACGACGACGGTGGCGGTCGCGCCGTGCCCGGTGACCCGGATCCGTACCGCCGTCCACCGCGCCCCACACCACCGGAGGGCGGCGCAGACCTGAGCGACTACCCATGCCCGGATCGGGCGGATCCGGTCGGCCACCCATCCCCCGGTCTGTGCTCGGTGGCGCCGGATCCAGGCACGGGCCCGCACCGTGTAGGCGTCGGGGTACTGGACGGCGCGGACGTCCGGGCGGTTCCATGCCATCCGGGCCCGCCCGAGCACCGGGCGGATGCCGCGGCGGAACACCAGCACCCGGCCCTCGGGGAGGTTCGCGATCTGCGCCGGCGCCACCACCGGTACCGACCGGACCGTCTTGGATCGGCCGCGGCCGTGCGGGTCGGTCGTCCAGATCGGCTCGTCGCGGTCTCCACCCAGGGTGGACCAGAACAGCAGGTCGTCGCGGTCTCCGGTGCCGCCGAACACGACCTTCGCGGCGGCGTTGGTCATGATCTGCCCGGTCTTCGCCGGCCCGTACCGGTCGAGCATCTGCTGCCGCGACTGGAACACCGCCAGGATGGTGACGTTGCGGCCGCCCATGTCCGCGGTCCAGGACTCGAGCGGGACGGGGCAGATCAGGAACGCCTCGTCGAGGTAGAGCCCCAGCGGCGGGTCGAGCCGGCCCGCGTCGCTCTCCGCCGCGATGGCTCGGGCCTCGCGGGCGATGTGCCCGGTCAAGGCGCACATCAGCGGCGCCACCTGGGTCTCCTCCGCGCCAAGCAGGAACACCGTCGCCCGCTCGGACAGGAGCTTCTTGACATCGAGGCTGTGCCCGGGCGCGGCGGCCTTGGCGGCGTCGGGGTTGTTGAGCCAGCCCAGCGCGAGCGCCATCGTGGTGGTGATCGAGGACTGGGTCTTCGAGTTCGTCCCGAGGAACTGGGCGGCGTCCAGCGCGAAGGACTTGACCGGGGAGCGCTGCAGGAACCCGGTCACCTCCCGCTTCGCCTCGTCCGGGTTGCCGATCCAGCGCTGCACATCCGACATCTGCTTGCCGCCGAGGGCGGCGGCGTGCAGGAGCACGGCCAGGGCGCGCCGCGCCTGGGCATCCCAGAACTCCCGATCCCCCGAGCCTGCCTTCGACGCCGCCGAGACCATGTCCGTAGCCCGATCGGCGGCCGTGTTCGGATCGGTGCAGCCGGTCAGCGGGTCGAACGTCACCGTGGAGGCGATCCCTCCCAACCCGACCGCGTTGAACACGTACACCGGGCCCTTGCGGGCGCGCAGCGGGCCGCACAGGTTGAGCAGATCGGTGCGGGTGGAGGTGACGACGACGGCGCCGGGGGCGTCGATGATCCGCCCCGCCAACCACCCCGTCTTGCCAGTACGCGGGCCGCCGAACACGATAGTGACGTCCTCGATCGACGCCCAGATGGTCTGCAATCCCGTGCGGCACAGCTCGATCGCGAACCCGATCACCGCCACAGGGCGCGCCGGCTGGCCTCGGCCAGTGACGGCCGTACCTTGCGGGCCTTCCCGCGCATCGCCCGACCCGATGCTGTCCGGGAGATCGTCGTCGCCGACGCCGTCCCGGAACTGCGCCGCGAACGCCCGGACCAGCGCGTGACGACCGCGGCGGAGCGCGTCAGGTAATGCCACGCCCCGACACCGGCCACGATGGTGGCGATCAGGTAGACCGGCCACGGCAGCTGTCGCAGCAACGCCCACGCGGGGAGCAGCGCGAACACGCCGAGCCCGAACGCGATCCCGCGCCGGCCGATCCGCCACGTCACTGCGGTCGCGATCACGGATACGAGGAACAACACGAACACGTTCACGACGGACCTCCCGTCCAGTCGAGCGAAGAAGCGGAACCGTCGGACCCGACCGGGCTCATCGGTCCGCTCCCACTGCGTGGGCGACCGCGGTCGCGATCGTGCGGGCGTTGCCCGGGCCCATCGCCCGGAAGCCGAACCTGTCGGTCCCCAGCGCGATCGCGAGATCGAGCACCGCGATCTCCGTCGATGACGACGCGTCGAACTCGCCCGCCTCGAACGCGGTCCGGGCAGCGACGAAGTCGATCCACCACAACCCGTCCGCGTCCCGGTTCACGCACGCCCGCAGGAACTCCCCGCGCCGCGGCCACACCTCGTGCGCCAGCAAAAGCCACACCGCCGCCTGCACGTGCGCGTCATGGCCATCGATCCACCGGCGCAACCCCGCCACCACCCCGGCGCTCCCGCCGGCCGGCTTGATCTGCGCGGTCCTGGCCCGCGGGTTCATCGCGACACCTCGCCGGCCGGGCCGGTCTCGACACCGATGTGCCCGATCGCCGACCAGAACTCGTTGGCAGCCCGCTCCCCCTGCGCGAGCTCGTCGCGGGTCACGACCAACGCCAGCACCGCCGAGCGCAACCGGCACGCCGGGTCTGCGCCCTCGTCGTCGTAGACCGCCCGCCCGCCGCCGTAGCCGGCGACCTGCCCGGCCAGCACACCGACGAGCGAATCGAGCACGCGCAGGGTCTCGACCATCTCCCCTGCCAGCGCGTAGAAGTCCGCGTGATCCGGGGTCGCCACACGCTGGGCGTGGACCACCTCGCGCCACGCCTCCGCACCCGCCACGGCGCGCCGCACCGCGTGCGACCGGCCGTCCTCCGCGCGCTCTCCACGCGGGCTGTTCGTGGTGTTCATCTACGATCGGTTCCCTTCCGCTCGTGTCCCTGCCTGGGCTTCTGTGTGGGAGATCTGGAAGGGCGCACTGGTTGCAGCCGGTGCGTCCTTCCCCCTGCTCGTGCTGCGGGTGCCGGTGTGGACCGCGTGGGCCCACCGGCCCGCCGTCCGCGGACTCACCCCGAACGCGCCCGCCGCGTCCTGCGGCGAGAGACCGGCCGCGATAGCAGCCCTCCCGGCCGCCGCAACCTCCCGGCGAGTTCCACCCGCCGGCCGCTGCGGCACCACCGGAGAACGCCGGCCAGTGCCGCGACGCAGGGCCCGATCCTGGCGCCGCTCGTGCTCGGTCATTCCCCCGGCGATCCCGTCGGGCTGGTGCCCCAGCGCCCACGCCAGGCACTCCGCGAGCACCGGGCACCCGGCGCATACCGCCTTCGCGACCGACACCTGCATCTCGTACTCGGGGCCCTCGACCGCTGCGGGAAAGAAGATCTCCGGGTCGACCGAGCGGCAAGCCGCCCGGTGCCGGAAGTCCCCCGGCTGCACATGGCCCGCCACCGGCTCGCGGTGGGTCGAGCGCCTCGCCGCGGTCATCCCGCAGCCCCCGGCCCGGCATTGGTGATCGGCTGCGACGCCTGACTCACCGTGGACAGGAACTCCGACACCATTCCCGGCAGACCCGCCCCCGCCGGCGTACCGATGAACAACACCAGCGCGACCAGCGCGAACACGATCGCACCGCTAGCGACCCGCGCCTTCGCGCAGATCGCCGCACCGACTACCGCGAAGAAGATCAGAACTCCGATGCTCATGTCAGGCCTCCACGTCCGCGGCCAACGGCCGGGACAGCTCGTTGTGTCGGCTGGGCTGAACGCTCACGCGGCACCGCCCGGGAACTGGACGTGCTCCAGCGCCGCCTTCTCGATCGCGGCGACCTGGTCGGCCCGCCAGCGCTCCGTCCAGTCCTTGAGGTCGACGCAGCGACCCGTCCGCAGGACGTCAGCGATCACGCGCTCCAGCGCGGCCACCGGGACGACGTACCTACCGCCGATCTTGACTCCTGGAAACGTGCCGGCTCGCAGGTGGCGGTACAGAGTGGATTCGTCGATCCGCACCAGCGCTGCGGTCTCGGGAGCCGTGAGGAAGGACGGCGGGATCGCCGTCGGGCTGTCGGTTGTCATTGCTCCTCCATGGGTTCTCGCTCGCTGCCACTCCTGAGCACTCCTGGACGTGGCTTCCTGGCGTGCGTCACACTGCCAGTTTCACTACTAGATTGAGTGTGAATTGATAGTTTGTCAACAGCGAACCGCGCGTGGACTACGCGCGAGATCAAGAGCTAGCTACGCTCGCAGCACATGACCAGGGCTGCGGGAGGACACGTGAGTCAGGACTGGGAGGCGGTGGCCGCTGCGCTGCGGGATCGTCTCGACGAACGGGGCACGACGATGACCGACCTCGCGGCACGCTCGGGCGTCTCGCTGACGACCGTTCGCGAGCTGGTGCACGTGCTGAACACCCGCCGACGACAGCCGCGGACCCTCGCCGCCCTCTCGACCGCTTTGGGCTGGCCCGCCGACCACCTCGCGGGCGTTCTGCGCGGACAAGCGGTGACCGCTGTTCCGCGTGACGACCTCGCCGAGCTCCGGCGCGAGATGCGCGACCTTCGAGGCCGCGTCGAGGCGCTTGAGCGCGGTACCGGACAGGGCTCGTAGAACCCGCATCGTCTTCCTCCTTCCGTTCTGGTGGTTCCTGCTCTCCGTTCTGGTACCAGCTTGGATTTCCGGAATCGCCCGCGACAGGGCGCACAAGGGGGCACACTTGAGCACCGGGCGCACTCGGGGGGTGACGGGTGGTGGCGAGGAACGCACGACTGGAACGTCTCCTCGTGGAGGCCGGCTTCGTCGACCGCGACGGCCAGGGTGGCCGCAAGCAGTTCGCGCGGGCCGTGACGGGGGCCGCCGTTGGCCGCGGCTCCACTCGCACCTACTCGCACACCTACGTGAGCCGCTGGCTCGACGGCGTGGTCCCCCGCGACGATCAGACGCGGGAGGCGATCCGCGAGGCGCTGTCGGCACGCCTCGGCCGTCGAATCGCGCCCGATGAACTCGGCTTCATCAGCGCCCGATCCACCTCGCCCGACGTCGGGCTAAGCTATCCCGACGAACCCGCCGCGGGCATCACGTCCGTCGCCCAGCTCTTCGAAGCCGACCTCACGAGCGCCCCAGGCGTCGGCCACGCGCCAACCAACAACGCAGCATGGAACGACGCATCGCTGAGCTGGCTTGTCGGCTCGCAGCAGCCGCTAGAGGACCTCGGGCGCGGCGGCCGGGTCGGGCCGGCCGACGTAGAGCGCCTACGGACCATGCGCGGGACGTTCGACCGTCTCGACAGCATGTTCGGCGGTGGCCATGCGCGGAACGCTCTGGTGCAGTACCTCCGGACCTCGCTGCCCCCGCTTCTTCGCGCAGGTGGCCGTACTGACATCCGCCAGGCACTCTTCTCAGCGGCTGGCGAAGCCACGCAGCTCGCCGCGTGGATGTCCTACGACGCGGGACTCCACGGGCTTGCACAGCGCTACTTCATCCAGGCCCTCGGACTGGCCGACGCCGGTAACGACCGGCTACTTGGCGCCAGCATCCTTGACGCCATGAGCCATCAGGCCGCCTACCTGGGCAGCTTCCGCAAGGCAGCCAACCTCGCCCGCGCAGCAGGGCTCGGCACAGCGTCGGCGGGAGTTCCTACCCTCACGTCGCACTTCTACGCCATGGAGGCACGGGCGCTTGCCCGGCTGCGCGACAAATCTGGTTGTGACCGCGCGATGAGCGCGGCCGTCCGCGAGTACGAACGACGAGGGGAAAGCGAAGCCCCGGAGTGGATCAGCTACTTCGACGACGCCGAGCTCTCGGCCGAGCTCGGACACTGCCACCGAGACCTCGGGCGGTCCGCGACAGCCATCATTCTCGCCGAGCAGGCCCTCGACAAAGCCTCCGGCGACTACGTACGCAGCGACTTCTTCGTTGCGATGGTCCTCGCCGACGCTCATCTCGACGCTGGCGACGTTGAACAGGGGTGCCAGGTGGCCGCTGACGCCTTTCGCGCCGGCGAAGGCCTAGAGTCCGCTCGATGCCACGGCTATGTCGACGAATTCAAGCAGCGGCTCATCCTGCACAAGAAGAATCGCGCCGTCCGGGATTTCGTCGCGACCGTCCGCAGCTCACGCCTGTGGACCCCGGAACGCGCAGGTTAGTACGGGTCCCAGTCTCGACGACTTCCGCCGGACCGGATCGCCTCGATGCGTTTGGCCGCCTCGCGCGCGGAGCGGTCAGCGAGGTGAGCCTTCTTTGCCAGCCATGTCGTCATAGCCACCTCGCGCATATTCGCGAGGGTTTCGTACCCGCTCCACGTCAGCAGGTCGAACCCGTACACCTCGACGAACGTGCGGTACTCCTCCTCCGTGTGCCAGCCAAACCGGTCGAAGAACATCGCCGTCTGGATCAGGTCCCACTCTCGTGGGCCCCACGCAAAGCTGTCGAGATCAATCAGAACTGCTTCACCGTCCGGGCGGCAGATGACGTTACCCACGTTCGCGTCGCCGTGGATGACGCCTTGCGGGAGAACGAAGGGGAGGTCGTCGAACGTCCGCCGAGCCCACTCGATGCGCTGGCGCAGGAACTGGGCATCCACCTCGGAAAGCCCAGGGAACGACGGCAGATCATCGCCGCCATCACCGAACGGAGACGGTTTCGGTAGCTCGAATCCGGTCGGCGCGTCGAGTTGGTGAAGCCGCCGAACCAGCTCAGCCACATCCGCGAGCGGCGCGTAGACGGTCTCGTCGTTCACTGACTCCCAGAACGTCACCACACGATCCTCGGCGACAAAGGGTTGGCGAACATTAACAGCTCGTGTCACCGGGTAGTTGAGGGCATCGAGCCATCGAGCGACATCAATCTGCCTACGCGCGTTAGTCAGAAGGGACACACTAGGGGCTACTCGAGCGATGATCGTCCCCTCAAGCCGGAAGACGGCGTTGGACCCGAGTCGAATCAGCTTAAGCCGACCCGAGGGAAGGCCGGCGTCCCGGCACGCATGTGCCACGGCCCTACCTGCGGTGTCTTCAGTGAACTCCCCAGCGAGAGCTGACGAGGTCTTCCTAGTCACGGAGTCGGCCATAGCTGTCCGGTGCCTGCTTTCGCGTCGGCCACATGGGCGACATCCACGCTACGCCACGACACGAGCGGCGCCGGCACAAAGCATCATGTCCCAACGCTGCCGTCGGCCCTGGACCAAGTCGGGCCTCCTTCGGCCGCGTATAAGCACAGTCGAGATTTAACACCATAACCGAGAAACAGCGATTACGTCACATCCTACGGGAGTAGACAGTCTCCAGGACTTCCCAGGAGCGAATAAGCGCCTCCACGGTTAGAACCTCCAACGACAAAAGTCCCCTATAGTCAGACCTGACAAGGTCCTGCACGAACTGGTCCAGATCCAACTCTCCTGCACCTAGTTCGAGGTGTGCTTGACCTGCGGAAATTCCATCATGCAGATGGATATTCGACAACGATGACCCAATCGCAGACAGCATCCCGCCAGGATCAAGCCCGCTTTGGATCGCATGACCGACATCAAGAGTGAATCGAACGTCAGGATATCGTTCAATTAGACTTCGCATATCATTCACCGCTACAACAGGTTCATACATTACGCCAGCACGCCTCATCATATTCTCTATCAAGAGATCTATCGAGTCGAGATCCTTGGTTAGGCGCTCTAGTGAACTGGCGAGCCAGTCAAGTGCCTGCGAGTGGTTAGTTGTAAAGAAGGTCGATCCCGAATGCACCGTTACCGATCGGGCTCCGCAACTCGATGCAACCTCACACGCACGAGCTATACGCGCCTCGCTGATTTGGCGAAGCTCATCCCACGGTGACACCAGTGACATTCCCACGAACGGACCATGGAACGTCACCTTCCGACCGTCCAGAATTCGCTGCACCGAACGCAGCTCCACCCGCGACTCTGGAATCCACTCAAGCCAAACTTCCAGATGATCAAGACCTTCCAGTGAATCCGCCACGGCCAATTGGCGATCCCAATCCACCGGATCGAATGAAAGTATGTTAAGGAAGCTCCCACACATGAAGCGCCGCCGCATCACAACTCAACCCCTCGGTAGATCACCAGCGTCACCTTGTGGTCACCGCATATATTTCCTTGCGTCCACGGTAAAGGCAAACACCGCGCGTTCAAGTTTCTCGGCCGCGGCAACGACCGTCGTCGGCCACGCATCAACGTCGATCAGGCTATCGGCATCGTCTCCATCGAATCTTCTCGCACGAAGTTCTCGATCGGCGGAGCGCAACCTGTCTGCCGAGGTAGCCAAATTGTCGGGCCCATACAGATGCAGCGTGGCGACGACTTGCCGAATTTCACCGCGAGCACGTCTATATTGCCCAACAGCAGCATCGATGTCTGCTTGACTACCGCCCTGACGATTCAATCGATTCAGTTCGAGCGAGATTGCACGACTCGTCATGGCAGCTTCGACCAGCCGGGCGCACCGATCAGCGCGATCGTTCCGGGCTCGTGCTCTAGCCGCGAAGACCGCCTTTAGGGGCTCCAGGAGCACGCCAGTGGTTACACCGGCGAGGGTAAAGATTCCGGTCAAGAGCGTCGTTAGCACACGCACAGTATGCACTCCGAGAGCTTCAGACACCACGATCGGGAACCCCAAGCAACGACTTGTCACAGATTGCAACCGAGACTCACGAAACTCAAGCCCGTAGTAACGACACGCCGAAGCCGATCGACTGACCCGTAGGTCCGCACGGTAGAGTTCGCCGAACGTAGAGGCTAGGAGGCTTCATGCAGCTTCCCGACGCGGTTGGTACTTGGATAGTGCAAGCACGCCTTGGGAGTGGTGACTTTGGCGCTGTCTATCGTGTCAAGTCGAATGACGTCGAAGGCGCGCTGAAGATGCCGAACGCAACTAGTCCGGCGGCTACCGCGCGCCTAGACTTCGAACGCATAGCGTTAGAAGCCCTTCAACATAAGGGCGTTCCGGCATTGATTGCCGACGGGCTGCACAATGACACACCATTCATTGTCATGTCTATTGCCCCTGGAATCTCTATTCAGCATCATGTCGAGCGTAACGCTCAGCTAGGACGACTCTTCGGCGACATTGAGACACTTGGGATCCTGACTAGTCTTCTAGAAACGGTCGAGCATGTACACGCGAGGCGGCTCGTGCACCGAGACATTAAAGGTGCAAACGTGCTATACGACGCACGCTTGAGTCAAGTTACGCTTCTTGACTTCGGCTTCTGCAAAGAAGCTGGCCGAAGTGATACGCGCTCTGAAGATTCCTTCTGGCGCGTGGGATCATCGCGGTTCAGCCCGCCATCAAAATTGAGTAACCCTGCTTATGCCGATCCGGCACACGATGTATTCGCAGTAGGAGTTCTCGGATATCTGATGCTTACCGGCAGATACCCGTGGTCTGCTGCGAAGTCAGATGATGTTGCCGCTTTACGTCGTGCACAGCTAGGACAGCCCCTTGAGCCGATAACCGAGACGAACTCGTTCGTCCTTACGGAGGTATCACATTGGATTAGCAGCCTCCTTGAATTAGATGACCTGAAGCGTCCTTCCGCGGCGGACGCGCTAAAACAAGCACGCGCCATTCAACAGCACTTGATCGATTCAGCCGACTCGCCCGTTCGCCGCATACAGACGCTCCGATTCCCACAGGTAATAAGGGATCCGATACACGGGGATATAAGACTTACAGAGTACGAGTACAGAGTCCTACTCACCCGTGAGATTCAGCGCCTTAGATCGATCCGTCAGCTTGGTTTAACTAACATGGTCTACCCAGGTGCTGAGCACTCGCGCCTCAGCCACTCAATTGGCTGTGTAGCTCGAGTCGAGCAGATACTTTCGAACATTGAGGCCCGTGATGGAATCCGCATAGACCCTGATCTGCGCCAGTCGGCCCGACTGTTTGCCTTGACCCATGACGTGACTCACATCCCATTCGGCCATACACTCGAAGATGAACTAGGAATGTTTGATCGGCATGACTCTAATACAGCGCGCCGGCGACGACTAGTTGATAACAGGTCGTCAGAACTTGGCGCCAAACTGCGTGAGACGGATATCGGCAGAATGATACTGCCCTATCTGGCAAGCTCATCCACATCGAATCCAACCCCACTCTTCGTCGAAATTGTGAGCGGAGACACGGGTGCGGATGTCCTTGACTATATCGACCGGGATGCGTATTTCTGCGGCTTGGATCACAGAGTTGATAGTGCGATATTTCGCCAGTTCCGGTTGCACGCCTTGGTTCAAAGCACAGACCGTCGATTAGTATCTGTAGTGGGTGGGAAATACGGCATTCGACTTGACCGGTCGTTCGCGATTGAGACCGTCCTAAAAGAACGCTACGCAATGTTCTTGAAAGTCTATACGCACTCAGCCAAAGCCGCTGCGTCAGCCCTCCTTGGAAAAGCGCTCTTCTCGCAACGCAGCTCAAGGACGGAGTCGCGGACCGTGCTAACCGAAGCCGTGATCGAAGGGCTCGGAGACGACGTGCTCATCGATCGACTGGGAAGTTCATCCGACCGGACAACATCGTGGCTAGCAAAAAAGTTGCGATACCGAGACCTGCCGAGGGGCATTTACCGGGGGGTGATGCTCGAACGCTCGGTCAGAAATGAGGAGGATTACAAGGATCGGCGTGCTTGGCTGCAGCGGTCCGGTATGACCGAGCCAGCAGGTAGGGCCGATTTGGAGGCGCGCCTTGCTCTGAGTGCCGGCTTAGACGCGCGTCAGGTAATTGTTTACTGCCCGCCGAAAGCTCCTGGATTTCAACAAGTCGAACATTGGGTAACTCGTACCCAGGACGAAAGCAACCCGACGTTACAAGGTCATAGCCTGAGTGCGGAGATCGCCCGCAGACATCTTGAGCTGTGGGAATTGTGGGTATTCGTAGTCGACGCCCAGGATGATCGGGCAAGAATCCGGCTAGCTGAGGCAGCTCAGGATCTGTTCGGAATGCCAAATCTAATCGAAACAGACCGCCTACAAGGCCGCCTCATCTGAGATGTGGCAGGTAAGGAGCATTCAATGAAGACACGGCAGGCGTTGGTGGCGATTGGTGGCCAGGCTCAACGCCTGAGGTCTGCAAGCATTACGGTGCCAGTGTCGAAATCGTTTATAGACCTGGACGGCAAGCCAATACTCCATTGGTGCTTAGCTCAGCTCCATCGGGCTGGTATTCGGGAACTCGTACTTGCTTACGATCAACCCGAGCAACGCGACCATGCCGACCGAGTCCTATCAGGTCTCAGACTTAAATTTGATTCTGTATTGACATTCAATGATGACGGGCGAGGCGTTCACTGCCTACCGTACTTCGCGAGAAACCTGCTGCACGATCGGTATCTATTCGAGTGCGGCCATACGATCGCACCGGTTCGGCATTATCACCGTCTCGATCGACAGAAGGACGCCACTCACGTTGTTTTCTCGGTCTACAAGCCTCATCCGCTGAATACGCGATTCCCAGTCCGCCTAGTAGGTGACTCGATCATTGCATCAGAGGAATGCCCTGACGGAACGTACGCGGCTGCCCATGCACTACTACTGGACAGGCAGTACGCTCTCGATCTGCCGACTTTTGACTTCAATATTGTGAAAACAATTAGGGGTCTCGCCAAGGCAGATCGATTAAGATACGTCATAAGCGAGCAACCAGCCGAATTTGATATTCCGCCGGAGTATGCTGATGCCATCCGCCAATATCGCCGGTTCGCCAAGAAGAACTCAGGATGGCAAGGGCGCGTGAGAGATCTAGTTCCGCTCTGAATGAGCGAACTCCGTCGCAGTATGCTTGATCGTTGGCTTCGGGAATCCTTGGATGCCTCCCGAGAGATGGGCGTGAGGCGACCGGCCGGCGAAACTCATCCACCGCGTGCTTCAGGCGTCCATCGACTTCGGCTACCGCTTCGACGACGGCACAGGTCTGGTGGCCCAGCTCGTCGAGTACATGATGTCCACCGCGCCACAGGATGCATCCCCGGGCGAGTTCGTGCCGCCCAAGTCATCGCAGTGCTTCTGCGCGTCGGTCAGGTTCTTACCGGTGCTGCTATAGACGGCGATCGAGGCGTCGGTGGTCTCCGGCAGGGAAGCAGCGCCGGTCAATGCCCGGTTGCTGAAGAAGGGTGTCGACGCTGTTGCCGAACGCCTCGGGCCTATCGCCGCACGCCGACCAGTCATCGGCCTGCGCGCTGGAGATGTGCGAGTAATAGAGCCCTCTGTCCTGCGCGGTGACCTTGCAGATGTGGATCCAATCGGGATGGCCGTCTGCTTCACACCCATCGCGACGAGGGTGAAGCCCAGAGCCATGCACAGCCCGAACCCCCCCACTATCGACCACAGCGGGATCTTGATCCAGCGCTTCACGATGTTTCCCCCGAACGGCGACGGTGCCGCGCCATCTAGCGTGCGGTAGATCGTCTACTAGTTCGGATGGTTCGTTGGCTTTCCCTACAGGTTTCCTCAAAGTGACTAACCGGGGGCGCGCCTCGCTGATGGCCCGGTCCCACGACTCTCGACCGTCGCCCCCTTGCGGAGGTCGAGATGTCGTTGTGGTGCACGGCCACGACCTCAGGACGTGGAGCTATTCGTGGAGCGAAACAGTGCAACCCTTTGCCGAGTATGCCTCCAGCGGCCTGATGCCAGCCTCCTAAACTGCAGGTTGACTGGTATCCACGACGAAGCGGAGTGATTCCTAAACCGTGTGTCGCAGGTTCGAATCCTGCCGGGGGCACAAAATCGCAGCTCAGAGGCACGCTCGGAGCCTTCAGTCAAGATCCATCCCCGGTTTACCCCACGCTTTACCACACACCCGTTGCTCGGACGCAGGACTCACGAGCGCAGCGACCACCGCAATCGAGGATGTGCACCCTTCAAGGATCGCAAGATCATATCGATCAGGTCCTGCGGTCGAGAGGTACTACCAACTGCGCCGTGCGCAACAGCTTCGTTGAAGTGATCGGTCGAGTTGGACGAGCTGTAGATGATGAACGGCGTGTCGTCGTTGCGTCGTCGCATCCAGTCGAGCAGCGTGTAGCCGGCACGCGGATCGTCATGACGTCCCATGTCGGATAAAACGACGTCGTACACGCCCCGCCGACCGAGCTTGCGCTGAGCATCCTCAGTCGAGGTACTGAGATCCACCAGCATCCCCATGCTCTCGATTGCGGAAGTCTCGTACCTGTTGTTGCTCGGCTGGTCGTCGACCCAGAGCAAGCGAGGGCTCCTCCGAAGCCGTCGGACGAACGCCGCCACCTCCTGGACCTGGTCCTGCGCGTCTCCATCAGAGAGCTGACCGGCTGCCGGCTTGGACTGCGAAGCCTCGACCAGGGCTCCGGCCGCTCGCCGAGCGCTGAACGAAATCCCAGCTGGTCCGCTGAAACTAAGATCGTCTCTCGACAGGATGTTCCGAAGAACCTTCCGGAACACGAACACGCTTATCAGAACGACGACGGGCCAAATCACGACACCAGCCAACGCGGTCCAGTCCTGCATGCCGGTCATCCTTCACTATCCGCATTCACTCGGTGACACTCGGACCAGGATCCAATATCGCGAGTGCGGCCGCGGCGTTGGCTCCGTTCGCCTTCCTGGACATATAGACGTCCTGGGTCATCGAGATGCGCTCATGCCCGAGGTAGTCGGCGATCTCGCGCGCGGACAGGCCAGCGGCGTCAAGCCGAGTCGCGACCAAATGCCGGAACGCGTGCGGGTGGAGCCCCTCCCACTCGGTGCCGGCGATTGCCTCACGGAGTCGGGTACGAGTGTTCTCCGGGTCGCGGAGCGTGCCGCGCGTCGACGGGAACACCCACTCGCCGTGAGCGGCCGCGTAGCGCCGGACGAGGATCTCCATGAGCCAGGCCGGCGGCGTGATCGTGCGCATGCCGGCCGCCGACTTGGTGTGCGCCTGGACGATGAGGCCCTGCGCCGGCACGCGGATCACGGTGCCCTCGATCGAGAGGGAGCCGGCGGCGTCGACCTTCGTCCAGTCGAGCGCCAGCAACTCGCCGATGCGGCACCCGAGGCCGGACAGCACATCAACGATGTCCACGAGGTCATGCCGAACGGCAGCCGGCGATGCCCGGAGGTGCGCGCGCAGCCCGATCAGGCTGTCCTCGGTGAGGGTGGCGGCTTCCTTCTTGGAACGGCGCCGGCCGCGTACCGGAGTGAGTTCACGAACAGGATTGGCATCGAGGGCGTCGTGGCGCACGGCCAGGCCAAGGATGCCCGAGAGGACGACCTTGGAGTGGATCGCCGTGCCGTTGCCGGAACGTTCACGAAGTTCCCGGATCACCCGGTCGACGCTGGACACGCGGAGATCGCGTAGCCGCAGTTGGCCGACGGCCGCGCGGAGGTGACGCTCCCAGTTCTCACGATAGGTGATCTTCGTGCGCAGGGCACGGCTCGACTCGTCGAGGTCGCGTAACCACAACTCAGCGACGGCCGCGACGCGCGTGTCAGCCGTGATCTCACCGTCCGCCGTCTCACGTCCCCGGTCGCGGAGTGCAGCCCGCAGGTTGTTCGTCGCGCCCGTCGCCGAGGTGCCTACACGCTCGACAGGCCTGGTCACGCCGTCGTAATCGCGGTACCGCGTGCGAGCCCGGAACCGTCGGGCCCCTACCTGGTAGACCTTGATCTTCCCGTAGGTCCCGATCGGAAGCGGTGGGCGTCCCATGATCGGCTACGCCGCGTCGTCGAGGTCGGCGAACCACTGCCGTACGACGGCGGGCTCGTAGCGGAGGTACCGGCCGACCTTCTTGGCTCGGGGACCGTAACCCTTGCAACGCCAGTCGTAGAGCGTCGCGACCGGGACGCCGAGGAACTCGGCGACGTCCTGCACCGTCCAGAGCCGTTCCTTGATCTGCATCGCGGTCCCCTCACGCTGCGTCGGTGTCGGTTGCCGGAAGTTGTGCGGCTCGGTCGCGGGCGCGTTCGTACTGCTGTCGCCAGCGCTTGCGCTCGGAGATCAGTCGGAGCATGAGTTCGAGCCGGTCGGGCTGGTCGGGGTCGGACGGCCGGATCGGCTGCCATTGGTAGCGCTCCCGGTCGCCGCCCGGTGTGGACTGTTCGACGGCGGCGCCGACGACCCCAAGGGTGCGCAGGACGTGCTCTCGTCGTTCGGTGCGGTGCTCGGTGAGGTTGCGCCCGGACCACTTGCGGGAGACGAGGCAGCGCCGGCCGCCGTAGCCGAGGTTCTCGCGCTTGTGCGCTTTCCCACGGCATAACCCCGGCACAAGGCCGGCTTTCGCGTTATCCGGGGCCACGCCGTAGAGCAGCCAGTTGGCGCAGGTGGGCGAGCACGGTTCGTAGCGCAACGCCTCGGCGAGCCGGTCGACGTGCATGATCGCGGAGGTGCTGTCGGGTTCGTGGCACTCGTCGAGGGACTTGGTCAGGTACTTCACGAGGTAGCGCAGGCACTGACCAGCCTGCTCGGTGTCGCCCAGGACGCCCTGGATGTCGACCTGCGTGCCGAACCGGACGACGTGCGCCGGCGCGGCGGTCGGGTCGGCGGCGAGCTCGTCGAGCGCGGCGTCCCAGGAGCGCAGGGGCCGGCCGGTATCGGGGTCGACGTAGCCGGGCTCGTCGAGGGTCTCGTCCCAGATCGGCACCCGGTCGGCCGAGTAGACGGGCTCGTCGTGGGCGGGCCACCACACCTGGTGGTAGGTGGCGGCGGCGACCTGGCGCAGGAGCTTGCGCGGGATGGTGCCGCGTACAGCGGCGTGCAGGTGCGGTGCGCCGCGGCGTTGTGGTTCGACGGCGGCGAAGTACTGGACGTTCCAGCCGACCGCGCGGCGGAGGTTCTGCCAGAACCGGTCGATCAGGTCCCCGAAGTGGATCGCGTCGCGGGCGGCGGCGCGGTAGTCGTAGCGCTCGGGGTCGACGGCTGAGCCGTCGGAGTACACGCGGCCGTAGGAGGGCAGCGTGAGCGTGAGGAACGTCGAGGGCCGGTAGGTGCGCCCGTCGGGGGTCTCGAACGTGCGGCCGGTGGTGCGGGCGGCGACGGGCAGCCGGGGCAGGTTCGGTGCGTCCTGCCTGCGGCGGGTGGAGCGGACACGGCGGGGCTTCCGCTCGCCGGGTGGGCGGGTGCTGCCGCGGGCGCCCGCGGCTCGGACCATGTCGTCGGCGTCGCCGATGGCGCGGTCGAGATCGGTGACGGCGTCGTTGTCGTTCTCGGCGAGTGCGGCGGCGCGGGCGGCCTCGAGGTCGGCGCGGTAGCCGATGACTGCGAGCTGCTCGGCGGTCGGTTCGGCGGTGAGGATCTCGGGATCGGCGTCGAGGTGCCATCCCTCGTGTGCCTGCCACATCCGCAGCCGCCGGGCCCGGGC
>Ga0209914_1002066_pt1 | contig 17644 bp, 14 predicted proteins | sample ThiBiot_500_plan_FD_183949 | JGI IMG/M metagenome (GOLD analysis project Ga0209914, IMG submission 183949) | Wastewater bioreactor microbial communities from Cape Town, South Africa - Thiocy_cont_500_plan (SPAdes) | ecosystem: Engineered > Bioreactor > Thiocyanate-remediating > Anaerobic-Aerobic...
GTTTACAATGACAAAACGTTGATTCACTCGTATTCTCAGCATATTTTATGCATTGACCATGAACACATGGACGGCAAGTTACTTTGCTTGATTGATTATTTCTTGGAATAGTCAAGACAGAAGCAATACGATGCATTGGTAGAAAAGGTAATTTCAATGGAACAAACAAACTTCCTCGATATGCTAAATTATTCTTTTCATAAATATCAATATGAATTGAATAGGTTCGATTTGATGGTTTCGGACGAGTTGAATAGGTTAAATAGAAATTAAACTTCGTTTCACAATGTTTAATATAGACATAAGTTAGTTTTTTTGACGAATGAATTATTCGTTGTGTTGTATTATCAATTAATTGAACGATTATAGAAAATATTGTTCGTCGAGAGTCTGCATATGTTTGAAATTGTAGAGTTAAAGTCACACGTTGATTTTGATATTGACAATAATCGCCATAGTAACTTAATGGACAAAGACAAATGATACGATTTGGATCGAAATGAAATCGAAGAGGATATCCACGATGACAGTCGAAATTGTATGAAAATGTTTGTTCTATTGGTTTCAATTCTGGTACTTTATTCGGTTGTTGATTTGTTAATGATTCATCCAGAGCGAAATATCCTAATTGAACTTTCAATGAATTGTCAGGAAGTGAACAAAAATATTGACGTAAATACGAATGATTGAAAGAATCAGCAACAGTACAGTCATAAAAGAAATTATTAGTCAGATTACAGAGTATATCTGCACTTTCGTTGATACAATTTGAATGACAAACAGCAGTTAAATATACGCATCGTGCATTATTGATAGCATCACAATAAAAATTGTGTGAATGTAGATACTTATCCGTGAATTTACATTTTATTGGTTCATCTATCGCACCAAGACAATCAATATGCTCATCATTAGCTCTTTCTAATGGTAAACATATTAAATCAAATGTTCCCGGTTCAACACATATATGATGATTTAATGGACACTTGATTAGTGGATTTTGATTGCAGTCGACTTCATCTGCTCCATTTAAACAATTCCAATATCCATCGCATCGTGTGTATGTATTGTTGCATTGCCAAAATTCGCATTCAGTTTCATCAGTATGATTCATTCCATCGATAATAATCGGTAATAATTCTTGAAATCCATCACAGATTGTTGAAAATATAATTATTTTGCTTACAATATTATTTGTTCCATACGTGCTACATACAAGATACGGACTTTGTTGACATAAACTCAATGTTTCATCTTCGCATATTTCAAGATTAGAATCAGACGGACAATCACATGTCCTATCATTGAAGTTAAATAAAGATATGCATTCGTTATTCAATAGGCATTTGTGAAGTAAATCGGATTCCATTGGTGAGCATACTCCATCGATTAATGTACAGTTTTCATCATCTGAATCTGGACAATCAGAACCCTGATCGCAAACATATTGTATTGGAATATATTGAGTCGTATGTTTGCAACGATACATAAATGGATTCGTGTCATTGTCTATGTTTTCATAGGAAATTATATTGCACTGTCTAAAATATGTTCTTATCGATTTGATTTGTTCTTGTAATGTCGAAATAAATCGGCCAGAAGATGAAAATTTAATTGGCGAATCTTCAATTCGACGGCAAGTTCGATTATTATAAGTAAATAAAGTGATATTATTCGATTGAAGATTTTGACAATGTTGTTCATCATAACAAACCAAATCAGGTTTACGTCGATATGAATAAAAACTGGTTTGTTTAAAATAGCCAACGTAGACATGACCAAATGCGAGAGGTGCTGCCGGTGTTATAATCACATTTGGACATGTTTCACTAATTAATAGTTGACATTTGTCATTTTCACAAATGTCTTGACATATTCTTGATCGAAACTCTTCGTGATAAAATATACAATAAAATGCATCATAACAAATACTTGATAATGTTGTTGGTTTATCACTGATGATGAGTTTTTTCAGAAGTTCTTGACGTATCAAGTCACATGAACTTGAGACTAGTACCCATACCAGCAGATTTGCATTTTCTTTGTTTATACATGCTACGTCTTCGTAACTAATCATTGGCCTATAATGTAGTTTATTCGTAAGCGATCTCATCAATAGAAGATTATCCGATTGATCAAAACATTCGGAAACATAAGATTCATCAAAAAGAAACTGTTTCGAAATACATTGCCCATTATCACACCGATGTTCGTCTTCATTACATTCATTTGTTAGTAATTGCCAACAAAATTTTTCATCGATTTGATCGTTGGTACAATGAATAGATCCATCGCAGATATCTGTCCAATCGAGACAAATCGATTTCGAACCTCGGTTACATTCTAAATGCATGTAACATGTCAAACTTGTTGGTTTATATTCAATCTTATATAAGTGCAGAATTGTTTCTTCTAATGTAGACAAATTTTCCAATTGTGGTAAATAAAGAAATTCATATTGGCATTGACTACCAAATCTTGGTTTTGAACAATTGTAGAATAGATTCATTGACAATGATGATTGATTATAGATGAGATAGAATTGATATTGTTCGATTAAATCAATCGATGCTGACCATTGATATAATTGTTGGCTAGTAATATTTTGTTTTCGAAGATCAGCAAAAGTAAAAATTTGATCGAGAGGATTTATTTGAATAGGCAATTTTGACAACGTATCATCAGTCAAACAAAATGAGAGGATTTCTTGTGAATCTTTGGTACTAATTGGTAAAACCGAAATTTGAAGACAATCATGTGCGAAAGTTTGATCATTAACATCGGTTAGATGAAAATTCGTTTGCGGGAATGTATTTATAATTGTAGAAAAAAGAAAAAGATCGAGATAGACTCTCGGTAAAAGCTTCATTTTTTTTATTAGAGAAATGCACTTTTTTCTCATGTTCTTTTATTAATCGATATTATAAAACGATGACATCTGTTTTTATTTTAGTTTGATATATATGAAAATCTGTTGAGAATTTACACACGCAAGAAACCTTGATTAATCATTGCTTGAGCATATTGTCGTAAATCATGATCATTATTGAAATCTGCACTACCAGGTGCTGCTAAACATCATTCACCAATACATGGAGTCCCAACCGCTTTTTGGAAAGAGTTTTTTTTTAAATTTTTTTTGCGCTGAATACGATGGGAGTATTTTCAAAGAGAAAATATTTGTAAGAAAAGTAGGCCCATTATATTGAAAATGTCGGATTTTAGATCTTTTTCTGGGAATTTCACACATAGTGTGTTTTTCAGTTGTAATTTCGATTTTATCTCAGAAACTATTCCTTTTATGAATAGATTTCGATGACCTTAGCTGTACAAAGGTATTTTAGACGACTAATTAAGCGGATTAGAGAAATGGATCCCTATGCAAAGCATGAAGTTCAGACTCAACTATTTTTACTCATGAAAATGTCAAACAGTATTGGATCGTTAAGACACAGATCAGTTGAAATTCATATAGAATCGGAAATGCTGACTTTCTATAGCAGTAACAGCGAAGAGCCAAAAAACTTGAAATGCAAAGTCAGCCTTGTGATGCATAAGATTAGGTTTTCAAACTATTTTGCCATCAGAATCGTTGAAATCTATTAAAAACGAAGCAATTTCTGAAATGAAATCGAAATTACAACTAAAAAACACACTATCTATGGAATTCCCAAAAAATAACTGAAAATTCAACATTTTCAGTATAATGGACCTATTTTCTCACAGAATTCTTTTTCTTCAAGAATATTTTTATCGTATTTAGGACAAAAAGTTACCTAAGAGCATATTTTGGAAAATATTTTGTCATTTTCCTGACATTTTTTGCATGTCCGACAGTACATCAGACATGTTCCTAAAAATCGACCTAGATCTTGAAATTTTTGATAGGAAAGGTCCCGTTTTTTTCTTACCAAAAGTGTTTTCTAGACCTCTTCGGCATATTGAGCGCAAAAAAAACTCTTTCCAAAAAGTGGTTGGGACTCCATGGATTGACCCAATAACAAGACCAGGACACGAGATTTTATCTGATGCTACAACAATTCCTTCTTGTGACCATGTTGCTGAAGCGCTTGGCCCGTTGTTTGTCATTGTCGATCGACGAAAAAACAAAATATCCCCTACGGTGCCGTTCAATTCCAGTCAAAGCTTTATTTTGATTTTTTCATGACGAATTAAAATATGACTGTGACATTTTACGTGACCTTATATTCCTTTCCAAGTACAGAGCTATTTTTTTACTCAATTCACTATATCCTTATGTTTATGATTTTGGAGTAATTTGATTTGTCTTGTACCAACCGAAGAGTCGATTTTTTACTGTTTGACGAAAGCGTCCAGAAGTGATGAGAAAAACATAGAAACTACCCTTAAAATCATAGGAAACATTTCAAATCATCTTTATATAATAAAAAAACAAATCATACCGCATAATTGGCCCAAGTTAACAAACCAAAAGCCGTAGAGAAAACATATTCTATCGAATTAGGATTGACTACATGGATTACTCCGTATGTACACCAAACATAGATATTATAGATGCAATATGGACTGAGGCAAAATACAATCAATATCACTTGCATACAAATCATTCTTGTCATTTGTTTTTGAGCTCCATGTTCAGCAAGACTGATTGTTCGTTGAATATTTCGATAGGCCAAATATCCGAAAATGATCATTATAAAGCAAATCATAAAATTGAGTACCAAAACCATGAATAACACTACATAAGCTGAGAAAACAGGATTTACATAAGTGCAAACACTGCTGATTGGTGTAAGTTCAGCAAAGATAGCATATGGAATGCCATGTATAAAGAAAAAGATGATGACAATGATTCCTATACGACGAGCCCAATTAATATTGCTCAAGTTACGTAGACGAATATTTGATGATGTAACGAAAAATTGATCAATCGTAGCCAAACATGCGTAACACAAAGGAATGCCAGAAAGTGCGCCGTTGAAATATCTCCTTATTTTACACAAGATATTTGAAGTATGAGTCATTGGAAGATCAAATTCGTCGAATACAACGCGCATGCTTGTATTAAGTAATAAGATCATAATGCTAATGATCGAACTAACAAGATAGTAGAATGTTGAAACTGTTTTGCGGTAGGTACGATCACTTGAAAAAATCAAAATGTTGATCACATTACCTATCACGCCCACGATAATCACAAATATTCCGTAGTAGATTGTACACTGTTGACGAATGTATATGTATGACATGACTCTAGTTTATTATTTTTAATGACGTATTCTATTCAACTGTCATTAAAAGAATGAAAAGCAGAGCAAAATGCTTTTGCCGTTTCCATCAGTGAGATATAGATGCTTCATTTGAGATCAAAGCGTTCTGTCAATTAGAAGTGCAGTGAACAAGCAATCTTTTGTTGCATTTTTGAATGTCCTGCTTTCAAGTATAAATTAATAATATGAAATTATTATTCGCTTTATTAGCTCTTTCATGGAACAAAGTGACAGAAAACGAAGAAAAGAAATTTATAATCTACTCTTTGCCAGATTAAAGTACGAATTATGAATTAGTGTTATTGTTGTCGATGAAACAGAGAAAAAAATGCGCTTAAACACCCTCGAATTCACGAATTCAAGAATTTTAATAACGTAAAAATTTTTGAATTCGATGATTGAATGTGTCTGCTACATAAAGATTTAGTTGGCTATCGAGTTTTAATGAATAAGGTGAAGCAAGTGTAGTAGCATTAGTACCATTTACACGTGTAATTCCAGCTATAGTAGTCCCATTTAATTGTCCACCATAAAAAAATTGAATACGATGATTGTTTCTATCAGCAACATATAAATTGCCCATGGGATCAAATGTTGCCTCAATAGGACCATTAAATTGTGCTGGTGTTGTACCAGAAACTCCGCTGATATCTCCAGCAATCAATGTCCAGAAGCTCGAACCCAACATATATCGAACTATCTTATTAGCACCAACGTTGGCAATAACTAAACTGTTTGTCAATATATCAAAATGTAAGCCTACGGGCCAATATAATTGTGTGTTGCTCTGTCCTGCTCCATTGAATCCGAATACTAATGTACCAGAATTATTACCAAGTATATATGACATGATTCGATGGTTTGAACTGTCTACTATATAAAGTGTATTCAATGTTGGATGAAGAACGATACCATAGGGGTCATACAGTTGATTGCTAGAGTTGCCACGAGAACCTAAAGACAAACTGTTATATGAAGGAAAAACAGCGTTGTTCTGTTTATTTTTCTTACCTGTATCGGCAATTGTTGTTCCTGAATTAGCTCCTTTACGCCAGAATTGAACTCGAGCATTGTATGTGTCTGCTATATACAAATTTTCATTTGAATCAATAAGAACTCGTGATGGGGAAGATAATTTATCTGAAGATGAGCCACCTGTTACATTTCCAGCCACTGTTTGACCTATTGAACTACCAAATAAATATTTTTGAATTCGATGATTGCCTCGATCAGCAATATAAAGATTATTAGCATAGTCCAAAAATATATCAAACGGAGTATTTAATTGATTATCACCAGAACCAGGACTACCACTAATTCCAGCTACTGTGATACCACTTGAATTCCAACGAAGTACAGGCTTATTATCTAGAAATAAAGTTCAATTATAATAGTTTATGTTCAAAGAATAACTCTATATTACTTGGTATTATTGTTTTTGTTGTAGATTTAATTAAAAGAACTGATAGAATAGTAGCTATGATCAAAATAACAAGTACAGCTATAAGCACAGATGCAATAATATATCGACGTGAACATCTATAAATATGATTAGAAATGAAAACCACCACTCCTAGTTCGAAAAGAGCATACTGACTTTTTTCTTTTATTTCGCTTGGATCGTTGATGATAATCTTGAATCATTCCTGTTCGATCTAGTTCATTATTATTATTCAACTTGACGTTTGAAAATAAACTGATGGTCCCGTGAGGAGTGACTCGAGAAGATTTTGATAACGATGATTTGTTCATTGAATAATCACTTTTCTTCGAGATTTCATGCAACTAGAATAATAATATTTTATAAAAAAAACATGTAAAGAATACATATTTCTAAAATTCTGACCGATGATAAATTGTTATTATTTAATTGAATTTTTTTTGATAATCCAATAGTTACATGAATGATATTGTTCGATCGTTTCTTTTTCAATGATGGATATTTATGCTAAATTTTAATCAATTGAAAATAAAAGTAGAACATAAATTGGTCTCACTTTATGAATAATTGATCGATTATGATGAGGATGAGATGAAACTAATACAATACTTGATTTTCTTCTTTCCATTACTCTACAATTCTTTTGTTCATTCAATTCCAATATCTTATTCAAATGAGACTGTTCTTTCTTTTTTTTAATACATTAATTAGAATACATTAGCCTATAATGAAACCATAAAGAAGATATTTTGTCTAGAAATATAATCAAACTTAAACAAAAAAAATATCCATAGAATAGGCAATTTTTTAAAATCTTTTCAGTTGATCACAATATTGACTATACATAGAAATTCAAATGCTCAAAGATCAATCATCTGCACAGGCAAGCACTGGTAAAACATAAATCCCACTATTTAGTTATTGATTAACCTATTTTCAATAATATCATTCAAGATAATGTCACTCGAAATCGATCAAGAACAAGAAGTGTGTCAAGATCAATTATTCATATCAAAATTCAACCAAGAAAAACTTCTTATTCTGATATAAATGACAAATCCACATATAAATAAAAAAAAAGATGTGCTTCTCAAAGTTTCACTCAATTATCTGAAACTAACACTTCATCTAACACTGTTTTCAATCATTCGGTTTCATCAATTCGAGTAAGTTCATTCACAAAATGTGATATATTCATGAATGATTCTTTCATCTTTTGATATTCTATAGAAATCAGATGCCTGGTCTGATAAAAACTGTCTTACAATTGATCATCATCGAAATATAGAAAAAAAGAAAACAAAGTCAGTTCTAATATTTACTAAAATGAAATATTCTTAATTTATTTTTATCGATAGATACTCAAAACAATGTATCATTATCTCTATAATTGTTAGTATTTTATTGATAACGATAATTATTGCTGTTCCTTTAGCATTATTGATAAAACCAAGAGGAATAGTATCAGGTAAAAGTAAGACAAAATATATGTGGCAATTATTTTCTTCTTATAGATCCTCTAGTCCTACTTCGTTGGAACTCTACAGGTATAACAATACTCGGTAAAGCAGGTGTACCAGGTTCAGCTCCTAATCAAACGAACAGTCAATACGGTTTGGCATTTGATTCTTTAGGCGCATTATATATAGCCGACTATGGGAATCATCGAATTCAAAAACTCATCATAGGTACATCGACCGGTCTGACTGTTGCAGGTCAGGCAAACGCAGCAATAGGAAATGATTCTTATCATTTATATAATCCAACTCATATGGCATTTGACTCCAATGACAACATGTATGTTTCAGATAGAACAAATAGTCGTGTTCAATTTTTTACTCGTGGTAATCTGTCAGGAACAACGGTTGCGGGTATAACAGGTAACTAGATGTTCTTTTGTAAACTTACATTTAAACCTAAGATATTCATAGGTTCATCAGGAAGTACCAATGGCAAACTATTTGGAGTAACTGGCATTGCATATGATTCAGAAACTAATAATCTTTATATTGCAGACAGTTACAACCACCGTGTTATGCGATATCAATATGGAATATCAGTAGGTAATGTGATTGCGGGAGGTCATGGATATGGCTCAAATACCTCTCAATTGTCTACACCTTACGGGCTATATTTTGATGCATTTTCAAATAGTCTTATTATTTCTAATGCCGAGATGCCTAGAATAGTATGGTGGAGAATTGGTGACTACAATGGGACAATTGTTGTTGGAAATGATTCAACATCTTTCAACAATCTACATGGTGTGAATCTCGACCCTATGGGTAATATTTATGTGGCTGATACAGGAAACCATCGTATTCAATTCTTTCTATATGGACAAACTCTTGGTAGAACCATTGCTGGTATAACAGGTGTATATGGTACAAATATGACTCTATTAAATCAACCCTTTTGGGTAACTCTAGACAAGCAACTTAATCTTTACGTATCAGATCAATGGAATCATCGAGTGCAAATGTTTAAACGCTACTGAACGATAAAGCTTTTGAGGGTGTGTTAGACAAATGTGTTTTATTTCAAAATTCATCAATTCATTTGATCAATATAAATCTAAAATCGAAACGAGAAAAAACACATGTGAGTCTTTTGTTCGACTAGAATATCTTACTCGATTGAGTATTTGTAAAAATAGATCGATTCGTTGATTGAAAAGTTCGAATGAATACAAATTGTCATGTGTTTGTCGAAAATGTTTGGTAATAATTGTTAAAAACATACTTAAACAAACAAAAATAACAATGAAAATAAATAAAATCAATACGATAGGTCTTTAAAATGTATGTGCATCGAGTTGTTGATGACAATCATCAAATTTCATTAATAACATTGAACTCGTTTGAATAAGTGTCGATGAAAATAATAAATAAAATAAACATAAAACTAAATAATTCTTTTGGTGAAACTTGAAGAGTTGAAATAAATAAATAAATACGAGAATTATAACGAAGTAAACGTATACATTTAATTGTACCAAAAAAAACAACAAAACCCATACATATATCGAAGAAAATCATTTAAATAAGTTAAATATTGTAAGTTAATATAAATATATCCATTTGTTTGTGAGAATAATTGATCTATTCGTGAGAGTTCTTTTTCTTTGACGATATAAACTATTAAATCCATCCATGAACAAATAATGATTCCTAAATTAATGACAAACCAAAAATTATGTTTTGAATGAAATAAGTTTTATTCTGCCAGCCGAAAGAAATTCAGTTGATAATAGAACTGATTAATTCAAATAAGAATTGCGTGATTATCCATTCGAGTTGATTTGTATTCTCAAGAAAATGAAGAGTATGGTTATGCTGAAGTTCCTCTACCAAAAAAGACGAGACTGCATTTATCTGTGCCATATTTTTACTTGTCAATCTTTTAATTAAACAAATCTTAATTCTCATTTTGACAATTGCAATTCAACTTATTGACGTGAATTTCTATATTCTCCTATTTACTCGCTATGCTCTTAGCTTGGGCAGCTATCGAAAAACATATCTTAAGTTTTCATAGTACTTGCCTTAATACTCAAAAGAATAAAATTATTTTTAATCTTGTATTAGTCATTCGATATATTTGACAAAAACAACGAGCTAATCAAGAATTTCAATTTTCTTTGTGCCTATGTCTTAAAAGCAATTTATTTTCATGATAAGTTCAGCTTAAACAATGAGTTCGATCATGATTTGTCAAATTTCCGACTCGCAGTCCTCGATCGTTCCACTGATTGTTCTCGTCCAGAAAATAACAACCAGAAGAATAAACTCGTAATTTATAATTTGAAGTAAAATTAAATCTATGATTGGTAATCGGTGGATTCATTTGAGATTTATTATTTGGACAATACGAAACGATTTCAGAGGAATTTAATTCTCGTAAACCGAAAACTAAAGATTGATGATTTCGAGTTTGTTCATTATCAACATAAAACGAATGAGAATTATTAAGACAAAGAATTGACCAACCATCGATTTGATAAATCAACCAGTTCCAGCCACAATAGTTGACGTATTCGTAGAAATATTCAATGATTTTAAAATAACTTTATGAGCACCGTAAATAGAAACATATAAATTGTTGCTAATATCAACAAAGAGACCCCGACACTCATTTTCAATAAACATAAACATAACATTAACACTGATACTTGTATTCATTGTGAATTTATCAATTCGATGGTTAGAATTAAGAGAATAATAAAAATAAATATCTTCATTATTTGTTACGAAAAGTGAAAAAAGATTTGGCCCTCCGACATTAATTGTTTTTGTTGGATTAACACTTTCATTCCACCAAATTTGAATTCTTTGATTCCCTTGATTAGCCACATAAACTGTATTATCTTTATTGATGAATAAACTGAAAGGTTGTGATGAAACTGTACTGCTATCAGCGAATGTTGTTGCATTTGGATTCCACGATGCATTTTGAGAAAACTTTGGTTGATTATATGGAACGACTTAAACGAAGAGAAAATTCGATAAAGTTTTGATTGAAATTGAAAAGTAAAATGATAATTACTGTGAAAATTTTGTTGAATTGCATTTTGAACGATTGTTGTAGATAAACAATCAACGAGAAAATGAAGAATTCCCTTGACAAAGAAAGACAAATTTATTTAAACGTGAATTTGAACAAAAACTGATTTTGGTCAATGGTATTTTTCCGAGAAATTGATCAAACAATGAGTTCATTTCAAAATGAACATCGAGAAGTTTGTTCTTTCTTTATTTATCTTTGTGTAACTTTCATCTCATTGAGCAACACTTGTAAGACTTACAGGACGGTCAACCGTACCCGATTTCGACTTTTTTTATTTTACCTCATTTCAGTCACTGACGTTTTTCTTTTCTTCTTCAGCTAGATAAAACACATGGATTTGATATCTAATTTCTCTTTCCCATAATACTAGTGTCGAATATACGTAACAGATGCTGTTTCGACCTTAAAAGTGAAAAATCATCATACTTTGATAAATATATGTTACGGGCAACGCCGTAACAAGAAGAAGACGAGAGGAGAGGGAGAGAGATAGGAAGAGAGCCACAAAGAAAGAAAGATAAGGACATTCGACAATCGTACACGTGTACAACATATGGGTCGAAAATCGAGGGACCGAAACAAGAGAACGAAACGAAAAATACGATAGGGAGAAAAGAAAGTGTATGTTAGAGTGCTCTCTAACAATACTTTTAAAAGGCAGTGATTTCGAAGCTGTATTTTACGTATTCTATCCAAAATAACTAACAAAAATGGCAATAGAAACTTCATCTCGTCTAAAAATCTATTTAAATCATCCATGGTATTTAATTAAAACTGGATATCTTATTCTAACATGGATTATGTTGGGTTTTCATCTTGAATTGATCGGTCCAACAATGTCAATTCTTGCAACAAATATCCAAGTAACATATAGTGGTATGGGCTCAGTACTTGCAGCTAGAAGTGCTGGATATTTGATTGCTAATCTTCTCGGTGCCGTTTTACAAATTATTGTCAAAAATCATTCTGAAGGTCTTCTATTTTGTGCATTTATTTTGCCTGCTATTGGTAAAAAAATTACGTAAAATATTCTTTTTGTTTGAAATTCCTTCTGTTTTCAGTCGTTTCTGTTACTCCATTTGTCACATCATGGATAGTAATGTGTGTTTTATCTTTTATTCAAGGACTTTCCAAAGGTTTTACCGATTTAGGTAAAGTCGCAATATTTGTAATATTTTAACAAATTAAATTTTTTAATTAGGTGGAAATAATCTCTTATTGAGAATGTGGGGTGGCAATGCAGCAGCACCATTAAATTCAGTTCATTTAGGATACGGACTTGGTGCTGTTTTTGTCAATTTACTTGTTCGTCCGTTTATTTCGAAAAATGTCTCACCAGTCGATGGTACAAATAACCAAACAATCATTATTCCATATTCAATTACTGCAATTCTATGCTTTTTAATTGCTGTTGGACATATCTTCTTCTATATTGCAGAGCTAAGAAATCGAAGACAAAACTTACAAACACAACAAACAATTGAAAGAAATGAGATTGACTATGCTGCTGTAAGTACAAATCCAGATAATGAAAAAGAAGATTCTCCATATTCTCCTCGTACATGTGGTCGTGGATTCTTTCGATATGGATTAACACTTTCGACAATATTTATTATCTATGCATTCTGTATTGGAGGAAGTTCTCAAACATTTTCGAAATTCTTTTTCTCGTATCTCAAATTTGAAAAATTTAATCTATCAACTGAAACTGCAAGTTGGGGAATGACTCTCTATTGGCTTTCCTATTCTGTATGTATACTTTTGTCATTTTAGTTTTTCACTAATATAGTGTTTTTTTTTATTGAAATAGATTGGTCGACTCATTTTTGTCTTTATATCTGTACATCTACCAGTGAATATATGTCTTAATATTATTTGGTTTGGAGCTTCATGTCTTGCTACTATATGGCTTAGTTATGTTTGGATTATTGGTTTAACACGTACAAGTTTATTTATTCTCGGTGCAATAAGTGGTTTGATATTTGCACCCATGTTTCCGTTATCATTTGGATTTTTTAACCAACGATTAAATGTTATACCGATGCTTCTTGGTTTACTTTTAAGTGGAACAGCCATTGGAGCTATGACATTGAATAAAATAGCTGGTAAATTCTATACGTATAATAATACATTGAACTTAATTCTTTTTTCTAAATAAATGTTTTAGGTCTTGTGATGGATTATAATCCAAATCATTTTCCAACACTTTTAGCTGTTTGTATATTAATGGCAATTATTCTTTATACTGCTTCACATATTGTGCACTTTTTTCATCAACGAAAAACTATTTCTGAACAAGAAGATTAAATATTTACTGGTACTATATAACAATAGTGCAACTTTCAGTAATTATACTTGCGTAGTTGTTAACAACCTGTGTTAGGAATATAGCGTATTTATTTGTTCTCGATTATAAAAAAATAAAATAAAAACAATCAATTGACATGAATGTTACTGTAAATTGAATAATACCAACGAGTAAATAATAAAATTATTTTTAATCCAAATAAACGTAAACAACAGCCAAGAATATTAAGTGTTGGTCGATTAAACAGAGAATCTAATTCATATGTTTCCAATGGTATTCGAGCTGAACAACCAATAAAAAATCCAACTATGATGAGACATAAAATGAGAATTGAATCGGAAACAGATTGAACTAACATAGGTTACTAACATCAAAGTGCTCGATGTAAAGAAAAAATTTTGTTTTATCCAAATACCGAAAATAGAATATATATCCAAAACAATCAGAAATATAGCATATAAACCGCCTGATGTAGTTCCACACATAAAAAATGGCAATTTCGACCAATTTAGTATAAAAAATTCTAACATAATCAATATATGATACAGATCACTGCATCACTTGCCATCATCAAGATACGCAGTGAATTGAAAGAAAAAGACCAACAAGTGATTGCTTATATTTATTTTGATCAAAGAGAAAGGAAGAAGAAGAAGAAGAAGAGATCAGTCATGTTCATACTTTTCGTCAAATGTTAAACTTTTTATTTGGAAAAAACCCTATGCTTGAAATTATTTTCAATCATCGGTGAGACTATACCAGTTTATTGTTGCACACTCTCAAGATAGTTTCTTTTATTAAATGTGCAATATAAAATAGAATAAAATAAAATAAATTGTGTTCGGTTTTAGCAGCTGACCATTATTACCCTTATCCTTGTACTTGTCTGATGTTGGAGGACAATCCGCACCATTATAAACTACCTCAAATTTACAGCAACTAGTTTTTAAATCATATGGAGTATAAAGATATTCACCAGCTATCGACGAATATGTTGAACAACAGCCATGAGTTGTTCGATAATAAGGTTTATTACCACAACAAGAATCTCCATAACCTACAATAGCAAGTCTTCCTTTTGAGGAATATCGAATACAGCATATTTGCGTTTTATTATCGTATCCCATGTCCAGACAGCATGAACTATCATTAACAAGTTTACTTGATTGTATTGTCATTATGCCAGAATATAGCGTTTCACCCTTGCAGCATGATTGCTTCTTTGAATCATAAGGTACGATATTACCTCCGTGCTGCGTTCCTGTACTCCAGAAATTTATTGTGCAACAAGCATCACCTTCGCCAGTAGTTTTAAAGGTACCGCCGGTACATGTAATATTTTTTGCTTCGACACCTATTTTCTTGATTGAAACATAATTATTTAGAAGAAAAATAATGAAAATAATAAAGCATTTCATTTTTCGTAAGACAAAATGTGAAAGTCGTTATTTCAAAAAAAATAAAATCATGTTTATCGAATACAACAGCTTATATAAATAATAGTAATTCGATACGAAGAACAGTTGTCGTGTTCTAGAATTACTCGTTAGTATGATAGTTTTATACCGTTCGCATACATTCTCAAATAAGGTAAAAAAACATATTAGTTACTATATATATATATTTAGTTTAGTGTGCGATAAAAAAAGTCATGATTGTTAGCTTTTGTGATGAGACATCGGATCCTTTATTCAAAATTTATCAAAAACAACGATAAAATACGAATACGAACAGGCTAGACAACGGCTTGAGGGTGTTGAATAATTGTTAACACATAGTATATTCAAATCACTGCAAGATCTTTCATATCAATCGAGATCATCCATTGAATCCAAAAGAGAAGAAATTGTCTCGCTGATACATAATTCAAAATCTAGAAGAATGTAACTTCTCAATCTTATTTTCGAATCAATCACAGAACTATCTAATTGCATCTGTTCTCATATTTTAGGAATATAGCGTATTTATTTGTTCTCGATTATAAAAATAAAAACAATCAATTGACATGAATGTCACTGTTCTATACAGGCATTGTTAACAGTGGATTTGTTGTTGTTTAATCGGCAAACGTACGAGCACCAAAAATTCTGAAGATCAAATAGAAATTGAATAATAAAATTAAATTCATCGACCAATAAATTGATACGAATGAATAATACCAACGAGTAAATAATAAAATTATTTTTAATCCAAATAAACCTAAACAACAGACAAGAATAGTAAGTATTGGTCGATTAAACAGAGGATTTAAGTCATATGTTTCCAATGGTATTCGCCCTAAACAACCAATAAAAAATCCGACTATGATGAGACATAAAATGAGAATTGAATCAGAAACAGATTGAACTAATATAAAACATCCGTAAACCATAATATAGGTTACTAACATCAAAATGCTCGATGTAAAGAAAAAATTTTGTTTCATCCGAATACCAAAAATAGAATATATACGGAAAGCAATAATAAATATAGCTCCTAAACCGCCTGATGTAGTTTCACACATAAAAAATGGCAATTTCGACCAATTTAATATAAAAAATTCTAACATAATCAATATATGATATAAATGACTGCAATTTTGTTCTCGTGCTCGTTCTACACGATCAATTCCTTTTAAACTTGATGGAAATCGTGACGTTCGCGTTTGTTGTTCAATTAATTGAATGTTAATTGCTACTTGTTCAAGAAACGATAATGCATCATTATGTACGATTGGCTGTGGCTGATTATTGAATAGTCGTTGCATATTCCGAGTGAATAATCGAATTGTATTCAGTTGTTCAATTCTTCGTTGGCAACAAATATTAAAATGATCACGAAAATCAACTTTTGAAATATCATTTTGACAAATTGTACATTTTATTGGATGTGGTATACATAATCCCACAGTTTGCTGATGTTCTGTAAATTTTGAAATAAGAACGAATTGATGACATTCAGTACATTTTTGAGTTAAATATTGACATTCAGTATTTTCATGAGATTCTAATTGATCATAAGATAAAATTTGAGTACAACCTAATGATGCATTTCGACAACGAATTTTCAAATGAGATAATAATGATTGAACAGAAGGTGGACATGGACGATTGACATATGGTTGACATCGAAATGGACATGTTTGATGAATATTTCCATTTGTCAACCATATTCGAATACATTTCTCACAAAATAATTGTTGACATGAAGAACATGAACGAGGTTTCCATAAAAGAAATTGACAAATAGAACAAAAATATTCATCAGGTACTAAATCACCATTTACAATTCGATCTCGATCGATAAATTCCGCGTCTAGTTGTGAAACGGTTGCTAATGCATCACTTGCCATCGTCAATATATACAGTGAATCGAAAAATAAAGACTAGCAATGATTGCTTGTATTTATACTGATCAAAGAGAAAGGAAATGAAATGAGTCATATTTACACCTTTCATCGAATGTTAAACTTTTTAGTTGGAAAAAACCTTTCAGTGGCGCAACCAAGATTTTTCGAGTAGTGGGCAAACTTCTCTTGTATCGAAAAAAATCGATGGGCAAAATGGGCGGTAATTTTACCAATAGGCAAAAATTTCTTGGTTCGACGAAGGATTGATAATATAGAAAAAAATACAAAACAAAATGAAATGAGGTTGTTTTAATTAAAAAATGCATTAAACACGTAGATTTTAAACCTGAGTTAGATGTGTTTTAGCCTATTTCAAGTAATGAACTGTGGAGTTCTATCAGAGTTAAACTAGAGAGAATTTTATATGGGCGAATAGTACAAAACAACAAGTATACATGTACACTACATAGGACGATGATTTATTGCTCGTAAATGAAACATTTCGGGGAAATCGTATTACGATCATATATCACCGTATCGTATCCAATTTACAACTACCATCAAGGGAACTGATAATCGAGTATTCAATTATTTACGATGTTTTATACACGATGAAATATAATCGTATACGGTATCAACCAAACGAATGAGATGTCTTTTATAATAGTCGTTTATAACTGTGCACATGTCTTACCTGAGGATTTCAGAGAGAATTTTATAGGAAGTGGTAGAGCAAAAACACATATATA
>Ga0209914_1002038_pt1 | contig 17627 bp, 14 predicted proteins | sample ThiBiot_500_plan_FD_183949 | JGI IMG/M metagenome (GOLD analysis project Ga0209914, IMG submission 183949) | Wastewater bioreactor microbial communities from Cape Town, South Africa - Thiocy_cont_500_plan (SPAdes) | ecosystem: Engineered > Bioreactor > Thiocyanate-remediating > Anaerobic-Aerobic...
TGGGCCAAGCGTGCATGCCGTTCCAAAGTCCGAGACGACACATCGCTTGATTGGAAGAGAGTTGCTTGGCTCTTCGGCTGTGCGATGATCGGGATTGAGCTCGACCAAGATGTTGTCGAGCTTGATGTCTCGATGGACCACTCGATGTTGTTCGAGATGTCGCAACGCCAATGCCACTTGCGAGACGACCATTGCCACCAATTGGTGAGGAATGATCGTCGGAGGGTGGTATTCCTGCTTCAAGAGGTGCTCCAACGAGGCGTCGAACCTCTCGAGAACAAAGAATTGGGTCTTGCGATTTCGTATCGATCCGTCTTGCAAGTGAACGATCGATGATTGCTGAACAAACTCGGGGAGGTGCACTCGAATCGAGTTGTCGATCTCGGCAAAGAACTCGCACATGAACTGCATAATGTGTGGATGGTTGGCGATGGTGGAGTGCTCGCGGTACTCGTTCACGAATGCTCCTTGAGCACGTCGCGAGCTCAATCCAAAGTTGAAGCACACTTTCAAGGCGTATCGTTTGGAGGGTTGTGGATGTTGAGGTTCGATACATCGAACATCCATGGCCATTCCATTGTCTCCGCTGCCAAGAACCATTGAGACCTCAAATGAGCGAGCACTCTTGCAGTTGGTGGACATGAATCGCTGCTCGGGCGTTTGTTGCTCTGGAAGCAACGATGTTGCAAAGAACTCGAGTGTTAGAATGCACAAAGAAAGCTCTCTCACATGAGAATGAGCGGCATCATACCTCGCACTTGTTGTTCAATGACTGAGGTTCGTGGTTGCTCAGTTGGCTGCAATCGTTCACTGGGAGTTGATAAGAGCAGCGAATATGACAGTCCGCCTGTCGGATCGAAACACTCAATCAACTCTATGAGAGATGGTCGGAGAGATGTATCACACGACACTGCTCTCCTCAACATGGAAGCTTGCTCCTTTCCAAGTCGATTTGCCGAGATACGAGCAATGTCATCATCGCCATACTCAACCACTCCTGTTGATCGAGATGTGACACTGCCTGGATAGCCCAACACTGGATGACAGCCATTCACAATCTCGAATCCAAGAACTCCAAGCTCGAACACGGATTGTAGAGAGTAGTCCAGCTCCACCTTGTGCTCTGTTCTTTCTTTCTTGGCTGACCCAAGAGCTGAGTGGAGCTCTGGTGCAATGTGAGCTGAATTGCCCCAATGAGCGCCAAGAACCACTCCAGTGCCGCTCACCAAGGTCATTGCTCTCATCTGCTCGTTCAATCCACAACTCGTTCCAAAGTCGATCAACACGCATCGAGTGATTTCGAAATGGTTCGTTGTATCGTTGATCCGCGTATCGACCATGATGTTATCGGGTTTGACGTCTCGATGCGCCAATCGATGATCATCAAGGTGGAGAAGAGCGGATCCAACTTGAGACATGATAGTCGCCACCATTCGATGAGGAACGAACGATGTTGGGAGCATCGATTCCAACAATTGCTTGAGGCTCATCTGGTGCAGCTCCATTACAACAAACTGAGTCTTGCGATTGGTTTGACGACCTGGAGTACCGTATGATGCCGCTGTGCGAGCAGGCTCAGGAAGATGAGCCCGAATGTTGTCACGGATCTCGTCGACGAACTCACACAAAAACCGAATGACGTTCGGATGCGGGGGTAGCTTTACGAGCTCCAAATATTCCTCAATAAACTGGCGCCGAGCTTGGGAGGAGTTGTGCTCATAATTGAAGCACGCTTTGAGAGCGTACTTCTTGTTGGGCCACAAGAAGCCGGGTGTCGTGCACGTCACTTCAGCAACCATGCCAAAGTCTCCGTGGCCGAGCCTTCGAGACACTTGGAACTCATCGGATTTTCGGCAGGCTGCGGACATGAATCGCCGCTCGAAGCTGGCATATTCATTCCTAAGCTGCTCGACGGTTGCTTCTTCATGAGTGTCTGCAGCACGGGACCATGGGCACAATCGTGAGTGCGAGCAGTAGAAACAATCATTCCAAGGAAGAAAAGTACCTGGGCTGAGCCCGGGGTTTGAGCTGGTTATGCTGATTCCAGAGGGACTGGCCGTTGGAGGGTTGATAATCTCCTGCGACGTACCTGCTCGTGCGGCAACACGGGCAGCGCGGATGATATCTGTGACAGTGTGTGACACATTGGATGTTATCGCAACCTGGTACGGCGTAAGCTTCTGTGATCTCACAGTATTAGCTCGAGCCTAGTGAACCAGTGAGGTTGTTGGCCGCACCTTAGTTGTTGTCCTTGCATAGGTATCCGCTTTCTTTTCGATCAGGAGTGCTACGCACGATGCGTGCCCACCAGCGGCAGCAGCGTGGAGGGGGGTTACTCCATCGCGATCGGGCTGGTTCACATCTGCGGTGGTGCTCGATAGAAGATCCTTAAGCTCGACGAGGTTGCCGTTACGCGCGGCATTTAGGATCTCCTCCCTCGTTACTGACGGTGTTGTACTCATGCTGGGGAAAGGAGGAACAGGACGACGGCAACGCCCGACGGAATGTTGGACTTTGGCCGTACCTGCGGCTCGCCTGCGGCTTATCGTTCGTCTCCTTGTGTGTGTTACTGCTCTCGCTGCGCATTTCATTTGCCTTCTACCATGGGCGCGGCGGTCGTCTATTTCTATCTCGCGGCTATCTTGTCGTTGGTAGCCGTCGCTGACTCGGTTGACAAAGCTGTAGTACCAGGGGACCGAGTTGGTTTGGACGCCATCTTCGATGCCACCGACGGGCAGCATTGGAGAAACAACACGGGGTGGCTTTCGGATTCGTGCTGGTGTACGTGGTATGGCGTTACTTGCTACAACGGCACCTTGGGAGCGTGTGCGAGCGTGTATGCAATTGACCTCAGTTCCAATGGCTTGAGAGGTTCTATTCCTGACAAAATAGGTGCCATTCAATTGATGGTATCTCTCAATATGACGAACAACACGCTCTCCTCAACTCTTCCAGCGGCCCTTTTTAAGCTACCGCGCTTGCAGTACTTGAACATTGGCTTGGGCCAGTTGACCGGCACGATACCTACTGCAGTTTCGCAATGTACAACTTTGCGCGAGCTCTCTCTCTATACACATCAGCTCTCTGGTACGGTACCCTCTCTGAGCGAGTTGGGTGAGTTGCGAATTCTCGACTTGTACGGCAACAAGTTGTCAGGTCCGCTTCCGAGTGTCAGCTCTGCCGTCGAGTATGTCATGGTGAACAACAATACCTTCTCGGGAGACATTCCTCCTTCCGTTGCTGGACGCCAGCCGAAATCATCTGGCAGGAGTGGTGTCACTGGATGGCGGTCTCGTTCCACATCTCCGACAGCTAATCCTGAGCCGAAATCGGTTGGAGGTCGCAAATTTGACGAATCACTTTAGTAGCTTGGAGATTCTCGACCTTTCGTACAACTTTCTCACTCGGTTTCCATCGCTGCTCGAGCATCAACAACACCTTTCGGAGCTCCGCTTGCGAAACAACCTGATCGATGAAGAGCTCCCGTTTCGTTTGCTGCTACAGACACAGCTTGCAGTGTTGGACTTGAGCAACAATCTGCTTCGTGGATCTCCCAACCCTGTATTCTACATGAAGAGTCCGGCCACTGGCTACTTGTTCTGGAAGCACCTCTACCAGGAGATGCCTCTCCTGAGGGAGCTCTTCCTGGCGAACAATCCGTTCACCGACAATCTCGAAACAAATTGGAGCTTCAATGCGCTTCCTCGGTTGGTCTTTCTCGATCTATCAAACACTCGAGCCCGGGGCCAATTCGATCCAAGGCTGCTGACGTATCCCTCGCTTCGAACTCTGATTCTGTCTAATAATGACTACGATCCTTTCATTCCGGCCTTGCCTCCTGGGCAGTACGTATCCCCAAGCCTGCAGCTAGTCGACATGTTCAACTTTTCCACGGGCCGAATTACAACCCTCGAGGGATCGATCTTTCAGGCCTCTAATCATCCGATCACGTTAGAGCATTACGTTTCCCTTTCCCCTCTTAAGCTTCAGGATACCGAAGTACTCGGTTTCGTCGGTCCAAAGCTGAATCCAACGGCCAAATGCCCTCCAGGATATTTTGGCGTGGTTGATGATTGCAAACCTTGCATTTCCGAGCCTCCTGGTGTGGCAAACTGCTCTTCCGGTGGAACGTTCATCACGTGGAAGCCCGGCTTCTTTCCAATATGCAGCTGGAACGGTACCGACCGCAGTTGCGATAACTCGGTCAATGAAACTTGCTGTAATATGCCCGGTGCGGTTTTGAAAGGCTTTGAGCATTGTGGCCCAGAAAACGAAGAACGTTGCCTCGGCGGTCCGTTGTGTGGCTTTGATGTCACACAAGGTATTGTTGGATGCAACTCACCCGACGATGGCCGAAGCTCCCCGCCTGCGATGCCGTGTCATCATGGTTACTTTGGCCGCCTATGTGCTGCTTGTACCGCTGGTCATGGCCACTCACAACGTGGTCAAGAGTGCACAAAATGTGCTCGAGGCCTCTGGGCTTGGGTGGGTCTGGCAGTGCTATTACTCTTTCTTTTCGTCTCTCCGGGTCTCGCAATCCTAATGAAAAGAGAGGCTTGCTTACAGAACAATCGCCTGAGATGTATCTTGGTCCTACTGCAGACGTTCCTCGACATGTGTTCGGTAGCGGCGTTATGCTTCTTTACACTCTTTCCGCTATGGGCCTGTGTATTGGCCCTCCTTCTTGGAACCCTGAGAGTGATTTTGTTCAGGTGCAACATCGACCCGCAAGACTCTGCTCAAGCTTCCTTTACGCAAACAACCTCTTTCTTTTGGAACGCTACCTTTGCAATCGCGAGGATGTACTCCTTGGAACGCATGATTGGCGTGAATTTTGGGTTTAGTTATGGCGTCCAATGTTTGTTTCACACCACCCTTGAGTCTGATTATCTTGTATTGTTGGAGTATTTGGCTGTAGTTTTACTCCCAGTGTTCTATACACTGGCTTCCATCGCTTGGGCTTTGGGGTTGTGCTACTGTTGCCCAACACCCGATAAATCCTGGGAAGAGGGTAAGCGCGATTACTTGTTGGCATACGTGATGTTTTTTCACATAGTCTCCCTGTCGGTCGGTAACTTCTCTTTCCGAAAAGATCCAGTTCTTGGTATTGGATATTCCTCTCAATATCCAACTCTCACCTCGTGGGGCAGTGTGCTTCTGGGGCCACAGGTCGCTGTACTCATCCCGATAGTCTATTACTTATTGCTTGCCATTCGTCTTAAGTTTCGCTCTGCGACTTTCGAATCGATTCGCTCTGTGATTGTGTGCTACGACACTAATCATTTGTGGATCTGGATAATATTGCATTTCGTCAAGCTGAGCACGGTAGCTGTGGTCACGACACTCGTTCCACTTCGTTATGCAACACCTTGCCTCATGGTCATTTTGCTTCTTTCGCTGGTGATTGCCGGTATGATTCAACCTCGAGAGGTGACGGCCGTCCTTGACGATCAGGATCTTGAGCCTGACGAGCGCGAAACTGAATTTCAGCGGAAGATGCCAGCCACGCTGTTCAACCTGGCGGAATGCGTTTCGCTCTGCGGCATCCTGCTCTTCATGCACTTGAAACAACTGCAGCTCGGCAGTGAGGCTGACCACGAGTTCTACGGCTGGATTGCCTTTTTACTCCGCATTGCGGTCACCGTCGTTTTTTGTGTGGTATTTGGAATCGCCGCAACAAACTTGCCTCTGTTGCTTCTGAGGTCGATAAAATCTGTTCCTTCTGCGGTGGATAAATGTTTCGGTTGTGGATCATGGAGTACTGCGAATGGCGGTGCATCAACCGAAGACACACCAACGGAACATACCTCCTGCAATATTCAACAGTATAGATGATGTGTTGCCCGCAACGGCCCAATACATAACGATCTCATCTACATCTACTTTCGCTTTGCCACTCAATACACTGCGAATGCGATGCGGTTAGGTCAGAAGGACGCAAAATATACGAGGAAGTATCAGAGTTGGTAATTGCGAAGATCCGATAGAGATGAGTACGTATTGGTGCATCTATGTGAGTTTCGTGCACACAAAATAACCTTGAATCACAATAACGATGGAGGAGATAAGCGCTATGGGATTATGTTGATCGGTGCTCCATAGAATGCCTGAAGCGGTATCTCCCTAGATAAAAGTGATCAGGGCAAACGAGACACAAAGGCAAACGGAAGAGCGCCGCTTCCAGTGGCCTCATTGCCGTGGCGTTGTGCATTTTGGTGAGGCAGTCCACCAGCCCGGAAAATGGGGCTATGTGCTCCTGCGCCAGCTCTTCGTCTGAAACTACTTCAATTGTCGATTCGACGCTTTATTGCTTGGTTAGTTGTATGCGAGTAACACGGGTAGGAGATGTGTGTGTGTGTGAGCGCGTCGATCATTACAAAGAAGGCGCTGCTGATACGTTGCGCCTTGGGAGGACCACACTGATATCAAGACCGCGAGTGAGTACTTGTGCACAACGTTGCCTGAGGAGTATCAGAAACAAAAGCAATCTACACGCGTCTGAGACGTACTTATCGTATGGCACATAGGGAATAACGTCTCCGCTGGTGCTGGGGGGATCAAGCGCGACTTGGCGTATTGACACGATATCGCGGTAAGATATCCAGCGGTCGTCGTAGTTTTGGAGGTTGAAGTGCTGCTCGTAGCGGGTCGGGTGAAATACCCGGAGCTGCAGACGCAGCTCGATGGTTGATGGTCGTGGTGGGCGTAGCGGCGGTGGTCCTATGCGGCGTCGCTTGGCGCTGGGTTCCTCGCTGAAAAACTCGTTGGAGCACAATGAAGAGGAGGAAGATGATGATGAAGCGGATGACGCCGAAGAGGAATCGTGGAGTGCATTGTAGGCTTGAAGAAGCTCGTCCGATTGCTCCAGTGGAAGCGGCACAGACATTGAGAACACTGTGGAGGAGGTGGTAGTGGCGGCGGTGGCAACAGCTTGCGTTGTAGATGGGTCGGCAGAGTGAATTGCCAAGACACTTGCGAAGCGGCTGAGAGAACGTTGCGCTCCTTGGTCCACGAAGGTGATCTTGACGAATGACGAGCGGTATGAAGCATCCTGGGTTCTCGTCTTGAAGTTCGCAGCATAAACTTGTTCACCATTTCCGAGCACAATCGCTCGATGCGAAACAGTAAATGCTTCCGCATTCTTCAACAAACAAATCACGCACATGAGCGAGCGAGCGAGAGAGTGAGAGAGAGAGAGAGAGAGAGAGACGCACGGGTAGGGGTAGACTTCCTTCGAGTGAAACGGCAGCAAAGCCATAGAGTGCCCTAAGGAGAGCAGGATCCTCGAGATGCACTTTGATGTACTGCTGTTGCAGTTTGGTAAGCTGCGTTTGCGTAAACCGCATCATAGACACCTCGGCATTGCTTCCGTGGATTGAATTGCGCAGCTTGCGAATATAGCGCTCGAAAGGAAAGGTCCATTGTACGCACAGCGGGCCTACTCGTCGTCACGGCCGATACCGAGTGCAGGGCAATGATGAGTGTACACTCGCTTTTGGAGGGGACAAAGAGATTTGAGACTCGTACCAAGGTTCTCGATGGCTTCGGCAATGTGATGTGTGATGTGGAAGAGATAGGTGATACGTTGCTTGGGGTTCAGCTTCAGCACTTGGGTCTCGAGCTGCATCGCCAAGCTTGGGAGCGTGGCGAGTTGCTCGAGAGAGAGTTCGGTGGCGAACACTAACTTGAACAACTCCATGTAGGTATTCCACAGAGTGCGACCACGACTATCCTTCCGGATATTCCACAGCCGTTGGAATATCGGATCCAAGTACTGTGATATCAGGTGCTTGATCTGCGCGCCTGATAGGTTCCAATCGAATCCAATCAACCGACAGATAGCGCGTGATTAATACCCTGGGCTACTACTGTGGCTCGATGAGCGCATGTCATCTTCATCGTACCTGAGTAGGAGCGCGAATATTCTTTGGTAAACAATGGATCAATCCTCTGCTGTTGACTAGGCAGCCAAGCACGCCTGAGAAACTCATCAATGGCGCCGAGCTCTTGTTGAGCAAACACTGGTGTATACTCAACTGATTGGTTGATGAGCATAGATACAAGTTATTACGCCACGTCACAAGCATTCAAGTACCTGGTGCTTCCTCCGGTGTGGGTGTTGATTGGCTCCTGGCAAGCTCCTTTCTCTTTTGGGCCTTGTACTGCTGGCTGGGTTTCCCAACAGGTACCGGGAGTCAGGTCGGCTCTGATACGAAGAACGAGTATGGAGGAAGCATACGGATTTGAGGATAATGGGCGACCGATCAGTAGCTTCATTACAAGGTCCGTGACGCCAAAGAGGAAAGAGTGTAGAGCGTCGTAGGCCCAACACTTGTTCAAGTCCACGTAGTTAAGCTGTGAGAACACGCATACGCCAACAGCGCAATTGCCCAGTTCTGCAATATGATGTGCAACATACATAAATTGCAGCTGAGTGGGCAAGTAGACATTGCATATATGTGGTGTGTGTGTGTGTGTGTACCTTTCTCAGCACGTGGCATTCTTCTCGCTTGTGGCCTATCCCCGTTCATGCGGTAGCCCTTCTCTTTATCCAATTTAACAAGGCAAGAGATGCACGGCATCGATGAGCCATGGCCATGGTTTTGGATAGCAGCGACCGAGTGTAGTGCCGGTGAATCGGCAGTGAATCCTACCAGGTACACTGGAACGCTAATGTGCGTGACTTTCTCATCGAGCCCAAAGATAGCTCGCCACGAAGGCGGTACTTCCACATTAATACCTGTAGCAACCCACCACCACCACCATAACCACTGCCAATCGTTACTGTCTTGCGTGTTTGAATTAGAAAGAGGAAGGAAAAGAGATACCGTTCTCAAGTACAGCAAGCTCGCGCACCAGAATCTCAAGAAACGGGTGGATAGAGGGTGGCTTCTTTGGACCAGGCACCAAACCAAGCAACAAGAGATGTTTGATACGTATGCTTGGCGGAAGGTTGCAAATCGCTGCCATGATAGGCCACGAAGAATAGTTGGATGTAAACGGGCCGAATCCATCGGTCGAGCACAACAGCCCGATGAACGGCCTACCGTTGCTGCGACGCAGCAGCGATTTCCATACAGCTCCATCGTAGACATCGGCGATAGATCCTGGTGTCTTTGGGAAGAATACCACACAACCAGGTACACACGTAGCAGAATATATGTCAGGATATCACGATTCAAGAGTGAGTGAGTGAGTGAGTGAGTGAGTGAGTGAGTGAGTGAGTGAGTGAGTGAGTGAGTGAGTGAGTGAGTGAGTGAGTGAGTGAGTGAGTGGGTGCGAGTATGTATTGATTGATTATAAGCGGTGGAGTGTTACGTACTCGTGGTTGGTTTTGCCTTACCCAAGGATGCAACAAGAGCTTGGCAAATGCATCAATTTTGAGGAGCTCAGCTACGATCTCGAGCAATGAGTTGACGTAGAAGACTTTCCTCGGCGAGCGGGAGCCAGTCGTTTGCACGTTCCAAAGATCGCGAGAACATGCCGTGCACGTAGCTGGCAGTTGGCAATCACCTTTGGCGTTCTTGACGTCGCTGAACGGTGGCACAAAGACTTTCGAGCACTCCCATTTCGGGCACACGACAAAGTCCTTGCGAATCACGCCAAGTCGTTTGTTGAAGTTGTGGAGAAGAGCACCAAAGGTCGTTATCGGTACCAAGGTTGATGACGAAGGGCCTTGAGTATAGGTGTTTGCGAATGCAACCAACTCATCCTTCATGGCACGCGTACAGTTGTGTGTGGTACATATCGCAATGAGAGCTGGCACCCACGATTCGTACTGTCGAGCGCGCGTCTTCTTACCGCTCGAGTATTGCAGCCGACGCCGTAAACGTGACAGCGGTTCGCCGACAACGCTGATACAAAGTGATTCGTCGTTGTCGTCATCGTCATCGTCGTCGGCGTCGCTGTCGCTGTTGCTGTCGCTGTTGCTATTGCTGTCGCTGTCGATTTCGCTTTCGCTGTCATTGCCTGGGCTGTAGTAGTCCTCCTCGCAGTCTTGATCGTCATCGTCATCATCACCTCGATGCTCCGTGCTTCCATCCTCATCGTCGTCGACGATGGCGACCATGGGCTCGCTGAATTCAGCGAGCCCATGGTCATTGGGCGAGGAATTGTCCTCCTCCTCCTCCTCCTCATTACCATCGACGTCGATAATGTCATTGCGGTCAGCCGCTGAGGACGCGGCGAGGATAAAGCTTCGCGCTTCCTTGACGACGTTGGATGCGAGTGCAGTGCGACCTGCATGCGACCGGGTGTCGAGTAGGGGTTGGCTCGAAATGAAGGTCGAAAGACCATCAACTCCTACGGCGGCCTTGACTCGCCGCAGCGCATCTCGGATGGGACCTCGATCTGACTCACCCACGAGCTGGAGCCGCTCGTGGACTTTCTGCAGAGCCGAGAGGGTCGCTCGACTCTTCACGAGTATAGCTCGTAGCTCGGCGCTAATGCACCTCGAGAGTATTGGATCACAAGGCCCCAAAGCACACATACAGACACCCTGCAGTTCGGTATGGGTAGGGGGCTCCTTGTTTCGCTGCGTTGTGTAACGACGACCAGCAGTGTCAGTGCGACTGGCCTTTGCTACTCTCTCTCTCTCTCTCTCTCTCTCTCGCCCTGATCACGGCGCTACTATGCTGCAATACTGCATCAAACCTTGCGCGCGGGAGCGGAGGAGGCTGGAGCCTGCGCCATCCACGAGGAGGAGCAGCGATGTGTCGCGACGAGGAGAGAAAAATGACAAAGTCTACGCTGCCCTTGAGGAGGCATAGGGAGCCGAAACGAAAAAACGACGAAGTCCGCGGGAGGCAGGGCAGGATTGGCGGGAAGCTTGCTATCAAAATGCTACCATACAGTGTGGAAGGAGCTAAGCTTGATTTGCTTTGATGAGATGACCAATGATGGGCTTAGGTATGCCTACGTCTACTCTCGTCATACCAATGGAAGGCTCTATCGAGCCTGTTACTGCTTGATTCCTTAGAGTCACGCTGGTGCATCTCTCGCTCGCGACAGCAGAGAAATATCTCCCACTCTCTCTTGCGCACACAGAGGAGAGTATTTATGGATTTGCAGCAAGAATGAAGCGGTTCACTGCTGCCATACACTCGAGAAACAGTGTGCGAGACAGGTTGCAGATGGCACAGTAGTTTGCGAATCGCTGCGGACTGTACTGCGAGACGCGTCGAGCCAGCCACTGATTGTAGAGGATTGGACCGTGCTTCAGCTTCGAGAACATGGCATCCACCGAGGTGGCGTTCAAGTTGGCGACTTGGTATGCTTCTCGAAATGAATACTCGTGATGTCTTTCGACGTACCGCGAATCAGGTGTGGTTATCAGAAGATGGCCCAGTATTCGAGGAGGAGGCCAACCAGAGAGTTGGGTGGTTGCGAAGAGCCGAGAAAGAGATAAATACGTATCGGCGGCGCAAGTATCCATCCATGTGAGGTTGGTGCACGAATAACTAGAATCGCAACAACGATCTCGAGAAATAAGTGCAATGTACAAGTGATGGGATTTGTTGTTGATCGCTGCCTGATATCGTGTCTGAAGCAGCGATATCTACCGTTGGTTGATGGTGATCAGCGCAAACGAGGAGGAGGGCATGCGAGGCGCCCGTAAATCGAGATCGCTGAGGTCGAACAATCGGATTATCGCTATCAAGGAGATGCTTGGTGACTCGAGCATGATAACAGTGATGTTGACGCTGTGATGGTAGGCAGTATGGCAGTGGCAGTGCAGAGCCGATCAACACGAATATGTGCTCGGTGATGCAACTAACAAGAAGCAACCAAATATCTACGAGCGACAATAACCCATCGAGATCGATCCGGGTGTCAGAATCATAAGGCTTCAACGTTGTAAGAGGTGGATAGTGGGTCGCTTGTGGGTACATCATCAACAACCACACGATAGGGCACGTACTCTTGTTCTTGTTGTTGTGCGCTTGTCAATAAATCAGAAAATGGACCGCAGAAAAATATATCCATCATCGTAGAGCTTTGATATCATGTGGTAAGTGATGAACATGGCATCTACGGGTCGAACAAGCAGCAAGTACGTGAGAACGAGATTGATATGTTGACGATACGAGAGACGCAGAAGCAAACGAATGAGACGGGGTACATATTACGGGGTACGATACGATGCTGCCTCTGAGGAACTCCACATCGCCACCACGAGAAACATCAATACCATCCATCAAATCAACTCTGATGCCCTCCAAACCAATCTAAACTCACCTTGATGACGGTTACTCAAGAATTTGACGATGATCGAATACTTGGTACCTTGAATCCACCGTACACGACGCGAATCGGTCGGACTGGCTGGGAGATATCGCTCGCTGGAATAGGGATACTGATACTGATGATGTGTCGGTGTTGCCGTACTGCTGCTCGAGGTTGTACATGAAGAAACTAGAACCGGGGATGAGATAGCGACGTACTGATGCTCGGTGCTGGTCATGGACTTGTTGCATCGGTAGAGAGAGCGAGAGCGAGAGTATGGCAGTGGCAGTGCAGAGCCGATCAACACGAATATTCGCTCGGTGATGCAAACAAGAAGCAACCAAATATCTAAACAACAAGCCATCGAGATCGATCATAGGGTCAGAATCATAAGGCTCTAACGTTGAGAGAGGTGGATAGTGGCTCATTTGGGGCACAACATCATCAACAACCACACGATATGGCACGTACTCTTGTGTATGCGTGTGTGCTCATCAATAAATCAGAAAATCGACCGCAGAAAAATATGTCCATCATCGCAGCGCTTCCATATCGTGTGGTAAGTGATGAACCTGGCGTCTACGAGTCGAACAAGCAGCAAGTACGTGAGAACGAGATTGATATGTTGACGATATGAGAGAGACAGAAGCAAACGAATGGGGACGGGGTACATATTACGGGGTACGATACGATGCTGCCTCTGACGAACTCCACATCGCCGCCACGAGAACCATCAATACCATCATCCATCAAATCAACTCTGATGCTCTCCAAACCACTCAAAACTCGCCTTGCTGATGGTTACTCGATGATATGACGGTAATCGAATACTTGGGTACCTTGGATCCACCGTACACGACGCGAATGCGACCGATTGGGTGGGGATATCACCTGCTCTCGCTGGAATAGAGATACTGGTGGGCATCGTCGCACTGCTCCTGCGATAGACTGTCGCTCATCAGAAGCAAGGAAAAGATGATACAGCTGCAAGCAAGGAGGGATATTGTGATATTCTCTCAGTGAGTGTTGGTGCTGTTGATGCTTGTTGTTGTGGCAATGAATAGTGAGAGGCAAGGCTGAGATATCGACGTACTGCTGCTGCTCGAGGTTGGTCATGGAGCTCAGGTTCGATCATGGAAAGGTATTCTCTCTCTCGAGTTGCACCTAAGCACTGAGTCGTGCAGTTGTTGGTGCGCCCATCCAAGTCAGGTTGGTCGTTGAGCTCTAAAACCAACGGGGCGACTTGGCAGTTGCCAAGTCGCCGCGGTCTCTCTTGGTATTCACTGGCAGCTTCGAGAAATAATCAAGCGCATCACTGGGCGAATGAAGCGACACTGGCAAGTTCAACAGCATCGAGCGAGATCACACAGGGGAGTAGGAGCAACACACGATCCATACACCGTAGGCGCGGTCCAAAGATCGTTCCGACTTGAATGAATGAATGATGAATGAATGATGAGCCGTACACACAGAGCCCCTTCTTGAACTACTTTGTCCATGTGGTTGTGCTCGATGATGAAGAGAGAGCGACGGAATCTCGCCTCGTAGCTCCAGTGACGACACTAGTTGTGTTACGAGAGTGCGCGAGTGTTGGTGTGTGCCACGCAAAGACGAGAACAAGAGCACAACGAGCACGCACGCACATACCTTACGCTCTCATGATGTGGTTCGGCATCCAGAATCGAAGGTATTTGAGGAATCAATGGGTATCAAGTTTCACTCATATACGATGGTCGTTGTGAACGGCAGCAATCGATTCCAGTGTGTACGCAGCAGCTTGAGGAGGAGATACCTCCCCATCGTGATCATCAGCATCGGAGCATCTCATCGTGTTGTCGCGCGATGCGCCACTCGAATCATGCACAAATCCTCGCCGATTGTTCACAATGTGGCTCACGCAATGCACGCTGCTCCGAGGCCGTGCTTCAGTGGTCGACGCTGCCCCACGATCTCGATAACGAGGGAGTGATGCAGCATATGCGACTCGTGAGGCCCAAAAGAAAGAGCACCGAGCCAAGCGTGTGGGCAAGCTCCGCAAGGAAGTGGTACATCGCACGGAAAATCTCTCTGTTGTTCCAGGTACAATCGTGGCGTGCGACCAAGTGGAGAAGGCTTGCGAGACAAAGACCGAGTCGGACAGCAGCAGGAGCGACCAGGAGGAGCAGCAGCAACGAGAGGAAGAGCGACGCGATGGCACGAGCCGAGAGACAAGCACTGAGCCTCCACCTACCGACCACCGACCACACGCGAGCATATCGGACCACTCCTGATCGTGATTGTGAAGATCCCAACAACCACCGCCGCAGCCAACCTTCTTCATCGCAACCATCGCCATCAACACGCGAGAGAGGTACCACATTGATTCGGCAGCGAGCGTGGGTTGCCTTCGAGCGACATCTCTGACCTCAGTCTCACAAGACAGGACCTCACACACACAGCTGGCAAGCCCTCTCTCGCTCCTGTTGTTGGACACGAGGTACATTCTCTCTCGCGAGCCTCCTGGCAAGACTGGCACGCACCTCGTGTCTCTGACTCAATGATTGCTCACGAATCACCGACCTGCCTCCCCCTCCTCCAGCAGCAGCAGCAGACAAGGTCTATCGATCGTGTACATCAATAATCGATCAAACCAACTCGAGAGCGTGTGAAGGTCGAGGGCAGCACGAGAGCTCTCATCTATCAGCAGTCCCTCCCTCCCTCCCTCCCTCGCAACCACAACACCACCACAACCACAACCACCACCACCATGATGATGATCGGGAAGGAAGGTGGCTGGGCTCTCCTTCGCAGCACCAACGCCAACTATCCGTCCAAGACGATCCCCGAGGCGTGCAACGAGGTCGTGATCGGGCGCATGCCTGGTTGCTTCATCACGGTGCCGGTGCCCGTGGTGTCCGGCACGCACTGCCGGCTGCGACGCGAGGGCCATGACGCCGTGTTCCTGTACGACCTCAGCACCAATGGCACCTTCCTCAACAACAAGAAGCTCGGCAAGGGCAACCGTGCTCTGCTTACGAACCTCGACGAGATCACCATCGTGCAGCGGCAGCAGCAACAGCAGCACGGCGCCACGACAGGTACCGCATCTCCGACTCAATGACTGCTCACGAAGCCTTACCTCCTGCTGCTCCTGCTGCTGTATCAGACAAGGTGTCGTTCGTGTACATCAATAATTACAAACCAACTCGATCGTACGGCTTGGCACGACAGCTGTGCATCGGAGGGCTCGTGGTCGTGTCGATGATGGCGCTGCTGCTGTGGGCCGCCCTCTGCACACCGACGCCACCACCACTGTCACCACTCGCCGTCCAGAGTACGACTCGAGATCACACACACTCTCTCTCTGACGAGCCGACTGGTATCACGCTCATTCAACACACACACACGACCATGGTTGCGCAGACGAGGTTCTGATGGAGCTGTACCGCTCCACGCACGGCCCAGGCTGGAAGAGCCGCACCAACTGGGGCACTGGCGATCCTTGCGCCAACAAGTGGTTTGGTGTCTCTTGTACCAATGATCGACGCGGCGTCGTCTCGTCGTTGTACGTTCGTCGTCGATCCAATCACGTTCGAGTCGCACACACACACATCGAGACATCAATCTCTCTTCCCACCTCGACTCACCAAGAGCTCGATCGTATGTTTCACAGAGTGCTCAACAACAATCAATTGAGAGGCACCATTCCATCATCGATCGGCTCCCTCGTGAATCTTCAATCCTTGTACGTTCGTCCATCCATATCAATCATTCATTGCATTGAATGCTATCAAATTGCAGAAACATAGTCTAACGCGATAGCTATCGTCTGTCCTTCATAGGATGCTCGATAGCAATCAATTGAGTGGTACTATTCCATCATCAATCGGCTCTCTTGTGAATCTTCAATCCTTGTACGTCCATTCAATCATCAATATTGAATCATCAACATTGAATCACCAACCTACCATTCATCGATCGATACCTTGTATTATTCAATAGGCATCTCAACAACAATCAATTGAGTGGTACAATTCCATCATCGATTGGGTCTCTCACAAGCCTCACAGCCTTGTACGTCAAGATACTCTACGAGTGAAATGTATTGCATACATGTTAACAAGTTTGATGGTGATGCCGATCTCTCTCTCTCTCTCTCAAACAGATGGCTCTACAATAATCAATTGAGTGGTACTATTCCATCATCGATTGGGTCTCTCGCACGCCTTACAGCCTTGTACGTCAATCAGTCAGTCAGTCTAGTGAGATAGTGTCAACTGCACTCGTTAACTCTCGCGTGCTCTTGTTCAACAGATATCTTGGTGAGAATTCCTTGACTGGTGTCATTCCTGAGTCGATTCGTAAAATCCAGTACTTGTATGCAAGATCAACTCTTGACCTTTTGTCGTCGTACTTGTAGCCGTTGTTCTTGTATGATTTGCTGACTTACCTCAATCTCCTTGATTAGGTCTCTCTATCCGAATGCATTCAATACTCAGGCGACACCGCTATCATCTATACCTTTAGAATCACCACTTGCACCGATCAAATGGGCAATCGTCGTAACCATCGTAGTTGGTGCAATCGTTGTATTGCTACGACGCCGACAACTCGCTCTTCCGCCAATCTCTACCAATCGAAAAAAGCGAGAACAAGGTCTCTCTCTCTTTCTCTCTCTCTCACCCATTCAAGTAGTTTCTTCGTGTCTTTACTAATCATCATTCATTATAGATGCTACACGATTGAAAACAGCACGACAAGAAATCCACGAATTACAATTCATATCAACCATGTGCAAGAGTACCAAGTCGTTCCAGATCGAGCGACTTCTCGGTACGGGCCAGAATGGCATCGTAGCTCAAGTGCGATGCATCGAGCAAGGCCACCCATGGCCCGAAAAGCGATACGCCATGAAGATGTGCTTCAACTTTGACCACAATACCTATCAAGCTCGCAACGCATACCTCAACGAGTTCCGCGGGCTCGTCACGCTTCCGCCACACCCAAACATTGTTCGGTTCTTGTGTGAATTCTTGGACGAGATACGAGACGACGTTCGAGCTCATCTTCCCGAGTTTGCTCGCGAGCAGTCTGTCATCCTACGCCAAGACGGCACTCGAGTCAACCGCAAGACGCAATTCTTTGTGATTGAGCAAGTGAGCATGACATTGGGTCGATTCATGGAGAAGAGATATCCACCACCATCGAGGGTGCCAGAGCGATTGATCAAGATGGTCGTCTCGCAAGTGGCATTGGCATTACGACATCTCGAACAACATCGAGTGGTCCATCGAGACATCAAGCTCGACAACATCTTGGTCGAGCTCAATCCCGATCATCACACAGCGGAAGAGCCAAGCAACTCTCTTCCAATCAAGCGATGTGTCGTCTCGGACTTTGGAACGGCATGCACGCTTGATACC
>Ga0209914_1002081_pt1 | contig 17544 bp, 16 predicted proteins | sample ThiBiot_500_plan_FD_183949 | JGI IMG/M metagenome (GOLD analysis project Ga0209914, IMG submission 183949) | Wastewater bioreactor microbial communities from Cape Town, South Africa - Thiocy_cont_500_plan (SPAdes) | ecosystem: Engineered > Bioreactor > Thiocyanate-remediating > Anaerobic-Aerobic...
TCGGCCGCGTGACTACGCACATGCGGACGCCATCACTGCGTATTGCATATAGCGTAGCACACGTAGAGTGCAAGTCGTATAGTTAGTTTCATTTGATTTGATAGCGCGTTTGGTTGCTTGCTGGGTACGCGACCTTGGTTGTGTTGGTGCGCGTTCGCTCTGAGCTCCCCAGTACACACCCACACACGCACACACACGTGACTCTTGGTTCATCTACTTTACTTGGTAAGCCAAGCATAAGATACGATAACGGGATTCGTTGTCGAATGGCCTTTTGTGAGTGAGAGAGAAGGGAGTGAGCAGCGAGGGTTGAGCTACGCAGAGAAAGAGAAGATACATCGAACATGACAGAGAGCGACAGCAAGACTGATATCGTGAGAAAGTTAGAGTGGGATAGCAAGATAGAGAGAGAGAGGTGCTCTCATTGTACTTTGGCCCATGCTGGTGGATTCAAGTACAATCGAATGAGTTTGGCAATGTAGATGGGAACCACTGCGATGCCTGTGACGAGGAACACGCGGAACCAGAAGGTCCACGTAGCCACAAACACCAAGACTACACAAGAAGCACATCGCAGCGGAACAGTGAGTGATAAGAAGCGAGCGAGCGAGCGAACGAACGAACGAGCGTTCATGGACGTACCAAACGATCCACGGAAGATGACGATACTCAAGAAGAACAAGGCAATGGTGATGACCTCCGAGAAGACCATCGGTATGTGCCAGGTGTTGAACTTGAAGAACGACCACGACTGCATCTCGAACGCCACGTTGACGAGCTGCGCCAGGATCAGCACGACGAACGTGAAGGTGCCCATCTCCTGCAGCGTAATGTGGAACTGGTACAGGAAGATGGGCACCAGCGTGATGACCGCCGCCTGGTACGCCGTCTGCAGACACCAGATGAAGAAGGTCTTGGCCGAGAGCGCGCGGCCCTTCTGCAGCTGGTGGTAGAGCTCGGGATAGAGGAAGGCGTTCTCCTCCGAGACGTCCTCGTCGAGCACCAGCGCAAAGATCGGCAGACTCGTGTAGAAGGTCGAGTAGCCGAACAGCATCATGCCCGTGTACATGGCGACCGACGACCAGTAGTAGATGGCCGAGAACAGCATCTGGATGAAGGTGATCATCATGCCGCGGTGGATGATGAACTGACTCAGAATCGACGAGCGATGGTAGCTGTTGCGTCCGTGCCACAGGAGCAGCCGCGCCACGTGGCTGAACTGCGTCAACGAGAAGTCGGCCGCCATCGATGCCTGCTTGCCCTCCTTGCCCTCGATACCGACACCAATGTTCGCCGCTTGAATCATACTCACATCGTTGCCTCCATCACCAATGGCCGCCGTTTGCTTCTTGGTAAAGAACCGAATCAAGTGCACAATCTCGGCCTGCGAGATGCCATCGATCAACAAACAAAAGTGAGCGAGAGAGAGAGAGAGAGAGAGAGAGAGAGAGAGAGCGAGGAGGTGGTGGTACCTTTTGAGTAGGCGAACAACGACAACAAACGACCGACGGCGCGTTGCGAGTGCTGTTAAAGAACATCTCCTTGTGGTTGTCGAGACACAGCTGCAACGACGTGCCGTCGATCACGAGCACCGTGTTGTTCTGAATCTGCGCAAACTCGTGCAAGTGGTGGCGCGCCTCCTCGGGCGTCGACACCACCATCTGGTAGACCGACTGGTTGCGCGCCACCAGCTTGGAGCTTCGAGCAACGCACGTTGCAGTCTCGATCTTGTCTCCCGTAAGCATCCATACTTTGATTCCAGCATGGCGCAGTTTCTCGAGCGTCGTTCGCACGTCGACCTTTTCGTTGGCGTGTCGTTGTGGCGAGAAATGAGTCGCGACGATACTCGAGCATACACCAATGACGGCCCACGACGTACTTGCAACTTGTCTTCGACTCCCGTGAGACCCAGCAACTCAAGGTTCTCCTCGATGCTAATCTCAACCTCTTGTACACGTTGATCGCGGTCCACGGTCGAAGTCTTGGCCTCATGGTAACTACAACGTGCAGCAACAAGAGAGAGACGATCAGAGACAGGCTCTCGTCGTGCTGTAGTTGGTGTTGGAGCTGCTCGTATGACGTACCGACGAGCAAAGTCATCGTATTCGGCCTGCGAGAGAATACGACGGCCGAACGCAAGCGTGCGCAATCCCTCTCGAGCCAAGTTGGTACACTCTTCCTCGAGCCAGTCGCTGCTGCGCACGATCTTCATCATGATGACATCGGCGCCCTTCATCAGGAAGGTGATCTGGCCGGTGTGCGTGTTGCGCACGATGATGCCCATGCGCTTCTTGGCCGACGTGAAGGGAAAGTTGTTGAGGATCTCGTAGGTCTCTTGCGCGCCATCGCGCAGCGTGATGGTCATCTCCTGGAACGTGCGGTTCGTGAGCGTGATGCCGACGTGCTCGGTGAACTTGACGAGAGCAATCTCGTCGGGGCTCGACGCCTGGTACGCAATCTCTCGCTCGCCAGTCTCTTCGTTGTTCTCGATCACTGGCGTCACGTTGTGGCACAAGGCCAGCGCCGTGATGGCCTCGCGGATTCGTGCAGGCTGCGTGCGCTTGATCTTGGAGTGGCGCGCTGCTCAATCGAACCCATCGTCAGTGTTCCAGAAGTGGGATAGATTGATCGAGAGACTAGGTTCGATTCGATAGCGCCTCGTACGTTGGCCATCAATCTCAAACTCTTGGCTCTGCTCGAGCAACAAGCGCAACTCATCGATCGAATCACCCGAAAACGTCACATCACCGAGACACAGCTTCTTGAACTCCATATCTACTCCAAGCATATGAGCCAGCCAGCCAGTGAGTGACGGGTGAGGGGAAGGAGTGAGCGACGTTGAACACGAACCATTTTGCGTGAGGGTGCCTGTCTTGTCGGACATGAGGTACGAGATGCGGCCAAGCTCCTCGGGAACGCCGGTATTGCGGACGATGGTACCGTCGATCTTGTTGTCGTTCATGATGAAGAAGACGTACACGAGCTTGGCCATGTCGAGGTTGACGCTCATGCTGATCGGCACCACGAACGAGAACAGCACAATGTAGCGCAAGAAGTCAATGTACCACAGGCCGTAGAAGAGGTTGCCGGCCACCATCACGAAGCAGATGATGAGCAACAGAATGCCGAGCAGAATCGCCAGGTAGTTGATCTCGTAATCGAGCGTGCCGTGCTTGGTCTCGGGCTTGGTGGTGTTCATGACGCTGCGCGTCTCGGAGCCCGTGTACACCACGAGGCCGATGATGGTACCAGACGCGAGAACCGTGTTGTTCCACACCGTGTTCTCCAAGCTCAGAGGCTCGATCGTTCGCTCGCCGTCTTGCAGCAAGATCGCATTGCCGACAAAGTCGTAAATGTCCTTCTTGGGTGCCTCGGCTGTTGAATGAGTTCGTTGTCAACCGCACACACACCACGGGACGTATACAGCTTTGTTAGTATCGTTCATCAAGATCGGATTCACTCCGTGTGTGAATGTGTGGATCGATGGGTGTAGCATACGCACCATAGACGAAGCCCTCGAGCTGCAACAGGTCCTCATCGCGTGCGAGGGCTTGCGTTGGTGGCAGCGCTCGACGGAGCTTCCAGTCCGTCTCACCGTCAAGTTGGTCGGTTCGGATGAACGAGGCGCCACTCGTCTCGGTCGTACGCAGCACGACCATGTCTGCGGGGATCTGTTCGCGAGATGACGGTCAACACCACCAACGCTGCGATATTTCGATCGCGCCACTCCCACTGTCACTACTATTAGTGACGTACTCGCTGGTTCTTGTGGACCTTGATGAAATGGCCGACCTTGATATCGGACGCTGGAATCGGAACGACGCCCGAGCTCGTGATGCGCTCGTACTGTTGCCCGTTGACCTCCTGGTCTCGCTTGTGTCGTTTGTAATCATCGTAGCCCTCCTTGGCCATACTGATGCCGACGACGAACACCAGTGGCGCAATGTACGTGAAGAAGAATCCTGCTCGTCGGCCATTCCATTTGGCGCAGGTAAGAACACGACGAACACAACGAACGATTCGATGGCGCTATCGATGTCGAGATGCGGCCCACGCACCGACTTTGAGGATGGGGATCAGCTGAGAGATCGAGACGATGAGATAGAAGAGATTGATGAAGGACTTGAACTGCACCAGCAGACACACGGGCACGAACGACACGGCGCTGTACTTTTGGTTGCGGATCACGTTCTGAGGATAGCTCTCGGGATCGAAGGGACCGGCGGCGCCCGCTTGGTACGGGCGCAGGTCGTGGTTCAACGGTACGTTGCGCGCCGACAAGATCTCCTCGCGAGAGAAGATGTTCTTGTACCACGGTCGCTTGGGTCGCGCAGGCACATCTTGGATGTCGAGGATCTGGCTGTCGAGCGTGTAGCGACGGCCGGCCGACGACGAGGTCGAGGAGATCAGCGGAGACTGCTCGGCTGCATTAGGGTACTCTTGCATCCGTTCGAATCGATGTGGTGACTCGTGGTCCCAGCTGGACATTACAACACGCTGGTTCGTGTACTGAGGGTTGTTGAGAAGCTGCTCGAGAGAAAGAGAGCGAGAGAGAGAGAGAGAGAGAGAGAGAGAGAGATGGGATGAGATGAGAGTAACGAGGTGCTTAGATGGATGAGTAAGGCTTGTATGTGGGGGGTGTGTGGTGGTTGAGATGAGAGTGTAGGTGGAGAGGTATCGATCGATTGTGAGCGTGATCGAGAGCGAGAGGTGCAGCAGCAGCGAGGCAACGAAGCGATTGATCGATCGAACGAACCAACGAACGAACCGGAGAGAAGGCGCCAGAGGAAAAAGTCGCACCACGGCAATGTCGGTGTTCGAGGCTCGCCATTGCGCTACTGAAGCTTCCTTCGCTTCGTCTCTCTCGATCCACCGATCCTGCGATCGAGCCATTCGAGATCTTGCTCTTGCTCTCGTGCCCTCCGCACCTCTCTTACGTCGTCGCTCGGTCGGTTGGTCGGTTGGTTGGTTGGTGTGCGTGTGCGGGCACAGTCGGTACTCACGTGAGGGAGCTATGAGGGTGTGAGGACTTGTTGTCTGCACCACACACAACCACCCAATCGTTATCTCTCTCGATCTCGCGGTTAATGCCCAGCATCTCGTACCAATCTCTGTTCTAGCATCGATACCAAACCACACACGCTCAACACACACACAAACGATCACAAGAACGAGTGAGTTATTGCTACGACGATGGCGACGCAACCCGATGGCTCGTGGGAGGCAGCGATCGAGATCACATGCGGCGTGCTGCTGTGCCTGCTGGCGCCCATTCGATCCTCGTGGCAGCGCACGCTCAACTCCATCCAATACGCCCTGGCCGGCTTCGCTCTCGGGTACGTCACAGTGAGTGCTGCTCTTCCTCTCCTCCTTGGTTAGCGACACCACGAGCCAGAGATACCTGCCTGCTGATACTCGATCGACATATCGCGTGGCCAGCTTCATCGTGTCGTCGGCTCTGTTCTACCTGAACGGCAACCCGGCAATGCAGGTATCGGGCTTCACGTACGTGACGGCGGCCTTGGTGGGCCTCGTGACCATGACGGTGTTCGTCATCCTGTACCTCATCACACAAATGCCGCTGCCGATCCTGTGCACCGGCTTGTACACGGGCGCCATCTTGTCGGCTGCGCTGCTCACGCTGCTGGGCCAAGGCCCCGACAAAGTCAGTATGTGCGCTGCGCTGCTGCCGGTGCCGCCGCACCTCGTCCAGACGCTCGCTCACGCTCGTTCGATCACACAGCTCTCGGCATTCAGATGATCTTGGAAGCGATGGCCATCGTGTTCTCGTTCTCGGCGCTGTTCCTGAGTTACAAGTCGTATGCGATCAACCCAAAACCCAATCGAACTTGCGGAGCACGAGTGCAAGTCCTCACTCTCGCTCACTCACGCTGCTCTTGTTCATGTGGTGGATGGTAGTGAGCTTATTCGATCAGCATTGAACACCTTGTTGGGAGTGTTGTTCCTCATGGAAGGTCTGGATTGCTCCTCGCTCAACGTGGTATGTACCAATCGAATGAACTCTCTCTCTCTCTCTCATACACACTCCCTCGTATTCGAACTAACCAACAACGTTCATCTCTCGTGAAACATCAAAGCCGGTTGTACGAGTTGGCAAGTACCTCAACATCGACAAACAAGCGTGTAACGATTCGGCTGACACCTCGAAAGAGGTCGCCGTGTTTCTTGGATGCTTGTTCGGTGCGATGCTCGTGATCTTGGTGGTGTACTCGGTGTTGTACGCCGTGATCACCAAGGCATTGAAGCTCGACAAGCCGAACCCGGCGCTGGCGGCCGGCGGCAAGGGCGGCAAGAACCGAGCAGGCAAGAAGGGCGGCTCCAAGGCCGACGACGACGACGGTAGCGAGAGCGGCGAGGACGATGAGGAGGAGTTCATCAAGAAGAAGAAGACGGCGCATCTCGGCAAGCCGCCGAGCAAGATGCGCAAGAAGCCCAAGAAGACCATCATCGACTCGACGCGTCTGCCGCTGCGCCGATGGCTCGAGTCGTCGCAGCTGACGTCGGCCGAGTCGATTCTGTGCCAGCAGCGCCTCGCGTACCGACTGCATCGCGAGAAGCAAGAGCCGTGTCCGAACTTTCGCGTCTCGGATCGCTACAACTCCATGTTCGATGCCATCGGCTATCTGTTTGCCGTCAGCAACGTCGGTCACAATCTGCCAATCTCGCCCGACGGTCCCGAGGAGATTCGCGCTCGCGCCGTGCGCTGGCTCCTCGACAACAAGGACCTCGTGTGGCACTCGATCCGCATCGTCGACTACGTGCCCAACAAGGACATGGATCTCTTCTGCAAGCAGATTCGCAAGAAGCGAACGCCGCCCACGCCCTTGTTGCTGATCGCCATCGCGTCGGCCTACGACTGCCGCATCACCGTGTACACGGCGGCCGAGGGCGATCGCTACGCCATCGTCATCGATCAGCAATCGGGCAAGTCGAACGAACGTGGCGTCAAGCACATTCGCCTCTGGAACAACCACGAGATCTACGGCCCGCTGCAGCGAATGCCCGAGGATCCATCGTCGTCATCCTCGTCCTCGTCGTCATCGGCAGCGGCTCCTGTCTCGACGTGGCAGCAAGAGGCGCGGCGCAAGCGCAAGAACGAGCAGCGCCAACAGCGCGAGCTGCTCAAGAAGAAGCGACCGCCCCCGAGAGCCGGTGCGGTCGAGGACGACAAGACGGCCATGAATCCGACCGAGAGCGGCATGCGAGCTCGCTCGCAGCCCGTATCGCGACTGGCCAACATCGTGATACAAGTGCTGATTGCGATCGCCGGCTTCTGGTGGCTGCTGTGGCTGCTGGTGTGGGGCAACGTGCTGCAGGCCGACTCGGTGCCGATCTGGAGCGTGGTCGAGTACTTTGTGTTCCTGTTCGCCGAGCTCATCAACTACCTGCTCGGCATCGTGTACTTTCTCAACTTTTGCTCGCCCGTGCAACGGCGATGGCGCTCGCTCAACCAGCTCGTACCCAAGTTCAACCTCTCGCCCACGGTCGACACGTGCATCTTCCATTGCACCGAGGACATTGAGGACACGCGCCGCACGATCGACGGCTGTCTGCGCATCGACACCATGGACTCGTTGATCAAGCTCAAGATCCACGTGTGCGACGACGGCTTCTGGAAACCCATCAAGAAGAAGGGCGCCAAGCCGCGCCCGTGCTGGGGCCTCGTCGACTTCTTCCAGCGCCAGTTCCAGCTCTTTGGCTGCGGCAAGCGCACCTCCAAGTCGGGCGACGACCAGCAGGACGCCATCGCCGCCAAGGACCACAACCTCGCCGCCAAGGAGGCGCTGCAGCCCAAGAGCTCGCGCGCCACCATCATGCCCTATCGTGCCACCATCACCGGCCAAGGAGGCAGCCACGGCGCCGCGAGCTTTCCCAGCCCACCGCCCGAGCCCTACACCACGTCCGGTGCCGCGTATGACGATGGGATCGCGTATGCTGGCTCCGGAGCCGCTGGCGCTGGCGCTGGCACCGGCGGTTACGACGCGATTTATGACGAGGAGAACGCGAACCTCATGGGCAACGTGCGCACCGACGACGAGGACGTTCTGCAGCGCGTCGCGGCTCTCGGCTTCAAGCCCACTCGCATGGGCCGTCAGATGCTCGACACGATGGCCAACGCCATGGTCGAGTACTTTCGAACCGAGCACAACCTCACGGTCGACGTCGGCTACGAGATGCGCTTCACCGACGAGCACTCGCTGCTGCGTCCCGACTGTGCGCAGGCCACCGTACGCTACACCTTCTTCCCGGTCACCGACGTCTCGCCGTTGCAGCATCCCGAGCTGCACCTGATCGCTCGCGTCAAGCCCGTGGCACCACGCACGCACCACTACAAGGCCGGCAACGCCAACAACGCCATCTTCAACGAGCGTCTCAGCTCCGACTACCTGCTGCTGCTCGACAACGACATGAAGCCCAAGCGCCACATTCTCACGCGCATGCTGCCGTGGTTCTACACGTTCGTCGAGCAGGATGGCCTCTACACGCCCAACCACTCGATCGCCTACGTGCAGGCGCCGCAGCACTTTACGTGGGACACGCTCGGCCCCGAGGACATTCTCTGCGGCCGCAATGGCATCTTCTTTACGGCGATCCAGCGCGGCCGCGACGGCTTCGAGTCGTGCGCCTTCGCCGGCACCAACGCCATCTTCCGCCGTCGCGCACTGCAGTCCGTGCAGGGCCTGCCGTATCCGAGTCTCACCGAGGATGCGCTGCTCGGCATGAACCTCCTCGACCGCGGCTACCTCTCAATCTACGTCGAGGACAAGGTCGCCGTCGGTCGTGCCCCCACGACGGTCGCCGCCTCGATGCAACAGCGCAAGCGTTGGTGCAAGGGCTCGATCGAGATCCTGCTCTACAAGCTCGGCATCGGAAAGCCCGAAGACATTGAGTGGGGCGAGGAGGGCCGACCCAGACCCGAGGACGAGATTCGCAGCACGTCACGAAAGCGCATCTTTCAGCAATTCTTCAAGCTCGATACTATGGTGTATCCCATCTCGGGCTCGACCGCCCTCTTGTATATGCTGGTGGCATTCATCTTTGCACTCTCTGGAGAGGTATGTGTTCTTCTCTCTCTCTCTCACACACACACACACACAGTGTTTGTAGCGTGTTCTCGCTTCACGGAAACTCATTATACATGTCGCGTGTCATCGATCTAGGGACCAATCTACTTTGACTCGAACAATATTTGGTCGTTCTTGGCGCTGCTCTACACCTTCTTGCCGTACTACTTGTTCAAGATCGGCGCCAACCTGCTGTCGTACGCCGGCTCGGTGCGCGGCGAGGACGTGTGGCGCGCCCAGGAAGCGTGGTTCAGCTACTCGTGGGTGTCGTTCTTGGGCCTCGTCGAGGCCGTCACCGGCAGCTCGGGCTGGGGCCTCACGGGCGGTGCCGACCGCACCAACAACCTCGAGTGGTTCAACCTGATCGCCATCTTGGCACTCGCCATCTCGATCCTCGTGCGCTTCATCCTGTTCCTCGCCAACCAAGAGGGTCTGCTCGAGCTCGGTGCCATCTTCTTCGCCGGCACCGTGTTGTTGCAAATGTGGCCCATGGCCTCGATGTCGCTCTACGAGCGCGTCGTCAACACGCAGCTGCCCGAGGATGACATTGAGGAGCTGCGCCGTGCCGAGATTCCGACCTATCTGCTGTACGCCTTTGCCGTCGTGATCGGCATCGTCATCAGCGAGAGCATCTCGGTCACCGCTCCTCCTGCAATGTAATCGCCACCTCCCGCCACGCCACCACACGCAGATATCTCTCTGTGCCCGATAGCGCGTATCCCTTCTTTCTTTGCCTCGAAATCGTGTACTATACCCAAGCATATTGCATTGAATCACAGCTCCTTGATTGAGCCGCTTGCCGATAAATTAACAACTCTTATTCCTCTGCAAGCCACAAGCGTTACTTGCATACAACACTACTCTCTCCGCTCTTGGCACCAGCGCAACCAGATGATGGCAACAATGCCACCAAGAGCCGCGAGGCACGCCACAACACCAAGCTCGAACACCACAAGATACCAGCCAAAATCCAGCAACCGGCCCGACACGCCCAGTTCGTGAGCAATCGCCGGTCGCACATCGGGCAACACCTCCACCACATGCAGCGTACGGTTGTTCGAGTGGAGGCCTTCATGGTGCGTCTCGTTTGCTGCGGAGCCAGCTTCGGCCAACTGCACTTGCGGCTCCTCCGGGAGTGGCCAATGGATGTATTTCCACTGCACCGGTTGCAAGACGAACGTGAAGAACAGCCGCTCGATTGTCGGAAGCAGCGTGAGCACTTCGTCGCCAGTGACCTCCTTGTCCTTGCGATCAGTGATGGCGAGAATGTCGAAGCAAAACAGATCGGACTCGACGATTGTTCGTGAAAGAGGACAAGGCACTACGGCCAGCTACTCATCCCGGAGATGAGTCAAAGGCACGTCGAATATCACAACCGAACCAAGGCGCGTACCATAAACTTGTGCTTTGACGTAATGAGTATGACCTTGGGATCGGGTTCAATCCATGACTCTGTGGCATCATCATCGTCATCGAGTTTGTGAACTGGTGTCGCGCAAAGCGATACACGCCACCACAAGCCAGCGTACCCATGTCAGAGATCACCACTGCCTCACGATAACCGGGTCTTCGTGCCCACGAAGTTCCGCTCGTAAACTCACTGTATGGCGGTATCCTACTTCGCAGCATGCAGTCGACCACCGTTGGCCAGATATCGACGTGACTCGTTGGCGCCTGTGCACAGCAATACAGTTACTCTCATATTACATGGCTGTGATTCTCTCGGTGCTGCCGCACGAACCGCTGGAGGCATATGCGCCCAACCACACGGCACGAGCGCCATCATGGGAACATGGATGCATTCATCCCACAATCCGCAGCCAATCGAATGCGAGAACACTGCGTGGGTGCTTGCTCTCAGTACTCTATTCGTTCCAACCGGCCCAAGCTGAAGGTAACTCGACGTACCATGCTCTTGCATGCCTTCGCCATGGTCGGAGGTCACGAACATCATCAACTCGTCTCGTTGAATGGCCGGTTGCAATGGTGCGATCCAACCGCTCGTCCAGGTGGAATTGGGAGTTTGGAATTGCTCCGGGTCGCCAAAGAGCTGCTTGTCCAGCCAGCATATCGACCGTTGGTACTTGAGCTCGAGTTGATTTTCTGCACCATCGTTGTGAGTATCATCATCGATGCCGTGGATCAACGAAGCAACGAGCGTGTGACGTACTCCAAGTAAGCTCACGATCGCCAAAGCTCTCGTTATCGGGTGAGAGGTATGGCATGTGCGTGCCGCCCAAGAAGATGAGAAGGAAGATGGGTGGAGGTGGCTCGTCCGGGTTGCGGCTGTCGAGCCAGCTCTGGTACGCCTGCGATCGGAACGATTGCCCCGTGCACGGTGCTTCCTTGCCCTCGAGGATGAGAGTGGCAGCTGCAAGTGTCTCTGCGTCGGTATCGAACTCGAGATACGAGCTCCATTGTTGCATTCGGTGGTGGAACATAAAGATGCCTCCAGGCCAGGCTCTCCACGGCATCGTTGTGACAACTATCGCAGCGGTGCCGGTGTGAGAGAAGAGCCGAGCGACGCGAGCTCACACGCTGGATCGGCTTTGTACCATGCAACTGATAGCCGGCATCCAGCAGCCACAGCATCGGCCAGCTGGGCTGTATCCTGGCGGCCCAGTAGGCGTCGTCAAAGTACTTGCGGTAGTAGTCGTTGAGCGAGTACAGCGCAGCGAACATGCCCGATTGCGAGATGTGGCCGCCGCTGTAGTGGCTGCGAAGCGACTTGGCCGTGTGCACGTGAGCCTTTACGAAGGCCGTCATGCCGGGGAGCAGCACGTCGTTGTAGTCGCCGTAGTCGCGCCAAGAGTCCGACAGAATGAACACGACATTGGGCGTTCGCGAGGGTTTCCTGAAGACGACGGCATCGGCAGTTCGAGGATAGCGGTGCTCTTGCGTCGGGAACGGGTGGTCCGAGTACAGCAGCTGACCGCGGAGCCACTCCTTGGGAGGCCGAATATCATCGTCCGAGAGTCGAGCGAGCCCGAGCTGCTGCGCCAATGCCGGATTCCTGCGGTCGTTCACGAATCTCGGTCGATTGGTCGAGACCGGCAGGAGGGTGGTGTTTGCTGGCTGATACGAGCTCGCCGTTGCGGTAGGGCTGGCGTTGGTAGCGTTCGATGGCATTGACCATGCGTCAGTCTCGTTGAGCACGTGGTGCGGTACCAGCACGGCATGGGTGCTCGACGGCACAATGAGGTCTTGCGTCGAGTCCAGCAGCAGCGTCACCGAAAGCAACGCCGCGGCAACGACCAACACGATGCCTACGATGCTGGCACGGCGTTTGGAGAAGATGCCACTGCTTCTGTTGCTGCTTGGACTGGTGCCTGCAGCACCACCAGCATCGGCGCTAGTGCTTGTATCAGCAATGTATTTCGCCACCATGCGGTCGATCGACGGAAGCACGAGAGAGGCGAGCAGCAGCTCGATCATGAACGACGACGCGAGCAAGCTCACGAACAGCAGCACCTCCCAAGCTCCGAAGCCAAGCGTGCCGACGGCCGAATCGACCCGGAGCAACAGATGAACGACCCATGGCGAATAGATCCGATGTGTCGAGATGTGGAACACCAGCATGTCGACCACGGCGATCACACGCACCAGCACGGCGTGCGCTTGCATCGTGTACCGAACCGAGCTCGCGATCCAGCGCTCGTGTCGATCCTGCATCGATGCCGTGCGTGTGCCGATGAACAACACGAATCGGAACAGCGTGCCGAGGAGCAGCGAGAACGCCAAGCTCGCAGCCGAGACAGCTGCAGCCAGAACGGCGTAGCGCATCGAGTACTCGAGGTACTCGTGGCTCGGCAGCGAGCGCGAGGGCGACAACCAGCCGTCGCGCACTCGGACCTCGTCGGGCACCAACCACGCGCTCGCCCCCGCGTACAGCGACCACAACACGACGCCATGGAGTGTAGCATGTATGATATGAGTCCGTAGTCGCGGCGCGGCCTCCGTGCCAGCAGAATTGGGCCCAACGAATATCGGTGTCATTCGTGCAGGTGGCTGCTGTGGAGAGGAGGAGAGAAGAAGAAATGCGAGTTTGGGAAGCGAGTTGGGATACGGGGGCTCTCAGAGGGACTCTCCATGGAGGTTGAATTTGAGTTTCGTGAGTGAAAGCGCGCAGTGCAGGTAGGAGTAGGGCTGGTCTCTGTGAGAAATGAAGTAATGAAAGTGGATCGAGTACGCAGTTTTCCTCAGGCTCATTCGCTTGTCTCGCCTTCCACCGTCGCAACCACTCTCGCTCGCTCGTGCGCGAGTCTATGCGTGTTGCGCGTATATCGTGCTTGATCGCACTCTTCTATCGTTCCAACGACACTCGCTACGATAGATTGCATCATCGAGTATCGATTGGAGGTTCGAGACTCACTATCGGAGCATCGTCCACCGTTGCTCTCTGGCTTGTGTCGCCGCGACGTCGCTTCTGCCGCTGCTCGGGCTCATAAGCACACACTCTCGCCAGACCAGCCGCCAAGCGCAAGACACTCTCTCTCGCCATTCCACTCTCGTTCGTTCAGTCAGTCAGTAGGTCAATCAATCTCGCAGGGACGCTCATTGTCTCCAGCGGCAGTCTCATTCGCGTGCGTGTGTCGCTGCCGCTATGAGCCGCTGCGGCGGTGCAGGCAGCCTCTCTCGATCGACCACCGCCACCGACGACCACGACGCCGAGATCCTTCGATTCTAGCGTACTCTCGACCTCCGAGCCTCGTCTACGAGTCATCGACGACTCGCAGTAACTCCCCACAAGCACACAGACGACCGCAGCAGCAGCAGCAGCATGACGCCGGCACCGAACCCCGACTTCCAGCGGCTCGTGATACAGCTCGCGTACGCGTGCACCGGGCTGCTGTCGTTGACCTTCTCGCTGCTGCTCTGCATCGCCATCATCTACCAGCTGTGGAAGGACCGCCGCGTTCTGTCGCTCGTGACGCACTTTAGCCAGGTGCTGCTGCTGTGCCTCGGCCTCTCGGACACGGTCACGGGCCTGATGTACTCGCTGGCGGTCGTGCACGAGCCCGGCGGCACGACGCCGCAGCGCTGGTGCCTGGTCGAGGCCGCCGTGCTGCAATCCTCGCAGCTGTCGTCGGTCATGTGGGTGTCGTGCATCTGCTTCTGCCTCTACACCATCTACTCGATGAAGCGCTGCGAGTTGCGTGACCACTTCGACGTCACGCTGCAGCTGCGCTGCCAGCTGGCGGCCTTCATCGCCATCTCGTGGGGCATGCCGCTGACGCTCGGCTTCGGCCTCTACTTTGCTCCTGGCGTCTACGGAGACGCTGGATACTGGTACGTGGCATCATCGTCGGCTCCTTGACACGATAGGCCTCGGCGGCGCGTCGCTGCGGCTGCTGCTGCCCGAACGACCATCGTCGTCGCGTCGCTCTCAACGGCAATCATCCAACCTTCCAACCGATTGCTTGAACGTTCATTCGCTCATTCATTCGTTCATTCGGTTCACGGTGTAGGTGCTGGATTCCACGCAACAACCAAGCGCTGCGGATACTGTGCTTCTACCTGCCGCTCGTGATCAGCTTCACGTTCAACGTCGTACTGTTCGCCATCTCGTTCAATCGCCGCAACCTCTTCTTCCTGCAGAAGGTCGTCACCGACTTCTTCTTGTACTTTCCGGCCTTCCTGGTCGTGTGGCTCGTGCCGTTGATCGATGTCTCGTTTCAATCGCTCGGTGGAAGGCCATTCTTCCATATGGTACGTGTGATGATGCAGCGAATCCTTCGAGCGCAATGCTGAATGCTGAATGCTGAATGCTGCGTGCGTTTGGTTGTAGGAACTCGTAATGGCACTGACACTGCCGCTACAAGGCTTCATCAACTTTATGATCTGGGGCGTGGCACAGTATCTACGGCAGCGTATCGGAGAGGGCCAACTCGAGGAGATCGAGGGCGATATCGTTGAGACCGACGAGGACGAGAGCTCGAGCGACGACGGCGCGGCGTCGTTCGATCGGTTCCGCACGCCGCAGCGGCTCGTGTACGAGCCTGCGACCGAGCAGGACCCGCTACTGCGGCCTCGCTTCGGCATGGCACTCTTTGGCAAGGATCTGTATCTATCAGTCGAGAAGAAGAAGCGCTTTCGGTAGGATCGCGCGCTCTGTCGCACACGCATGTCGAGCGGTGCGGTGCGGCGCGAGTGGCTCCGAGTCACTCTCGCTCACGGCCGCTCGGATGCCGATCGAATGTACTTGTATCTAGAGTACGCGTGTGTGTGGGTGGGTGTGTATATCTAGCTCGGTCTTTGCCTTGAACACTGTTGTTGTTGTTGTTGTATCATATAGCAATACACCTACATCTATGCACACGCGCTCGAGTGAGTGCTCGCTCGCTCGCTCGCTCGATTGCGTTCATGTATCGAGCATCAAGGGCCCGCGCTTGTTGCGTTGAATGAAGGTCTGCAGCGTGATGCGCTGGCCGAACCGAAAGCCGCGCACGGCGTGAGGCCGCTGCGCAGCCAGCAGCACGAGGTCGCCCGGCTCGGGCACGATCAGGTGCGGCGGCGGCAGCTGGGCGCGCAGCACCGCCTGCTGCCGCTCGTCCTCGCTCAGCAGCATCGACAGCGTCACGGCGTTGCGGTAGAAGTCCCAGCGGCTCGATACGCGAAGGTCCCACACCTCGAGCCCGCCTTCGCCGAGACGGCGCCATTCCTCGACCGATGACGAGCTCGAGGACGGCGGAGGCTCGGGCACCTGGAGATAGACGTTGGCGCTGAAGAGGCCTCGGTCGCCGCGTATCGGACTCAGGTCGTCGACGTGGCAGAAGCCCTGGATGTGGTGCAGCACCTGCGCGACGCGCGCCTGCTCGCGCGCTTGCTGCTGCTGCTGCGGATCGCGGTACGGCTGTCTGGACGGCACTAGAGCGCTGCCTGCCAGCGGCGGCAGCGGCTGCTCGTGCTCGTGCTCGTGCTCGTGCTCGAGCGTCATGGCCACGGGCTGCATCAAGCGAGCGACGCCGACCGCGTAGGGCTCGCCATGCTTGTTGTGCGAGACGCAGGCGCCGTCGGGCCACAGCTCGTCGAGCTCGAGGCGCAGCTTGTCGATGGGGCACGGGTGCGGGTGGCTCAGCTGCCGCAGCAGCCGCATGTGCGGCAGCGCCGCGTCGAAGTAGCGACGCACGCCGGCGTCGCCGTCGCGCAGCGCCTCGGTGAACGGGATACCGACCGACGACACGCGCTCGGTCTCGAAGCCCTCGTCGTGCGCCACGTGGTCGCGGCCGCTCGGGTTCGCGACGCGCCACGTCGTGGTGCCGTGCGCCGCGAGCTGCGCCGCCAGCTGCGCCGCCGCCGCCGGCTCGACGAAGCGCCGAACCACGAGAGCCAGAGTCTGGTGCGTGAAGAGTCGATGGATGGCGTCACGCGTGAGCGAGTTGGAGGTCGAGGTCGAGGCCGAGGTCGGCAGGTGGAGCTCCTCAACGCGAGCGCCGTCGCACAGGGCCGCCAGCTCGCAGCCGTAGCGCTGCTGCAGCCTCGCGAACATGGCCAGCATCGCCGTGTGCCTCGCGGCTTGATTGAACATGACGAATGGGATTGAGATTGGCTTTGGGGTTTAGGGTTTGTACAAGGGGGAGGGCGCGTGTTGCGGGCGGCGACGGCGGCAGCGAATGAGCGGCCGCGCCCTCGACGCCAAGCACCTTCGACGCCGCTCACGAGCACGGGCGCACGGGCGCACGGGTGCACATACATAGAGCGAGGGCGTGAGCGAGAGCGAGAGGAGTTCGGGGCGGCGGCTACTGGAGGGGCTGCGCGGGCTGGCGGTCGCGGCGGTCGAGGGCGCGGGCGGTGTACTGCCACAGCGAGGTGCCTGTGGCCGTCGTGCGCCGCAGCTCGTACGGCAGGTAGACCGCCGCGCTCGCCACGACTATCACTGCTATCCGCGCCACGAGTCGCATGGTTCTGTTGTTGTTGTTGTTGCGGTGAGTCGGGTGTGAGGGGCGCGGTGTGAGCGACGGCGAGGCAGCAGCGATGTGAGTGAGGTCGATGGTGCTCGAGGTCGACGTCACTGTCGACCTCGTTGCATCGCTGCCGCACCGCGCACGTACCTCGGGTGCCTCGGGCTCCTGAACCAACCAGCCGATCGCCTCGTGTCCGCACCGACAACCGCACACGATGGCCACGCCCGACCTCACCGCGTTGGCGAGCTCGATGACCGAGGCTTCGTCGCAGTACAACGACCTCGAGAAGATGCCGATCAGCGAGATCCTCGCATCGATCAATCGCGAGGACGCGACGGTGCCGCTCGCCGTGCAGCGCTCGTGTACGCTCGCTCGCTCGCTCGCGATCGATCGGTGGCGGTGGGTGGGTTGTGCCACCAATCGATCGGGTCGTCGTCGTCGTCGACTGATTGAGAGGTGTGAGGTGCAGTGCCGCAGATCGAGGCGCTGGTCGAGGCAGCATCGACGCGCATCAACGCAGGAGGCCGGCTCTTCTACATTGGCGCCGGCACCTC
>Ga0209914_1002086_pt1 | contig 17505 bp, 35 predicted proteins | sample ThiBiot_500_plan_FD_183949 | JGI IMG/M metagenome (GOLD analysis project Ga0209914, IMG submission 183949) | Wastewater bioreactor microbial communities from Cape Town, South Africa - Thiocy_cont_500_plan (SPAdes) | ecosystem: Engineered > Bioreactor > Thiocyanate-remediating > Anaerobic-Aerobic...
GCCCACCTGCGCCGACTCCGACTCCGACTCAGCCCGCACCCGCCACGACTGCCGGCTCGGCCTCGAACATCTCGCGCAGCGTGTCATCGACTCCCGCCACCGAGGTCACCGCGGCGCCTTCTACCAACGGCGCCGCGCAGGCTACCGACACGAACGACATGCTCTCGACCTCGGTCGATTCGGCCGGCGTCTCTCGCGTGCCGAGCTCCGAGGTGCGCAACAAGGCCAAGCCCGAGCGCCTGCGCCTTGCGCGAACGCTCTCGTCTCCTTCCGGCTCGTCGATCGTCAACCAGGCCGCGGCTGCCGCGGCCGCCACTCCGCGCACCGGCGACGGCTCGGGATCAACCGCCAGTGGTACCGACAAGTACGAGATCATGACGGCCAGCTACCCGTTCGAGGACACCTACTGCTCCGAGGAGCGCCAGCAAGAGCCGTTGCAGAATCTCGTCACTATTCCGCCTGATGAGGTCGAGATCATTCACTTTAAGAAGCCACACCGCACCAACTACGAACAACGTCCAGTACGTCATTGATGCTCGTCGTCGTCTCACTCCTACATTCTCGCTTTCTCACTCGTCTCTTCTTCTCGTCACTCGTCTCGCGTCTCGCGTAGCTGGTCGATGAGCCGCTCGAAAAGTATGTTCAAGTGTGCTTCCAGTCGTTCGGCTCCGACTGGCGACTCGTGCGAAGCAACATCACGGGCTACACACGCGACAACCACCCGCCCGAGGTCTACGACCTGCCGACGCAAACCATTGTCAACAGCGACGTCAAGTCCGCCATCTCGAACCAATTCAGCTTCTTGTCGTCGCAGAAGAAGCCCGTCGCGGCGTCGCGCACGCGCTCGGTCTCCTCCTCGACCAAGACCAACGACCGCGTCGTCGAGGTTGGACCCGTAATCGAGGTCGGTCTCAAGCCCGATGACCCGCATTTCTTGTATAACAAGCCTTGGTCGCCCGAGGTAGACGAGCAAAATATGCAGGATCGCGTACGTCTCTCTCTCTCTCTTTCTCTGCCTGAGAGTGGTGCCGTTTTGGTCTGATTCCTGGATGGATTCTGTCATCTACAGATGAACGGTCGCTTGGGCGTATTCAACTATTACGACCCCGTCTATCAATGGGAGCCCGGAACTGAGATCGCGCACTGCTTCCGCATTCGCCAAACCGTCCGCCCTGACTTCAAGAAGACCAAGTACGTGTCGTTGTCGCTCGCAGCAAGGTGCTGAGCCACACCAGTCATTCACCAACGATCGTCATCGTCATCGTCATCGTCATCGTCATCGTCATCGTCATCGTCGGTAGGCCTTACTACTTTATGGTCGAGCCGTTGGAGCTGACGTTCGATCTCGGCAACTACGAGCCATTCTGGGGCTACCTGACGCTGTACGAGATCACCGAGACGCGCAAGCAGAAGCTCTCGGAGACCTTCTGCTTCGACCTCAACTCGGACTCGATCGAGATGATGACCGGCTTTTTGGTGCGTGCTTCGTTCGCCATATGGCTTGTGTGCTGCTGCTGTGCACTCTCTCATCTTTGTGCCTCGCCTCGCCTCGCGTCGCGTCGCGGATCGATACACAGCCGTCGGAAGAGCCTCGCGTCTCCTCGCGCAGTGCCTTGTTCTCGGTGCCGTCGTCCAACCGATCGCCGTCCATCTACCTGGTGCTCGAGCTCGAAAAGTCGCTTCATGGCGACTACGAAACGGCCGTCGAGCCGTACGTCAAGTACTCGGCACTCACCAAAGACAAGGACAAGGAGAAGATGCGCTCCAAGGTCAAGGGCGAGGCTGCGGGCTTCTGCGCTCGAGCTGGCCGCTTCCGCCAGCCGTTCGGTTGGTCGTACTTGTCGATCTTCAATCCTCGCGGCCAGTTGCTGATCGATGGCAAGGCGACGTTCGACAACATTTACCCGGCGCCCAAGGAGCCGATCCCCGACCTGATTCAGACGACGTTGCAAAAAAGGAGCGCTGCCAGCTCGTCTACCAGTGCTGCCAAGCCGGCCGATATGTCGGTCAGCAAGGTACGACCGTCCTGCGTTGCATCGATCGCTCCACCGCTCGCTCCATCGATCGCTTCACCGCTCGCTCGCTCTTTTTAACCTTGTGGTGGTGGATAACTTGTGAATAGGACGCACAAAAGAAGCTGGGTAAGCACATTGGCGGCTCGTGTGTCATCAAGGCCCACAAGGTCGATGAGGCGACGCTCGAGGATATGAAGCTCATTGACGCCTCGTTGCAACCGGTGCTCGATGCCGAAGGCGAGGAGGTTGAGCTCGAGGACGAGTTGCCAGTGCGCGAGGTGTTCGAATTCCCCAAGGAGGGCCAAAAGATGCCGCACACCTCTTACATCAACAACCTCTACCTCTACCCGCTGTCGCTCAACTTCTCCAAGGCCAACCTCAAGTCGGTCATCATCAAGCTCGAGATTCGCGACAACGATGATCCCGAGAGTGAGCCGTTGCGAGTATGTCATTCGTTCATTCATCCTTCACTTTTTGCCCAGGATGTGAGCCTGATCGATGCGTGTTGTTAATGATAATGATGATGATAATGATGATGATGTAGTTGCTGTATTCTCGCAGCTGCCGCTCGAGCTTCGTCAGTGAGATCTACTCGCAAGTGCACCCGCTCACCAAGACACCCATCTTCTCCGAGGAGTGGAAGGTGCTGCTGCCACCGAGCTTGACCGACCGCCATCACCTGCTCGTCACCTACTACAGCGTGGCGATGAAGTCCAAGACCGGAGGTCGCGAGGTGCCGCAACTCTACGGCTACTCGGTGTTGCCGCTCTGGAGCAACGGCCGTTTTGCACTCGGTACCGTGTCCGAGGACGAGAAGCTCGAAAAGGCTCGCGAGAAGGTCGCCAGGGAGAAGGACATCAACTCGGCTCTGCTCGGCAACACCATCTCGGTGCCTGTGATTCTCTGCAGCAAGCTCGAGCCGGGCTACCTGAACGTACGCTAGCGCTAGCGCTGCTCTCTCTCTCTCTCTGTGGCGCTCTGTGTGGCGCTCTTTCGTTTTGTGGCTCGCTAACAAAGAGAGTGGAATAGCCGCAACAACCGCACTACCTCAACGAGGGCAAGCCGCTGTTGGTGCTCAAGTACAACCTGCTGTCGACCATCTACCCCGAGGACCCGGTCATCACGCAGTTGTTCCAGGCCTACTGCCGTACCGACATTCCGGGCAAGGAGCTCGTGGCCGTGCTGAAGCAGTGCCGCGAGATGTCGCCGCTGCTGGCCATCCAGTACATGCCGATCATCATCCAGGTGCTGCTCGAGCTCATGGTCGCACGCGACTCCAAGGAGCCGGGAAATCCATCGCAAGAGGCCTTTAAGGCGTTGATTCTCGTGCTGCACAAGTACGTCCGACACCTGGCGCTGCCTCGCGTCCGCCGTGCGTGCTCGTCGACGAGGTGCTGACCGCGTTCTTGTTGCGCCGCTGCGCAGGATCAAGAAGGAGAGCGACTTGGCCAAGAAGGTTCCGCGAGCGCCCTTGCTGGAGTTGTACACCAACTACTTTTTCGACACGATTCCGGCCGTTCAAAAGCGAGAGATCTTTGAGGTGCTATGCTTCAACTTTTTGCTCTTCATGATGGACAAGAGGGTACGAGTTGCTGTCGTTCACTCGTTTCGGCAACAGTCATACTGATCTCTCTCTCTCTCTCTCTCTCTCTCTCTCCCCCATAGCTCCAAGGCGACGTCGAGGATGATAGTAGCTACGTCAACTCGTGGTTCTTGTTTGATATCATCATCAAGTCGATGGCCTTGCACTTGGCGGCCAACGGTGAATTGGGTCGTACGTGTGATGATGCTTCGCCTAAAACTCGACTTGTGATACTTATCGTACGACGTTGCGGACTCTGTAGAGTGCAACCGAGCCAACAAGTTTGAGGACTCGTTTACGCGCACGTTGAGCAAGTTGCTGCAGTTCTTTGCACAGTTCTTCCGAACGCGATTCGATTCTCCACAACTCGATGACATTCGCATTCTCAACCGCAACTTGGGCCTCTTCATCAAGGACTTGTTTTGCGTTTTTGATCGTGGTATCGTGCTTGATATGGTACGCTCAACGAGATTAGTCAAGTGCATGTGGAGAGCCTGTAGCCTGTGAACTAACGAACACACACACACGCTTACGCATCCGCGTAGCTTCGATTGTATTTGTCTGAGCTCGGCAACAACAGCGAGAAGGAGAAGCTGTCGATCGATCCCAAGAAGGCCGAGGAGCTCGTTGCATCATTCAAGTTCCAGTTCCTATCGATCGTCAACGACCATGCCAACTACGTGCAGCTCAACCTGCCGTTCAACTACGACGACGATCTCAGTTTGCCGAGTCTCAACAAGAAGCACCCATTGGCATTGATCTTGCTGTCGGAGGTGGTCGAAACCTTGACCTTGGGCAATCCTCCTGCGGCCGCATGGGTATGTGTGGTTGTCGTTGTCGTCGGACCAGCAGCGCGGTCGCTGTACTCACTCTCTCTCTCTCTCTCTCTCTCTCTCTCTCTCACTCTCTCTCTCGCATGACGATAACAGGCAATCGGTACCCTGTATGATACGATCATCAAACAATACTACAACGCGAAATTCCAAAGCCCAGAGGAGCAACAACGCATCGCGTTCATCTTCTTTGCACTCTTGCCATTGGTATGTGTCGCACCACCCACCTCGCGTGTGATGATGATGACGTGCGATGCGTGCATGCATACTCACGTGAGCAATCGTAGACTGTGAAATCATGGCCCGAAATGGCGCGCTGGATCGATGCGGCACCGGCGAGCGACAAGCGCGAGTTCTTTGTGTTGATTCTCTACCTGCTCAAGCACAGTGAGCCCGAAACGCTGCGCAAGTGGATGCAACAAGAGCCGCTCAAGACGTTGTGCACGATGCTCGACATCTTCTGCGAGTGTGTCATTTGCTTCGAGTACTCGATCGAGAACAAGCGCCAGACCAAGTCGCTCTTCACTAGCGACGTGGCGTTGTTCATGACCGAAGTCGGTACCGATGAGATGAAGGAGCTCCTCAAAGGTCAACAGACCAAAGTGCGCGGTGCCGCCGAGGAGTTGGAGCGCTTGGTATGTTGGTAGTGGTGGTGGTGGTGGTAGTCGCATTGATTGGTAAAGAGTCGAGCGACGAGGACTCACACTGTGTGCGTGCGTGTGTGTAGAAACACATGTCATTGGAAGCAAACTTGGTGTTGCTCGACGTTGTAGAGTATATCATTGCCGACTTTGAACCATTGTTGGTGAACTCCTTTACTGAATCATTGCTCATGGAGAAGCTGGTACGACACCACAACACTAGGAACACAACACCACCACTACTACCACTACTACTACTACTGCTACTGCGGCTACTGATACAGATGCTACTTGTATAGGTTCAAGTTTTTGTTGCATTCATGAAGCGTGATCAACCGGAGGACTTTTTGCACAAGTTGTATGCGACGTTGCGATCGTTCTCTCACAAGTTCCGCAACGTGTTGTTCCGTGGCGAGAACAACTACGTCGGCGAGCTCGTGGGCCAGACGTTGCGGCACTGCAGCTTCCATCACATGCCGACCAACATCGAGGCGTCGACCTTCCTGTTCGTGTTGCTGAAGCTGAACCAAGCGACGGTGGGCGGGTTTGCGCGAACGCGTATTCAGGCCATCACGTCGGTGTCGCGACTGGTGTCGAGCGGCATTCTGCGCGAGGACTCGATGTTGAAGCTGGCGTTCGCGCGGCTGTCCGAGTACGCGCTGTACTCGTACGCGGCGCTCGACCAGCTGGACCTCGGTTACGAGGACCCGAGCATCAGGTCGATCTCGTACACGCATGCGCAGTTTACGCGCGGCATCCAGGGCCTGGGCGAGACGCTGGGCACGATTCTGCGCGACACGATACGCGTCAAGCAGATGCAGGAGAACGCCGACGCCGAGACGATCGCCGATCTGTACTTTCAGATTGCGCGCGGTTACATCAACACGCCCGACCTGCGTATCGGCTGGCTGCGCGACCTGGCGTCGTTCCAGGCCTCGAAGCAGAACTTTGCCGAGGCCGGCATGTGCATGGTGCACGCGGCGGCGCTGGTGGCCGACTACCTCGTGAGCATCAAGGGCAACCAGACGGTGGACGCCGAGCTCTTTATGCGCGTGTGCCCGTCGGTGTCGGAGTTTGCGGGCGACGAGGCCGGCGTGTGCCAGACCGAGCACTTTTCCGAGAGCGGCTTCGCGGACGCCGTGCGGCAGGCGATCAAGTACTTTCGCGAGGCCAAGTGCTACGAGTTTGCGACGCTGCTCTACAAGGCCATCCTGCCGCTGTACGAGCAAATGTCCGAGTACGCGACGCTCGAGCAGCTGTGCCTCGAGCAGAGCGAGTGCTGGGCGGCGATCGCGCGCGAGAACGAGAGCCGCCTGTTCGGCACGTACTTTCGCGTCGGCTTCTACGGCGAGCTGTACGGCGAGGAGCTCGACGGCTCGGAGTGGATCTACAAGGAGCCGCCGTTGACGCATCTCTTTGACCTCAAGGACCGCTTCATCGCCTTCTGGAAGGCGCGCCTCAACGTCGAGACCGTGACGGTGATCGACGCCAACAAGGACGTGACGCGCCTCGATCCCAAGCAGTGCTTCATCCAGATCACCAAGGTCGACCCGTTCTTTGACGACGAGGACCTCGCGACGCGCAAGTCCTTCTTCTCGCAACAGTCGACGCTGCGCCGCTTCGTGATTCAGAGCGCCTTCTCGACCAAGAGCAGAAACGGCGCGCCGACCGAGGACCTCGCCGACTCGTACGTCAAGAAGCAGATCCTGTCGGTCAAGTCCTCGTTCCCCTACATGCTCAAGCGTCTGCCCGTGACGCAGAAGCGCGAGATCATCGTGACGCCGATCGAGAACTCGATCGCGCTCCTGATCCAGCGTATCGCGGCGCTCGACGAGCAGATGCGCGCCCGCGACTACCAGCAGCTGTCGCAGGTGCTGCAGGGCACCGTGCTGGTGATGGTGTCGGCCGGCCCGGTCGAGATCTGCCACGTGTTCCTCGGCAACTACCAGGCCTACCCGCCCGAGAGAGTCGCCGAGTTGCGTGCGCTCATCGTGCGTGTGCTCAACACCTGCGCCGAGGCGCTGCAGCTGCACCGTGAGCTCACGGCACAGAGCTCCAACAACCCGTGGAACTTGCACTTTGAGCTGCTCGGTGGCTTTGCTGGCCTGCGCGCCGCGATGCAGACCTTCGTCGATGCGGTCGAGTTCTCGCTCGAGCGCGAGGAGCGCCCCGACAACTCCGAGTCCTTCACCGAGACGACCGAGCCTGATTTCGAGGGCTCGGACGACGAGTCCGAGCGCGGAACCGCCTCGTCCTCCTCGGCCTCCTTGGCCTCCAAGTCCAACTCGTTGCAAGTCTCGGCCTCGCCACGAACGCGCGCCGACAGCACCGACACCTTGTCCGACACCTCGGGCTCGCCAGTCACGGCACAGCGCCGTCGAAAGGGAACCATCGGCAAGGTCGATTCGCCACACCGCAAGCGTCGTGAACACTCGCCAGATGCCGCCGCCCAGCCGACAGTCAAGATTGCCGCTGGCGACAAGCGAGTTCGTCGTTCAGGCTCGCAAGGCCCAAGGCAGTTGCCGCCGGCACCAACCGGTCCAGCTCCGCAAGCACCGCCGACTTCCACCACCGATGCCGCCGTGCCGCCGCCGTTGCCACCACACGACACACCACCACCGTTGCCGGCACACGACACACCACCACCGTTGCCACCGCACGACTCTCCACCTCCAGATGAGGAGGAGTATTAGATGGTTGGCGTGCACGCGATCCTTCTACCCACCAACCAACCATCCATCAAGCCAACCAACCACCGACACTCGCTTGTACGCGTTGGCTCTTATCTACCAGTGTTATCCTTATCCCGCTCTTCCTATCCTCCCTTCCTTCCTCCCTCCCTTCGTTCCTGCCCGCTCTTACAGCACGTGCTTCTCAACGCCAGCACCTCCTATCATCATCAGCATCCCTCACCGCCTAGTTCACCGCCCTCCCTGTCTCTCCGCTTCCGTGCGCGTAGCGTTGCGTTGCCTCCCTTCTTTCATCTTGTACCTACACAAACGTGAATCACAGTGTATTTTTCCCATCAACTAAGCAATGCGCGAGACGCAGCTCTCATTTGTTTGTTGCCTCGCGCGCCGCCACCACGCTCGCAACACAAGCACGACTCACCCACTCGCTCTCCATCATGGCTACTACCGCCGCGACATCGATTGCAAACCACAATGATATCGATCACGCTCGCGAGTCGGTCGAGCTCTTCTATCGAATCAATACGATCCTCGATGCTGGATTGGATCGATCGTCGATCGCCTTGTTGCTGTCGTTGTGCGAGACCGGCGCCAATCCCGAGGCCATCGTTGCTATCTTTCGCGAGCTGCAAGCCATCAAAGCACAAGTGGCTGCCACATGATGATGATGACCACACTTGCGTGCGCAACTAGTGTGAGACAGTGGTTGTATTTGTGCATAATTGTGTTGTACGTAGAGGTAGTGAGCGAGTCGTGTGGTAGCGTAATACAAGTACATCAGGAGCATATCTGTGCGTGCGTGTGGTTGTTCGATCATACGTCGATCGGCAACGACGACGCATGCTGCGCTCCTCGAGGCAAGAGCTTGGAGACGAATGGCCGCGCAGCGACGAACACCAAGTTGCGCGTCAACACGTACAACAACACACGCACGAGCGCGAAGCTCACACCCGACCATAGCGATAGCAGTGGCATCGACCATGCCGAGCCGAGACACGACCATAACGTCACGCACGCCGATGGCGACGTGGCTTGCACACGGCGCACTAGACTCTCGAATGGGAACGCGATGAACTCGGCGATCGATACGGCGAGCAGCGAGATCGTGGTGCCGAGCCAGCGAGACTCGAGCGTCTCGCGAGAGGCGCCGACCGAGACGCGCTCAAAGATGATGCGTCCCAGGCGCACGACGAGCATCACGCGCAACGACGCCGTGTAGATCGACAGCACTCCGCCGCGTACGAAGCCCTCGATGCCCGCCGTGTCCCAGGTGCGCTGCACGCACAGCCACGCGGTCGGGAAGAACATGTCGGTGTCGGCCATCATCCGCACCGCGACGACGTCGATCGGGAACGTGAGCAAGGTCGATACCATGGAGATCATGGCTCGCGCCATGACGATGCGCTCGCGCGGTGCCGCGGTCTGCGACAGAAACATGGCCATCTGCTGCAGGTACAAGCGCAGCAGCACGAGCACCACGGCGCGCACCATCAATGGCTCGAGACCCAGCCACCAGCCTCCGCTCGGCGTGGTGCTCGAGGCCCCCAGCCAACCGAGCAGCACGTTCCACACGCCGCCGTCGCCTTGGAAGCTCGGCGACATCACCTGCATCAAGGTGGTCGCACGCTCGAGAGGCATCGTCACGAGCAGCGCCACGATATCGGCCACCATCGACAGCAACGCCACTACCAACACGGTCTTGTTGCAGTAGCCACCTTTTGGCGCAAAGCTCTTGTACGGTGTCATGGGTTCATGAGAGTGCGAGTGGCCGTGGCCGCCATGCTCATGCGAGTGTCCGTGACCACTGCCACCATCGTCGTCGTCATCATCATCGTCACGTCGTCGACTCCGTCGAATCTCGCTCGTTGTTGTCGACGATGATGATGATGTCGGTGTCGTGGAAGAGGAAGCGACTTGGATCTCTGGCTCCTCGTCGAGAGTACTTGCCATTCGTTGGATTGGCTCGGTATCACATATGATGGTGTTTGATGTTGATGATGTTGATGTTGGTGTTGGTGTTGGTGTTGGTGATGGTGTTGGTGTTGGTGTTGGTGTTTGATGTTGATGTTGATGTTGGTGTTGGTGTTGATGTTGGTGTTGGTGTTGGTGTTTGTGTTTGTGTTGGTGTTGGTGTTGATGTTGGTGTTGATGTTGATGTGAGCGAGAGGCAGCAATCGATCTCTCGATCTCTCGCTCCTTCTTCGTCTCATCGCCGCGTCATCACCACATCATCTCCCACCGCACCATAGCCATCTCTCTCGCGTTCTACCTGACACCCACCCACCCACTCGTCTGTTCTATCATCATCACCTGAACACTATCTCCCTCTTGTCTCGTGCAATGGCCGCCGACTCACACACGCTCCAATGCCAACTGGCGTACTCGATGCTGGCGTACCTCGCCGACCTGCGCAAGACCGACGACTCCAACGTCGACGCTGAGGCTCTCGAGGTCGCCAGCCAATGTCTCCAGAACTCGTTCGGTGTCGATCCTACCAACGACGCCCATCGTGAGCGCTTCGGAGTGCCGCACTCGTTGCCCGCCATCTTCACTGCCGGCCTCGCTGCGTTGCAGGCGTCATCATCGGCGCCATCTGCTACTGCCGCTGCCGCTCCCGCGTCGGCTTCGACATCCTCGGCCGATGCTGCCAGTACGTCTCGTTGGAGATATAGCGTGTGGATGGCATCTTGATCCAATGGTGCTACTTGTAGAGAGCGTGTTCGACAAGAAGCTCGAGCTGTTCGTCGAGCGTTTGAAGGAGACCACCAAGCTCTTCGAGGGAGTCACCGAGGGCTCGCCTGGTATCGATCGATCGACCGACCCCCCCCTGATCTTGCTGCTCAAGATTGTATACTGCTCGGATTCTTACACGTATTGACGTACTCTACAGAGTACCAAGCACGAATCGAACTCGCCAAGAAGAAGCTGCTCGAGAAGGAGGAGCAGACTCGCAAGCAACAGGAGCAAATGGCCGAGGCACACAAGAACGCTGGTGCGTGCGTGCGCAACAACAGCACCATCGACTATCGAACTCGAGGCATGGTGCTCGATGCATCAGCAGCATTGCTTACTGTTCACGTGTGGCTATGAGTGAAGGCAATGCCAAGTTGCAAGCCAATCAGTTCGAGGAGGCCATCAAGTGCTACGACGATGCCATTCGATTGAATCCCGAGAACGCCATCTACTATGCCAATCGGTACTCCGACGCACCTCAACCCTGTCACACGTTGTAAATACTCACTCCACATCATGGTGTTGATGGTATCTAGTGCGGCAGCGTACAGCAGTCTCGGTCAGCACGATCAGGCCATCGCTGATTGCAACCGTGCCATCGAGAAGGACCCGAAATACGGCAAGGCCTACGCTCGCTTGGGGTTCGTTGCATCGAGCTGGTGCTCGCGACCCGATAGCAGCACTGACCTTATCGGTGTGTGCGCGTGTGTGGTTGTGGCTGTGAAGTCGCTCGTACTTTTGCCTGCAACGATATCAAGAGGCCGTCGATGCGTACAAGAGCGCCGTCTCGCTCTTGTCGGACAATGCGGCCACTCTCGAGGCCATGCGCATCGCCGAGACGGCCTTGGCGCAGCAGAAGCAAGCCGAGCAAGCACGCGCTGCCGCTGCCGCCGCCAGTGCCATTCCTGGTGGTGCCGCTGGCGGTGCGCCGGACCTGTCGGCCTTGCTCTCGAGCATGATGTCCAACCCTGCGATCCAGAATCTCGCCCAGAACCTCGGTCGCAACATGAACCCAGGCGCTGCGCGCGCTGCCCCGGCTGCGGCTCCGGCTGCTGCACCGGCCGCTGACCCGGCTGCCGCTGCGTCGTCGGACGAGGTGGTCGATCCCGAGGCCGATGACACGACCGCTGACTTTGCACAGAACATTCCTGGCTTGGCCGGCATGCTCAACGATCCGTCGATGATCTCGATGGCCGAGTCGTTGATGCAGCAGCCTGGCTTCAACAACCTGATGAGCAACCCTGCCATCATGAACATGTACGCGCCTCTTCGCCGTTGCACCGCGCAGCATCAGCCGCACCCTCATAGAGTGACACACTATTATCATTGGTGGCATGTCATCCAGGGCCCAGCAAGTGATGGCGAACCCGGATGCGCTCAGTGGACTGCTTGGCAACCTTGGCGGTCTCGGTGTCAACCCCAACCAGCCTCGTTGAGCGTCGTCGCTCGATCCGTGCGAGCACGCTCCCTCTCCCTTCACGTTATCTCAACAACAACCACCACAACAAGCGCGATTGTAGACTCTCTTCTCTCGCTTGAATGAATCGATGCAACAAGTCCAGACACACCACGTCGGGTACTCGTACTCGTACTCTACATTCATGTGTTGCTATCTATGCGTTGGGCGAGTTCGCCGACTTGACGACTTCCAAGCGCCCATTTGCATTGATCTCAAGACGAACTCCGGCGCTTGATAGCTCCGATGGCTGTGACACGACCTTCTCGGGCGTCAGTGCTGCAATCTCGCGTTGGTTCTCAAGGTTGTCCTCGAGCAGGTTGCGAATCGCGAGCATCGCCCACTCCTTCATGTCTACGCCGCAGCATGCCAGCGTGCCAGCGCAAGTGAGCTCGCCTCGTTCCAAGGCATGGCATGGTGCTCTGGCGTGAGAGACGTACAAGGGTTGTTGTCGTCGAGGTTGCAGTGGCCAAGCACCACCGTGAGGCCGCCCAACGAGCGCACCTCATCCTGCGTGGCGCGGTGCCGGTACGCCATGTTGCCAACGATGCGAATCAACTCGCGCTTGAGGCCGTACGTGCTGCTCGACGTGAAGCGAGCCGTGCGGTACTCCTCGCTGCCGTGCTCGGCCGTGCTCGCAGCCCGATGGAGCTCGTCGGCTCGCTCGAGCGTCTTGAGCAGCTCGATGACGATCGACACGAGACCCTCGGATTGCAGCGGAGAACGCAGATCGAACGGCGGCACGAACGACGTCAGCACGCCAAAGTACTGCACCAACGACATCATGCCGTCGAACGCCAGTGGATCGTACTCGGCCGGTGGCACTGATGCAGCTCTGGAGCGATGCTTGCCCGCCGATCAGTGTGTTGAAGGTCGAGCTCTCGAGCCGAGGGGACAGCGTACCCAATCTCATTCGAGTCGCTCACGATGCGGTACAGCTCTCGCACGAGGAACTCATACGATGGCACGAATGCCTGGCTCACCTGATCCGACAACGAGCCTCCTTGGTTCTCGAGCTCCTGTTGCAGCAGGTGAAGCAGCAGGAGCTGCTCAGCCGAGCACACTTGCGTACGTTGCCTCAAGCGCACGAAGGCACGGGACAACAGGTCGTGCCGTAGCATCACTCGCATCAATCGAACGCTGCGCAGCATCGATCGAGTCAGCAGCACGACGGCCGTGAGGCAGAGAGTGAGCGCGAGCCACATACACCCACTCGAGCAGATGATCTCGATCATGGCCTTGCGATTGAGCCTCGGTGTGCGCCAGCGTCTGCGTGAGAACCACCTTCCACAGAGTCTCCGGTTGCTGGCCCTCTCCAGCTGCCGAGGTTACTAGATCGGCCATGAAGGCTCGTCTGTGTTTCGCGACAAATCAGCTATCGATCGAGCTCGATCGGACATGGCAGGCGCCAACATACGCTCGTTCCTTGGAGTTGACGCACAGGTTGTGGCTCAGTACCAAGGCAGCTCGTTGAACCTGATCGTCTGCATCCTGTAGCAGTTCCCTTGATTGTACGTCGGCATGAGACGGTGGTTCTCAAGTCGAAGTTCTGCTCGCCGTGAGACGTACTGCAGTGGCGACGGCAGCGCTCGAGCCCACGCCAACTCCTGCGTCTTGTCGTTGTTCGTGATGATGTTCGAGAGCAATTGAGCCGATGAACGAATGGCATCTACTCCGACACATCCCGGTTGGTGGTACTCGAGTCAGTGTCAACGTTGATGCAAGAGAGCGCGCGGCGTCGTGGCGCTCGACTATACCAGTAAGCGTGGAAGAGCGGCTTGCGGTCGTTGGATTACGATGCAGCACTCGTGGAAGTCGCTCGAACAGCAGCTCTCGCACGAGCTCGTTGTTGAGTATGAACAATTGAGCGCTGCTACTGGTGGCTAGATTGCGCAGCAATCGAATCACTGGCACCACCAATGGCATCTCGAGCAATCGATCGTCCTCCAACGATGGTGTCTTGGCGGCGGCAGCGACCATGATGGCGAGGAACGCACACGCGTGCTCGACAACGTTGCATCGATCAAGCGAGGCCCTGCACCATTGGATACGCCGAATGGATGTCAGCGACGGAACATTGGATGATGAGATTCGATTGATCGATTGGTACCGATTGGCTGGGTTGAGCGAGGACTTGAGCAGCAGCGCGAGCGAGGGAGCCTGGTCCAACGTGCAGGCGGCAACCAGCTCGTCTGCTGCTTGGTTCACCACTCGATCAAAGTCAATCTCATCAGAAGCGGTGCATTGGCTCGCTGGTTGTGAACGGCTACTCGCTGACGACGCCGAAGCCGAGCTCGAGGTTCGTGTGCTGCACTGTTGCTCATCAGCAGCCACCGCAGCTGCCGCAGTCGTTACGGTTGGATGATCGGCGGCGCTAATCTCGATCACTTCTTCCGTATCGTGGATCGCATCGAAGATGCGTATTTTGCGAGAGGCCATACCGAGAGGAGAGAGAGAGAGAGAGGGAGGTGTGGATGAGAGCGAGGTGGCAGCTGAATGAGGCCCGATGCGTGAGTGGAGCGGCACACAAGTACATTCCGAGCGACGAGGTCAAGAACAGTGATCGGAACGAGCAGACGAAGGAACCGGAAGCTACTGTTCTTGACCTCGTCGCCCCTTCGTTGATTGATTGATTGCCAGCACTCTCGTGCAACTTTGATATGAATCCTACTCGTGAGATAGCTTTGGCACAGCGAGCGTACGGTGAAGGTATACAGCATTGTGAGCGTCACGAATATCTCGCTGCCGTTGCCTGCTTCACTCGCGCGTATCGATTCAATCCCTGCTCGGCTGCCACGCTCAACTTTCGTGGCTTCGCACTCAACAACCTGAAGCTGTACCACATGGCGATCCGCGACCTCAAGCAAGCGATACTGCTCGATCCGCTCATGTCGAGCGCTTGGAATAACACCGGCTTCTCGTACAACCATCTCAAAGAGCACGAGCGCGCCATCGTCTACTTTGACCAAGCGATTCGCATCGATCCCAGCAACGTTAGCGCCAGAACCAATCGAGGACGCTCGCTCGTGAGTCTCGGGCGCCGCGACGAGGCAATGGCTGAATATTTGGAGTCGCGCCGCATTGATCCGCGCAGTGTCTTCATGTACGATGATGGCCAGACAGGCCGAGGTGGCTTGCTGATATGATCGGTGGCTGATGATGCATGGATGGCTACTTGGCAGCCATTCGAACCTGGGCACGCTGTTGGTGCGCATGAATAGGAATCTCGAAGCCTTGGAGGCGTATGATCGTGTGCTCGAGCTGGACCCAGCGCACGTCTTTGCTCGCCATGCGCGAGCAGTCATTGTACGTGGCATGAAGCGGAGCGAGTCATGATTCACAATTCTCACGGCATAGCACTGCGTGCGTGAGTATACAGCTGTTCAATCTTGGTCGGTTCGAGGAGAGCATCGAGGGGTTCAGTGAGGCGATTCGACGCGCGCCACATCTCGCCGCCGCATACAATGGCCGAGGCGTGGGGTACCGAATGATCGACTGCCCCGAGAAGAGCTTGGAGGACTTTAACGCAGCACTTGCATTGGAGCCCACGAGCTCGGGCAGTATGTACGTGAGCCGCGGCTTTGCTTATCGCGCCATGGCCGGGCACGAGGAGCAAGCGATGCAAGACCTGCAACGTGCCGTCGAGCTGCTACTGGTTGAGGTCGAGGACAGTACCGACCGAGCAACGTACTTTCTCGGTCGAGCATACCGAGGCATGGGCCGGCTCGAAGAAGCGATCGCCACTCAGAACAAGGCGCTGGAGAACGATCCGCAGCATACGAGAGCCTTCGCCGAGCGCAGTTATGCACATCTGCAGGCAGGCCGGCTCGAACAGGCCGATGCCGATATGATGCGAGCACTGCAGTTGACGCCGACCAGTACGACGCACTGTTATTGCTGCATCCTCTCCAATCCACTGACACTCATACGCCCACGCGCACAAAATGGTGGCGCGACTTGCAGTACGCACCGAGCTGCTCCGCGAGCGAGCGGAGCTGAAGCAGATTGCAGCTCGCAGTGTCCACGTGCCGCTCACCGACCTCGAGTACCAAGCATACATGGCCCAACGCACGCCACTCGTACATTCACACGATTCTTGCCCATCCGGCGGTCTGCCGAACGTACATGCCAGCAGGTGATGCCACCGTTTGCTCGATGCGATCCCCGAATGAAATGAGGCTAAAGTGGCCACTGTTGCAGTAGCAGCTCTTGTGGCTTGTCAGTCACACGTCAGCAAGCTACAACGACCTCCACGTCATCGGATGGTCGAGTCGTGTCGTGATAGACGAGGAAGAGGTGGAGATCTCGATTGGTTCCGAGCCCACGTGAGTTCCGCGATCGCGAGTTGCGTGAGATATGGTGGGATCACTCGGCTCGAGTTGCCTCATTACCTTCACAGCTCTCTCCCGCTCCCTCTCTCTCTCTCTCTCTCGCTCTCACGTACGACCACACGACCGCAACCAACGAACACAATCCCACGCGAATGTCGTTGCCCACTGTTCCCAAGCTGCCGTTTATCGGTACGAGACTCGTATGGCGGTGTTTGGTCGAGATACTTACGCGATCGGGTGAGCAGACATTGGCGCCAACCTTACGGGTATGCTGCTTGGCATCACGATCATCGCGAGTCGATCGGCTGTCCTTGGCTGTTGATTGATGGATGTCTCCTTCAGATGGCATGTTTCGAGGCATGTACCGTGATCGCAGCGTGCATGACGATGACTTCCTCGCCATGATGGAGCGATCACGAGCGGTCGGCATGCGAGCGATCCTCGTGACTGCTGGCTCTCTCGAGGAGGTCGAGACGGCACTCGCTCTCTGCGCTGAAGACCGTATGATCTCTCGACCCACTCATGAAGCCACTCCGATCGATGCAAGATTGCATGAATCAATGCTCAAAGCGAGAGGGCCGATGCTTGTGCAGGATCGTTGTACACGACGGTTGGAGTGCATCCGACACGATGCGACGAGTTCGATCGAAGTGGCGATCCAGATGCGCATCTGGCCAAGCTGCTGGCCATCGCGCGAGCTCATAGTGGGCCAGACACCGATCAACGAGTCGTGGCGATTGGAGAGTTTGGTCTCGGTACGTAGTGGCCCACGCATGCAGTGGCCTCTGAGTTCGAGTATGGACTGATGCATTCCATTGACAGACTATGATCGAACCAAGTTCTGCAAGAAGCCAGTGCAGCAACGGTAACTACCACACAGTGCCATCTATTGTTTTGATTGATTGATTGATTGATTGATTGATTGATTGATTGATTGATTGATTGATTGATTGATTGATTGATTGATTGATTGATTGATTGAGGACCTTGGCAGGTACTTTGAGAAGCAGTTCATGCTGGCTGACGAGACGCGACTACCGCTGTTCCTACACGACCGCAACACTGGCACAGAGTTCCTCGGTAACGTTGAGCGAATCACAACACCGCCTCGCAACGCCATATCCTCTCGAGCATGATCTCTCATTGGTGGTGGTGGTTATGATGGTGGTTATGATGTGGCAGAGGTGATTCGAGCCAATCGACAACGGTTCACGGACGGCGTGG
>Ga0209914_1002104_pt1 | contig 17386 bp, 30 predicted proteins | sample ThiBiot_500_plan_FD_183949 | JGI IMG/M metagenome (GOLD analysis project Ga0209914, IMG submission 183949) | Wastewater bioreactor microbial communities from Cape Town, South Africa - Thiocy_cont_500_plan (SPAdes) | ecosystem: Engineered > Bioreactor > Thiocyanate-remediating > Anaerobic-Aerobic...
AGATAGATAGATAGATAGATAAGTAGCTTGATTCATTGAGTGATACCGAGCAGCACTAGACGATGTCGGCAGAGTCGACGGCGTCCTCGGGCGACAGCGACTGCTCGAGCTCCTTGGCATCGTGAGCGTTGCATGCGTACGGCGTCGCGAGCACCATCAAGTACTCGCACTTGGCCGGCTCCTCGACGCTCTTGATCTCGTTGCTGGCACCGCACACGAGCCTCACTCGCGTCGATCGGTCGGGTCCGCCCCAGCAGTACTGGCCCTTGGTGTACTTCATCTCCTTGTAGCCGCTGTCTTCCCAGCCCTCAAAGTCTCTGCAATTATTCAAGAGGAGCAGCGCCGCCATCGCCATCGTTAGCTGGTGCTCGGCGCTTTGGTGCTACCCAAGAAGCCGGTCCTCGAGCCGCCCACCAACGCACCCAAGACGATAGCTGCCTTGCTGCACCTCCTTGAAGAGATTCAGTGTGTACGTGTATCTGTCGTTCAACCCAACCAGCCGCCCGACGTGAGCATCGTGTGAGTCGTCGCATGCTGCCGCCATCGCGCGGCGTCGTACTCGTTCGTGCTGAAGGTCACCAACTGGCCGTAGTGCTTGTACATCTTGCCGCCATCTGCCCAGCAAGCTCCTCGGTCAGCAAGGCTCCCGGTGCCACGGTGCAGCCTCATCCTCGCGAACGTGCGTGCTCGGCGCGTACCCAGATCAAGCTGCGTGATCTCCTCGAGCTTTCGAAGCTCGATCTGTCGATCTTCGACGTCCTTCTTTGCGGCATTGTACTCGTTCTCGGCCTTCTGGTAAGCTGCTCCATCATGAAGGTGATCTCGATCAATCAACTGATCAATCGCTGCCATCATTGCGCGTGCTGCCCGACGAACCCTTGATGACTTCCTTTGGTGAGATGCCGTGCTTGGCCTTGAAGGCAGTGGAGAGCTGATCGATCTCGGATGCGATCAGCAAGGCCTTGGCCGTCTCGTCCAGCGGGGTGTCGGGATGCTCGGCGGCTCCTGCGTCACGGCCGTCTGCATCAGCATCTCCAAAGTCGTCCTCGCGAATGTACGCGTCATCGTGCACGTTACCACTGTCGGGCTGAGTGTAGCCATGATGGAGTCGTCCAGCAAGCGTGGTTCAGGTCGAGTGGAAAGCGAGTCGAGCAGCAGGAGGAGGCACGTCGGCAGCCGTGAGTGGCATGTCAGTGCTCGCGAGCTCGCGCTGCAAGAGTCGCTCGCGTACCTCGGGGTGCATGACCTTGTCGGCCTCGCTGTACAGCGCCTCCATGCTGTCGATGATGGCTGCATTCACACACAACACGACACGACACGACACGGCACGGCACACGCATCCTCGTCGATGAGATGGAGCGGCGATCGAGACGTGGCGGCGTCGGCGCGAACGAACCTTGATGCTCGCTGCGGGTCTTCTCGTGCTCGGCGATGTCGGCCTTGAGGCTCTGGATGCGCTGCAGCACGTCGCTCTGGTACGCCGCAAGGCCCTCCTCCTCCCAGCGCGCTCGAACGCGCACTCCCTCGCGGATGGCGCGCAGCTTCCTTATGTTCTCCTGGCGCTGTGCGGCGCCCTGCTTGTCGCAATCGGGCTGGCACACCCCAGGCGCCTCGTCGCTGCCATCGCAGCAGTCTGCTCGATCGAGGTCGCGCTCCGCGTGTCAGCAAAGCCCGCTCTCGGATAACGACGACGATGGCGGCGCCCGTGCATCGGAGCATCTGGCACGCACCACAGATGTTATCGTGCACCATGGACGACGGGATGAAGCGCCCGACGTGGCCTCGGTTGCGGCACCAGAAGCTGCCATTCGAGCAGGCCGAGGTGCCGGGCTCGTCGGAGCCGTCGGCGCAGTCGCAGTAGTCATCGTTCACCTTCTTGACGTCGATGCTCTTGGAGTTATCATGGCAGCGGAACTGCGGCCCTGAGTATCGAGCGAGGTCTGCCACGCGGTGCCGCAACCGAGCCTGCGAGTGAGTGTGGCACAAGCATCGCGGCGCACGCACGCTCACGCGTGGCAGCGAGCAGGAGGCGGCGCGCACCGTTGGGATGCACGCCCAAGACGCTGGCTGTGCTTGCGGCAACGATCGACACGCCCAGGAGCAGCACCGATAGCAGAGCCAGCACCGATAGCAGACGACTCGAGGAGGCGCTCAGGCACAACATGTTGGCGGCGGCGGCGGCGCAACGAAACAACAACCACAACAACCACAACAACCACTGCTGCTGCCACGTCGGCAACCTCAACTCTCAACCCAACCTGCCAAACCTGCTCTAACCAACCCAACCTGCCGTCTCCATGCTTCACCTTTCGGCTAATCTGCGCTTTGGTTTGTTTAAATGTGTGTATTGTTGAGGCCGAGGCGATTAAAACGAAGCATTGGGGGTACATATGGGTACTAGCGGCTGCACGACCGACTGCAGGCTCGGCCGGATATTCGAACCAATCACGCTGCCAATGTCTCCCACAAAGAGCCAAGTCGACAGCGACACCAACACAAACTGTAGCCATCGAACCGAGTGTGAGAGTGAGAGTGAGAGTGAGTGCGTGAGTACCAGCAGCGGCCTCAGCGACTCCTCGTGCGGCGTGTGGTTGCACTCGTACCCGATCGATAATCTGCGACTTGATGACCATGGTCGATTGCACGTAGCTGGGTGCATGACAGCCAGCCGCTTGAGTTTTCGCCATCAATAATGCCATAGCGTGGCGGCGGCACGTACATTGAGCCATTGGCGAACGAGACCAAGAAGGCACACAGCGGTACGATCTCGGGCACGCCCGACAGACCGATCACCACACCGCTGGCCGACAGCAGCAGGAACCAGAAGGGGTTGATGACTCTCACCATGTGCAGCAGCTTGCGACTCGAAGTGTCTCCCAAGAAGAAGCACACTGTGTATCGTGATTCGGTTCTCTCAACGAGTGAGAACCCCCAGCTACCTCTCGTGCACAACGAACCAGCCGCTGGTTGAATCAACCGATCGTCGTACCGTTGTACATGGCAATGAAACTACAAGTGCCGGTTTGCGTGTCAGTTTAACGCTGAGATGCCACGCAAATCGATCCAACACCCAGTAACAAGCAACGTACTTGTTGGGATTCATCTTGTAGCCGTAGAAGTCGACGCACTTAGTATCAGCCGAGTTGTACAGATACAACTCGATACCCGGGCTAAAGAGCGACACACAAAACTATATCATCATTGGCGGCGGGTAAGCATCATTCGCTCGAGCGTGCATCTGCCTATGTGTGTGCGTGCGTGCGTGCGTGTGCATACCATGTCGAACATCAAGGCAAGACCATTCCACTCTTCAATCATCATGGCAAGCCAAACGAAGCTCACTCAGTCAGCCAACCGGGAGCAGTGAGGCAGTGTGAGTGTGGTCGACAGCGCGTACTGATGTGCCACAGCCATTCCCGCCAGAAGGCGAACGATCCAAAGAACTCGCGCAAGCTAAAGTTATTCGCGGGGCTCATCTGCAATCGGTACAGGCGCAACAAGAAGATCACGACGCCAACCACCACGAATGCAAACACGACTGGTGGATTGATAACCACACAGAGCGGCCAGAGAGTCAGAGAGAGAGAGAGAGAGAGCCAGGATCAACAGCTTCTCATCATCATCGTACAGACGTAGACATAGCCATAGTGCGGCTGGATGCCATTGTTTTCGAGAACACCAAACACCAGGAAGGCCACGATCGTGATGGCATTGACACCGACCTGTATCGATGACAGTCGGCAAGTGTGCGTGTGAGGGAGAGGGAGAGGGGGAGAATGCCGCATCGATTGGAAGGCCAAGCTCGCCGGGATGGCCGAGCGTGAACATACAGGCATGGCGATGATGGCCCAAATCTTGGTCGATTCGTGGGTGCCAGATACGGTAGCCAGAATGTTTGATTCGAACGAGCCTGCAGGCACATGGAGAGTGAGCGACTGGAGGATCGCAGGAGGGAGGCTCTTGGAGGCTCTGCGCTCTGTGCGCGCGTAGGAGCGAATCGAGTACCGACTGCAACGCCGCCAAGAATGTACGCTATGAAGACGAATGTGACGGCGACGTTAAAGTTGGGTGTGCCCTCGGAGAACATGATCACGGCCAAGATGGCCATCGACAGGCACATGCTGCTCATGCTGATCAGCTACTCGCACGCAGCCAACGTCAGTCAGGCAGGCAGGCAGGCAGGGGTTGTCATCGTCTTCATCGCCGCCGACCGAGACACATTTGCTTGAACCATTCGATGCAGCCACGTACGACGCGAACTCGAGGAGATCCAAAGAAGAAGACGATGTTGTGGCCGAGCCGGAAGATGAGGTTGCCGATGTAGAGCATCGAGACCGCGACGCCGAACACGCTGTTGTGCGTGCTTTCGTCGGGGTCGTTCGGCGGGATGAGCTTCTTGCTCAACTCGCCCTGCAGCGAGAACAACGTAGCATAGCCACTTTCGATCCGCCGCGCACGCATGCACGTAGAGACAGACGGGTAACCGCACGGCGCGCATCGTTAGTCGCGTGAACGGCCGATGCCGCCGCGGCGCTACGATACCAGAAGAGCGGCATCACGACCAAGAAGGCCTCGTAGTAGATCTTCTTGGACTGGAGATGCAGCGCCGACGAGACCACGTCGCTGAACATCTCCTCGTCGGTGAACATGACGGGCGGCACCGAATCGCTGCGAGCCACGTCGTTGACCGAGTAGGTGGCGCCCGTGCCATACGACAGCGTGCGCCCCGAGGCCTTGGTGACGTCGGACTTCTCGTTGTACAACACCTCAGCTCCCATGGTAGCGGTGGCCTCTCCAATCAGTGGTCAGTGCCCGAATAACGGCGTCGATTGAGGAGGCGGCAGCAGCAACGCGGTGGCAGAGTACTGCTGCTGGTGGTGCTGCACCTAGCGAGAGAGAGAGACTGCTCTTCTCACTCGTTGCTCTTATCTTCTCTCGCTGCGCAGTAGAAACCGGCTTCGAAAAGTCGCCTGCCTTGGTCGTGGAAGGCGGTCACCAGGCCGCTAGCGATAAGGCTGCTTGCTTGGCGCTTCTATCGAGTACGGCGTACGACACTGCTTGCGTTGCGTGGAGTAGACTGGTTTGTTTCGAACATCGAGATCAATCCCTCGATGCCGGCTTTGGCCATACCAACACTACCAATCATCATCAACAACAACAATAACAACACAGCCAATTTACCGCCTTTTCCAGCCGACGACGACAGCAACAAAACAACAACACCAACACCACTAACAACACAGCCAAACGAATCCACTGCACTCCCAGTGTCGGCCGTTCGGATCTACTTCTCTTTGCTCACATGGCCCGATCCGAACCCGAGCGACTTGCGCCACGAGCGCTTGCCGCCGCTCGAAGCTGCCGCCGACGATGAACCGCCGACTGCGGCCACGAGCGCTGGCGGCAGCGCCTCCGCTGCCTCTGCGTCGGCCGACTTGGACTTCTTGGCGTCCCTCTTGGATTCCTTCTTGGACGAGTCCTTCTTGGATGAGTCCTTCTTGGATGAGTCCTTCTTGGATGAGTCCTTCGGGTCCTTCTTGGCTGACGTGGAAGCGGCGCCTGCCGAGGCCTCGATGTTGGGCTTGACGTACTCGCCAGTCTGTCGCGTGGCGCACGAAGCACGTTAAGCAGGGCACACGAGTGAAGAGCGCCACGCGGCATACGTAGTAGTGCGAGCCAGCAACCAGCTTGACGGTCACGACCTCGCGGCTTGGGTCGGTGAGCAGGTATTCGCCCGCTCCGACACTGCGCTCTTGCTCGTCCTTCTGCAGGTAGATCCAGAAGCTATTCGGGTCGACATGCAGCTTGCTGGCAACCATCTCGCGCAGCTCGTCGGACGAGATGCCGGCGTAGATCTTGAACATCTTGAACTCGAAATCCGGCATGCCCTCAAAGTACACGCGCATCACCATTGGCTCGTTGGAGCCGGCGGTCGGTACCTTGGCGTCTTTGGATATGGCGACCAGCGACTGGCGCTTGAATCGTTGCTGGCGCTATCGGGTGCGAATGGTGCTCGAATCAGCGCACAGAGCCATCAATGGTGGCAGCAGCGATCGCAACAAGACGTACACGCTTGTTCAACTGAATGGCCAGCACTGTGACATACATGATCACCGAGAGCTCGTCAATGTTCGCCGCGTCGTTTGCAAAGTCCTCGGCCATTATCATGGGAGGCACGTTGTAAATACTCTGTGCCATCTCGATCGCTGTGCGAAGGCGCTCTTCTGGTGGCGACTGTAGGTACAGGCGCGGCAATGCCATATGAGAGAGAGAGAGAGTGTGTGTGTGTGTGTGTGAGTACTAAACACATAATTCTTCGAGCTTACGATTGGAGGAGGAGCAGCAAAGCAAGAGACGGCGTACGATTGCGTGCATTCGATGGGCGCTACAGTTGTAGTTGTCCGTCATCTCCATCATTGCTGTGATGGCCATGCCGTCAGCCCAGCTGGCAGACGGAACAATGAGTGGCAATTAGTACGAGACTCGGAATCGTAACGATGCCTCGATCGACCTACCAAGTGGAGTAGTTATAAATATTGACGACTGCGTATGCAGCTGCGAGGTTCTTGCACCAGTTCATGAGCGCCTCAATGAATACAAACTCCGATGCTACAGCCGTCGTTTCGCGTGAGTAACTGAGAGAGCCGTTGCAGTAGCACCCACGCAAACTCGCGCACGTACGTTCTGTTGCATATCGAGTCAGCGATTCTTCCCAGTTCAGAGAGTTCCGAACCGTGGCAAATCGAAACAAAATGTTCCACACAATGGCAATGATCGCCGGAACGTTGCCCTCTGAAATCTGATGAATGTCGATGCTCCGAGTCAGGCTGGGGCCTTTGGCAGCGAGGGCTCTCTCTGTGTGCCTGTGTGTGTGTGTGTGTGTGTGTGTGTGTGTGTGTGTGCCGTTGGCGCACGCACCGCTTGAATGGGGTTGCCTGGGAGGTGAATACCAATCGACTCCAGCTCCGCGAAGGCGGCCTTCATATTGGCGACGGCTTCCTCCTTGCTCGACGGCTCGGGGTGCGGCGCGATATTTCTCTGTGGCAAGCGGGCCAAGCGAGGAGGACAACAACCCAAGCAATGGCACAGGTCAGCCATACACAACATGTCTGCTTCGTGCACGCATTGTTGTATCGATGGCGCTCTGCGCAACGGCTCCGAAATTTCGCGGCGGCAGGCGCGCACCTTCTCGACGAGATACTCGACATAACGACACAGCACTACGCCGTTGGCAAAGTCCTTCTTGAGGTTGGAGACTGGCTTGATGTGCTTGCTGAGGTAGTGGTTGAGGAAGCGCATGACGGCCTTGGTGCGCGCGGCAGTCAGACTCACTTGGCGTGCGAGCGCGAGTGCGCAGGCGCGTACCTTCTCGCGAAGGCGCATGTTGTCGGGATTTGTGCGCGGGCTCGCAAAGATAAGCTTGAGGTCCGTGATGCCATCGGACACGGCTTGGTCGATCACGGCCGCCGGCTTCTCGTTGTCAGGCAGCAACTCGATCGCTGCGTGGCGTTGCGTTGTAAGCGAGGGCAGCCAGCGCGTGGCGCTTCGATGCGATAGAGGGAGAGTGCGCGGCATTCTCGCTATGCGTACAGTCTCCTTTCTTCGCAGCGACGACGAACGACCAGGCAGAGAGACCGAGCTTCTTGGCACCAACAGCGCACAGCTGTCGGGCGGCGGCAGCAACAGCAACACCGGCGGCAGCCACCAATCGAGCGAGCGAGCCATCAATCGCTCGCCCAGCGGGAGAAGTGAGAGCGGTCGAGCAAGCGAGCGCACGTACTTGCTTGGCTGTGGTGTTGGGCGAGATGATGATCGACTTGTAGTGATGCTCGTCGTACCAGACCTTGATGATGAAGCGCGACGTCGAGCCCACGACCAAGCGGTTGACGCCTGAGTACAAGGGCGTCATGCGCTTCTCCTCGCCGCTGCTGCTGGCGGCCTGGATCTCCTGCTGCATCGTCTGCTCCTCCTCGACCTCCTGGGCGAAGTCGGCCACGCGGCCGACTGACTCGCCAGCGAGTTTGCAGAAGATCACGAATCGAAGGTGTTGAAAGTCGTCAGCCATCTTGGAGGAGGGGAGGACGGATGGTACACGAGGTAGAGGGTCGAGGGTCGGTGCCGAGGCGACACTCGCGGGCAGCTGGCGCTCGAGCCGAGAGGTGAGGAGGTAGCGCGCAGGCTACGAGGGATACAAGTGGGCTCGAGTCGGTGGGTGTTGGTTCGCAACCTCACAGATGGGCGCGCAGGCTCGCAGCTCGCTAACGGTCGCAGCAGCAGCAGCGAGTGGAGGAGGAGGCGGCGCGAGGAAGCAGCTGCCGGCGCTGCGCCTTCGGCCGCGCCTCGTCTCTGGCTCTCCCTCCCTCTCGCGGAACGAATGCGCCCATTCTCCAACTTGTAGTATACCATATGAACCGTCGTCGTTACGATGGGGATGTGGGATAATAGATTCGTATTCAGGTACAGTGGAGGTGTGAGTGGAGGTGGAGGTGGAGGTGGAGGTCGGGATGGCGCTGCTGAGTGCGAGCGAGATTACATAGGGATGCCGACAATGTTAAGCGACGAGTTGGGCGCAATGGTCTGAAGCACTTGAAGGCATGAGGCCGTGACTCCCTTGCAGTTGTTGACGTTCAAATAGCGCAACGATGGGCGCGAGATGGCGAGTTGTACCACTCCCTTATCTTTGGCACGCACACAGCGCACGCGCGTATTCCGGTGAGATACACACACACAGCGATTCGTTCTCGAGGCTCGTGAATGATGAATCGCGGCGCATGGTGCGTGTGTAACGTACCGGTAACATTGTCGATGCCCGAGAGGCTCAGAGATCGAAGCTTCGAACAACGATGAAGCGAGTAGAGCGCTGAGTCGTCGATATAAATACAGCCGTCCAGTTCCAAGACAGACAGCTCGGTATGATACAAGGCAAACAGTTGAATCGACTCGTTGGTCACCTTACTATTACAGAGTTGCAGCGTACGCATCGATGTGCCTGCTTGCGCGATTGCCGAGAAGGTTGTATCGGAGATTCTATATGTTGTGCAATGTCAGACGCCAAAAGTGCGCGCGTGTGTGGTGCGCGCGCGTGTGCTGTGATATGACGTGACGCATATGGCTGCGTTGCATACCGATTGTTATACGACAAGTCGAGCACTTGTAACGATTCCGATGCAGATTCGAGGGCGATCACGGCACTATTGCGGAGGTCGAGCTTGCGCAGCAACAGACGCTTGAACGAGATGGTTTGCAGCAGTTTCGCAATGCAACCGCTGCTAATGTTGCGGTTATCCGCGAGGCTGAGGCTACGGAGGTGCTTACAATTTTGCAACGCCACCACGCCCTCGTCTGTAATGTGGGCACAGTCCTCGAGGTACAAGGATTTGAGCGACACGCAGTGCTGCGCGATCGCTTGCAAACACCTGCTCGGTAGCACCATCCGGCCAAGTCAGTATTGGTTCGTGCTGCTGCTGCTGCTGCTGCTGCTGCTGCTGCTGCTGCTGCTGCTGCTGCTGCTGCTGCTGCTGCCACAAGTTAGGCGGTACTCGTACCGATCGGTGAGATTCGGTGACCGGCTGAGGTTCAGGTGCGTACACAATCGACCCCACTGCTTCGAGAGGCCGACAAATGGCCGCTCATCCAAGCTACCGGAACCAATGAGTGTAAACCTTAAATCACACACGCGCCAAGCACAAAGCGATCGTCAGCATCAGCACCAGCAGCCAAGCCAATCGATTGACCGGCTCTCTAATTCAACCATCAAAGATGCCATAGTTGCAGTGAATGGATTGCGCTCGGAGGCGAACCACGTACTGAGAGATGTAACGCAGGGTACGAAGTTGCAACAACGACGCAGCCGAGACACGCGACCATAACGTGAGGCGCTTCAGGTTGGTGCAATTGCTCACGATGGCAGTGACAGTTGTATCTCCGAGCTGGTTGCAATTCTCGAGGTTCAGTGCAACCAAGCCCTTGTGGCTTGCAAGGAACGGCGCCAAACCCTACACAAGATCAACTCGTCAAGATATGAGAACCTGTCCACCGAGTCGTTGCTCTCATGCCGGTGACGTACGCGGTCAGTAATCTTTCTACATGACTCGAGGTTCACCTCGGTAACGCCACGACAAAATTGCGATGCAATCGTTATGACAAAGTCATCGACCAGTGGGCTCTTCTTAAAGTCCAAGCGCGAGTAGCAATGTGGTTCGTGGGAAATGGTTCTGGGAGTAGAATCGCGAGAGAGAGAGAGAGAGAGAGAGAGAGAGCAATTAGATAAGATTGCCGAGAGGGAGAATGCGAGAGCACGAGCGTACCGAGTCTCGGTCGACAAATGATACTTGGCAATGTGACCAAGAGCAGGAGAGAAGCCTGAGGCGCGAAGTAGTACGGAGAGATAGGCGCCTTGTTGTTCGGCAGCACTCGTCAGCAACCCATGGAAGCGACGGTGCTCGAGCGAGCTGAGCTCTCGTGTATTCTCGTCGATCTCCTGCAGTGACTTGGCACGCGAATGCACTTGAAAGCCGCGAAGGCCAATGTACTTGAGCACCATGTATGGGTCACCGCTCGTGCTGGGCGTAATTTCTGCGCACGGTCAGCGCCGCCACGGATCCGCGTCGTCAGTACCACTAAGATGCATGGTGCATGGCGTTTCTCGCGTCAAACACACATGAGACGTACTGATTAACACATATTTCCCAACACACGGAGTTCCGATACGCGACGAAAACACGGTCGCCTTGCCGGCTTGCGAGTTGAGCTTATCGAACCGAGCAGCAAGCTGAGCGATCGGCTTGTCGTTGCAATGTGCATCGTGCGCCGTCAATGCAATGCCGATTTGTTCTTGAATCGCATCGACGCTGTCGGACGTGTTCTTTTGTGCAGTGTATCCGTCGAGATCGGGATCTTGGTTCATGCTCCAGTCGTCCTCGTACTTGAGGCGTTTCATCAACGGGTCGGCACGATCTGAATGGCAAGCAGGCAGGTATTAGTGAATGCATGGCTCTCTTGTCTGTACGAATCGATGATTCGATGCGTACCATCACAAACGTAGACCTCAACACACTCTGGTGTTCCGTACGCTTGAATGCTGTTGGTTGCGAGAAGAGAGAGAGAGAGAGAGAGAGAGATGTTAGTGAATCACTTTGGAAGGCGAGGCGAGGCGAGGCGAGGTACGAGGTACAAAACTACATACCTCTCCTCAAAGAGTTCGAGAATGATGAGTGTGAGTGCAAAGTAACGTCGAGCGGGATAGGCGAGAATGAGCCATTGAGTTCGGTCGCTACTGAGCTTGCAACGGCTATTGTTGGGCAACAGCAAGCACTCGACGTTGTTGAAGGCATCAATGTTGGCCGTCGGATGACAGAGATGCTGTAGGTACAACTCGTGCTCCATGCTCACCAACTGCGATTGATAGCCGTCGTGTGCAATGAACTGTGGTGCATCGTCGTGCTCGAGTGACGGTGCGGAAGACGACGAACATGTACTCGATATCGAAGCATCCTGTCGATGGTGATGGCGCTGTTGACTGTGGTGCTGATGGTGATTCGGTGTGTGCAGCTCAGCGTGTGCATGGCGGCTTGACGGCGTGGGAACGGCACCCGACGAGATCTTGGTACCAGTCGGTGCACCGGGCCGTGAGGACATTGAGCCCAGGGTACGCGAGACGCGTGCGTACGATTGCACATGGAATCGGCACGTGGTAGCGGCGTCGGACGTCTGTCGCCTGCTGACACCGTACGCAATGTTGCCGTACGAGACGATCGGCAGGTCGAGCAGCTTCGGAAACGGCGACGGGCACGAGAGCAGGTAGGTCTCGAGCATCTGCGCCGCTTCGAACAGCAGCGGAAGGATGGTCTCGACGCCACTGCGCGAGTGCACGCACAGCAGCAACAGCGCCCAACCTAGGTCGTAGAAGGCGGCGCTCACGAGCGGCGAGACGCCAGTCTCCTCGGCCTCGCCATCGGTGGTCGACGTGCTGTGGAGCAGCTCGCTGCTGGAGCCTTGCATCGTGCTAGCGAGAGGCGACGAGTCCGATAGCACGCTCTGCGACGGCGAACGTCGAGCGGCACCATCGCCTCCGCGCATGGCGCCTGTACCCGTGGTACCACCCGACCACGAGCTACTAGCCGTGTTGCGCGCCGCCATCTCTCCCGAGCCATTCGAGGAGCCTAGATCGAAGCTGCTCGCCACGCTGGCGCCGCCAGGTCGACTGATTGACACTGGTGGCGAGGCGGTTCGCGGCGAGAGCAACGAGACCTCGTTGGCCGGGCTGGATTCAAGCGGATGAGAGAGCGAGAGCGTCGGTTCCGAGAGCTTGGGCGACGCTGTTTGAGGCACGTGCGATGCGGCCGTTAGGTGCGGGACCGAGTCCGAGTGCTCGGAGGCATTGATGCGCGGCCGCTTGGGTGTTGGTGGCGAAGCATCGGATGGCGTGGGAACCGGCGGCGATGGTGCCGGCTTCTTGGCCGACGTCGGACCCGAGCGGTTGCGCCATGGTGCACTGGTGAACGAGCGTGTGATGAGACTCACCAAGCCCTCACCAGGGAGGAACGATGCCGGAAACGACGAAGCGACTGCGTGTGTGGCTGGCGTGCTCGGTGCCGCCGAACCCGCTGGAACGATGGCATTTACCGCGATGCTGGGGGTCGTCATCGCTGCCGCCCCCGTCGTCGTCGTCGTCGCCGCCGCGGCGGTGGCGGCGGAGGAGGTGGGTGTCACTATTGTTGGCACATGTGCAGCGGGGCTCATTGCTGGGCCACGCGGTGACGACTGTGGCGACGGGGTCGAACGACGAGCGAGGTCTTCGAAGCCTGCCAAATCGGCCGACGAGGCAGCGAGCGCCACAATATCGTGGTCACACCGCGAGGCACTCAAGGCCTCAGTCGAGCGACGGAATGAGTGAGTCGGTGGCGGTAGCGGCGACTTGTGCAAGAACCAACGCAGGCAGCAGCGATACTGCTCGACGGCACCGACGAGCAGAAAGAACTGCTGTCGTTCATCGCCACCGCTCAACAACTGCGATTGTTCGAGACGGACGCGAGCCAGTACGCTCAGTTCGGTGATCAACGTTGGGTCGAGTTGCATGGCTTTCTTGTAGCAATCTGCAGATCACGGTGCCATTAGTGACGAGGCGACTCGTCGTGCTCACAACTTGGTCGTCGGACGTACCGTAAGCGCGCAAGAAGAAATGTCTTTGGTGCGGTGAGTAGAATGGAATGACGCAACAACCACTCTCAATCAGCACGTTGCCAAGCAAGAACCATGCCGGTGCAAAGCTTGGACTGATGATTACCTGTGGGTTTGTCGCCATCATCAGCTACTACCTACAGCATCATCACGATGATGATGATGACGATGACGATGACGATGACGACTACATACCGCTTGAGCGAGCTTCTTCTCTGCAGCAAGAAGCAGATTGCTAGTACTCTCGTAGCGACCATCACTATCACGGCCCTCTCGACGCTTGGCCTGCTCGAACAACGCAGTCGCCCATTGGAAGAGCGTCAAGTGGCTGCAGGTCCAAGACTTGACGGCTACGGCGAACTTGATGTTGACCAGCTGGAGAGTAGGGCAAGCTTGCGATCAGCATCCTTCACCACGGCGGATGACTTGGTGGTACGTGGCATCATCGATTCGAAAAACAACGTACGTTCCACAATTGATCAGGTTGTGGTCCTTTGTAGTTCAACGCCTCATAGAAGAGTGCATTAGCCTCGGCCTCATCTGTGTATGCGTGTGTGATCGAGAGTCAGTTGCCATTCCAGTATGCAGGCGCATGGTCCTCCATACCGATCACGTTCAAGTGGCTCACACGAGCATCTATACTCTCCAAGTCACTCGGCAGAATCACGACAGGCATTGTTGGAAGTTGCTCACATAACATGACTTCACGCATCAAGCGGTCGCTGAATTTCACTGTGTCGCACCACCAAAAGGTCGCTGGTGAGCAATTGCTGCACGAGCCAGGGGAGGAGGAGACAGACAAGCTCGCCAGCAAGCTTGCTAGAGTGTTCCAGGCGTACACCCAGTGGTTGCTTGCAACCGCTCAAACCAGAGCACCGGTCGAATGCCTAAGCGCAAGTCATACTCGGGGCTTCGCTCTTGAGGAGTGAGACCGAACGGAAAGAACTCTTCGATCCACTCCTTGACTTCGACGCGCCAGTACTGGTCGGTGTCCTCTCTTGAGATGCCGCATGGTATGGCCGACGATGTGCAAACCGGCTCCTTGGTGCCGCCGAGCACCAGCGACAAGAAGGCGAGAATGGCTGACGTTGTGGGTTGGTTGTAGCTATTGACATTGGTCGCCATTGCTGTTCGCTGCTTGAGGTTGAGGTGATTCTTTTGAGATCGAACAACCATCTCGGTCAGTAGGATTGCCCGAGCCTCAGGCGTCGTGCAGTGCTCCCTCACACGGCCTGTATGGCGGCAATTGATGCCGTGTCGATGAAGCTCCTCGGTTAGTTGATGATAGTTACTACACGTGCGTTCTTGATCAGTATTCGCATAGTAGCAACAGTAAAAGCACCAAACAATGAGAGAGAGAGAGAGAGAGTCGTAAATACGCGAGATTTCTTCGCTTAGCCTCAGCGAATCCACGAGTAGTTGGAGCTTCCTCGACTGCGTGAGCTTGAAAGAACTTGTCGAGTTTGGCCGAGAATGATGGGATGACATTGTTGTGGAGATGAAGTGTGGCATCCAGCACCTCCTTATCGTGAATGCGGCGTTGATACGAGCCGAATCTGCGTTGATGAACGATCGCATCGGCTCGAGATGAGAAACACAAGACGATGTGCCAAACACTCATCATGAGCCTAACGCAGGTACCCTGTGAATGCATCGGAGCTCAATGGTATCGAGTAGCGACGGAGAAACTCCGGACGAAGGTGCTGGTAGAATACCGTTCGACTGCCTTCCTCTGATGCCCGACCCAATGGGGCTTCGGGAGGGAAGGTCCGAGCAAAGTCCAGTAAGTAGTACTTGCCATCCTGTGTGAGGGAACGCAAAACGGACACACGAGAGAGAGAGAGAGAGAGAGAGAGAGAGAGAGAGAGTTGTTGTCGTCGTAGGTGATGTTACTGATGGGATACTTGCAAATCTTTCAAGCTCTTGTGTTTACGTACTCTTCCAACATGGCCTTCGATATCCGCAGGTCCAAAGAGAGAATGGTGCATCACAACGTGCTCCTTGAGGTTGAGCATTTTGCTACGGAAACGACAAATCGTGCGTAAGCATAAGCACTGCCTTGGTGCCCGCGGCGGTTCCTCGTTTGTAGTAAGCATTGCTCGCATACCCCATCTGCTCCATGTAACGATTGAAACGCAAGTCACTGGTCACCACAGTCTTTCCACCGTCGCAGCTTCCGTAGCACAAGGTCGATTCTCCGTCTGCTTGCTTTCCAATCGGAAGAATCGACATGGCCACGAGTCGATATCCACTGCGTAGTCGATAAAAAGCCATTGGCACTGTGAGTGGGCAACAGAGAGAGAGAGAGAGAGAGAGAGAGAGAGATCGCTCGTCGAGACGACAACGCGTACCGATATGTGATCAAGGCCATGAGAGGAAAATGAACGCCCGGGAGCTTGGTGTTGTAGAAGCTCGTCAGACCCTTGAGGTCGTGTGCTGCGGCCTTCATTGCTGCCGTATCGTTGCGTTGGTGGCCACCATACATCCAAATAGTCGGAGGCTTATCTCCCGGATTCGCAGGCTTGGCACCAGACGGGATCTCCGAGTCGGTAGCAAACTTGAAGAAGATCGAGTGGCACACGAACTTGTCGCCGCCCGCAAGGCCTCCCGAACGTGACGAAGGAATGGTCTTGAGAGATGTCGGCAGATGACGCTCTGCGATAATGATCTTTCCATAGGTCGTGGCAGCATAAACAAAGTCATGTGCCAGTGCAACCTATGTATCAACGGACAGAGCCAGACGCACGGGCACGATTGTGTGAGCTGCGCTCCGTTTGCTTGCTGTGTGCGTGAGAGAGAACGAGACACATCATACCAGGCAACGGTGCTTGTCGTAGGAGTCAGGCAAGTCGAGATTCTGCTGAAACTCTCCGTTCCAGTCCTTCCAGGCTATAGACAATCCATAACAAGGTGAGCTCGACACGTAAACAACTGGCACGTTTGAGCTTCAACGACGCAACGCCACGGCAACCTACCAAATTGCATGACCTTCTCTGCCAACGGAGTCCATTGCGGAGGCTCGGTTTCGGGTCGCTTGGGCGTCATCTCGGCCGCTACCGTCGTGGTACTCGACGAATAGCTCGTGAAGGAGGTTGTTCCGTCGCTGTCGGGGTCTGCGTCGTTCGCTGGAACGAGCGACGCTTGCTTGTCTTTGTTGCGCTTACCCAGGCGCTTAGCAGGTGACGGAGTGGTTACTTTCGAGAAACGTGAGGCCGGAGCCGGGGTCGAAGGAGAGTCTCCAGTAAGGAATGGCGGCTCATCGTCATCGCCGAGCGTCGAGGAGGTGAGTAGCGATGCCGAGGACAGATCGTTTGCAGCACCGAGGAATGGAGGCTCTTCGTCGCTGTCGTAGTTGGCGTCGGCGTGGCGGTGCTGATTGGTATCGAACTCGTGAGAATGATTGCTGGCGCGGCCGTTGCCAACTGGTCGGGACTTGATCGCTGCGGTGTTTGAGGAGGAAGAGGTGGCAGTGGCGGTGGTGGCAGTGGAGCTGTTGGTGGACGTCATCGATGCGTTACTCAGAGCCGGAGATAGCAGCAACCGAGGTTCGTCGGTGTCGGTGTCGGCGTCGTCGACAGCACCAAAGAGCGACGATTGCATCGAGGTCGTGAGAGCGCCAGTGGTAGCGGTGCCCGAGGCCGTCGACGATGCCAACGACGACGCCATCGAGAGATCGACGAGCGACGAGGTTGAGCCCATGGTCATGGCACCCGCTCGCTGCACAGACCCATTCGAGTCGGTGTGCGACGGAGTGCTCGATGCGTGGTCACTGGAGTGGTGGTTGCCAGCGGCGCCAGATGGCGCTGGTGTGGGGTTCGGCATCGGCGCAGTGCTCTTGGCATGGTGATGCCTCGAAGACGACGACGACGACGACGACGACGACGACGAGTCCGACGAGTGGCTGTGCTTGTGCTTGTGGCTAGAATGCTTGCCATGCGAGTCGTTATCTTGGTCGTCGTCGTGGCGGTGGTGGTGGTGGCTGCTGCCATCGTGCAGCGGAGTGCTCGGCAGCGACGTCGGGCGCGACGGCACCGACAGGGTGTTGGAGGCTGACGAGCCGCCGCTGCTGTTGCTCAAGGTTGATGTCGGTGTGGAGGAAGGAGACGGCGAGGGATCGGTGCTCACCGAGGGTGACAGGTTGGAGGTATCAGCGTGGTCGGCCGGAGGGGCAGTAGCGGTCAAGGCGGCGGTCGAGGTCGAGTAGGCG
>Ga0209914_1002107_pt1 | contig 17354 bp, 28 predicted proteins | sample ThiBiot_500_plan_FD_183949 | JGI IMG/M metagenome (GOLD analysis project Ga0209914, IMG submission 183949) | Wastewater bioreactor microbial communities from Cape Town, South Africa - Thiocy_cont_500_plan (SPAdes) | ecosystem: Engineered > Bioreactor > Thiocyanate-remediating > Anaerobic-Aerobic...
AATCAATCAATCAATCAATCAATCAATCAATCAATCAATCAATCAATCAATCAATCAATCAATCAATCAATCAATCAATCAATCAATCAATCAATCAATCAATCAATCAATCAATCAATCAATCAGGCTGGCTGTCTGGCTATCGATCAGTCTCGAGACGATCTATTGCACATGACATCGCTTCTTGGCTGGCCTCCTGCTCGTGTTGGCAATGTCTGGCGTCTTTCTCTCGATCTCCTCGATCACTTGGCAGAACGCCTGTTCCGAGTGCATTGTCCATGATTGTGTGTGCGCGCTCTTCATGTGTGAGTGCCGAGATCGACTCAAGCTCCGACAAACACACCGACTCAGAGAGAGAGAGAGAGAGAGAGAGGGTGAGAGAGAGACACGCACTTCATGAACGTGCATTCCCGACTTGGCTGATGTCTCGAAGAACGCCAGCTCGAGCCTCTCGGCAAGCTGCTGGCCCTCCTCGAACGACACTTGTCGTTCGGTCTCGAGGTCGATCTTGTTGCCGATCAGCACTCCTGGAAAGTACTCAACGTCTTTGACTCGTTGGATCTGCTCGAAGTATCTCGCGAGCTCGTCGAATGACTGCCGATTTGTGATGCTGTACACGAGCAAGAAGCCGTGAGATGCCCGAATGTACAAATCTCGCATGGTTGAAAACTGTTTTACCGCTGCTGTGTCGAGGAACTCAAGCATTCGCGTGCCTCGTCGAGTTCGAACTTGTTTGCGATATGAGTCCTCTGCACGTGTGTGTACGAGCGAGTGAGAACCAGTGCGCTTGATGATGAGATTCAACGAGAGAGGCGCGAGTGCTTCATGACTCGGAATCATCGAGATCGCTCGCTCGCTCGCTCGCTCGTGGTCAAGAGCCATACCGATGGTTGGATCGTATCTGTCCAAGAACGTGTGTTGCATGAACTGTATCGCCAAACAAGACTTGCCCACTCCGCATTCGCCAATAATCGCGGCTTTTACTAAAGCCGACATGGTGGCAGCGAGGAGGCGATCGTCTTGGATGGGACGAGGTGGTGAGACAACGAGGCGAGCAGCGCAACACACACAACGAAGGGAGAGAGAGAAGACAAGAACAGCAAATGCAACAGCTTGATTCGCTTCAATCGCCTTCGACAATCTTTATCAATCAATCAATCAATCAATCAATCAATCAATCAATCAGGCTGGCTGTCTGGCTATCGATCAGTCTCGAGACGACCTATTGCACATGACATCGCTTCTTGGCTGGCCTCCTGCTCGTGTTGGCAATGTCTGGCGTCTTTCTCTCGATCTCCTCGATCACTTGGCAGAACGCCTGTTCCGAATGCATTGTCCATGATTGTGTGTGCGCGCTCTTCATGTGTGAGTGCCGAGATCGACTCAAGCTCCGACAAACACACCGACTCAGAGAGAGAGAGAGAGACACGCACTTCGTGAGCGTGCATTCCCGACTTGGCTGATGTCTCGAAGAACGCCAGCTCGAGCCTCTCGGCAAGCTGCTGGCCCTCCTCGAACGACACTTGCCGGTGGGTCTCGAGGTCGATCTTGTTGCCGATCAGCACTCCTGGAAAGTACTCAACGTCTTTGACTCGTTGGATCTGCTCGAAGTATCTCGCGAGCTCGTCGAATGACTGTCGATTTGTGATGCTGTACACGAGCAAGAAGCCATGGGATACGCGCATGTACTGATCTCGCATGGCTGAGTATTCTTCCTCGCCTGCTGTGTCGAGGACCTCGAGCATTCGCATGCCTCGCCGAGTTCGAACTTGTTTGCGATATGAGTTCTCTGCACGTGCGTGTGCGAGTGAGTGAGTGAGAACCAGTGCGTTTGATGATGAGATTCAACGAGAGAGGCGCGAGTCGGAATCATCGAGATCGCTCGCTCGCTCGTGCTCAAGAGCCATACCGATGGTTGGATCGTATTCCTCAACGAATACGTGTTGCGTGAACTGTATCGTCAAGGAAGACTTGCCCACTCCGCATTCACCAAGGATGCAGGCCTTTATTAAAGCCGACATGGTGGCAGCGAGGAGGCGATCGTCTTGGATGGGACGAGGTGGTGAGACAACGACGCGAGCAGCGCAACACACACCACGAAGGGAGAGACACAAGACAAGAACAGCAAATGCAACAGCTTGATTCGCTTGCTGCTCCTCGCTCGGCAACACCTCGCCGCTCCGTATGGCTCGACGACCACCCGTCCCTGTGCGCTTCGCTGTGCCACTTGCCATGGCTACTGTAGGGTACGTGATGCAAGGGTTCTAGTGCTGCGTCTGACGATACCGCTGACCGTCGTTACCGGTGTTGTGCAGCGGAGCATTGTACTACACGTTCGTGTACACGCGCGACAACCCGGTCAACATCGTCAACAACCCACCCGAGTACCACTCGCGCCCCTTTACCGCCAAGATTGCAGACGCCGCACGGCAAAACTCACAACAAGCAGAGGAAGCTCCCAAGTAGCCGCGAGACCGTGTGTCCGTGTGTCTGTGTGGGAGAGCGCGCACGTGCGAAGGCTTGCGCGCGGCTGCCTCCTGTGTGTGTAAATATCATCGCTTCTGCAGAGGATAACTCCATCACCCTCGCCCTACCATGAAACCCCCCTCATAATCTTGATTGTACCACGAGGTCTTCCAAACAATGAACGAACCAGCCCACCCACCAGTGTCACCGAAAGAAGAGGCACATTCGCTTGAGAGGCGAGAGATATGCACCTGTAAGGCTCCTCAATAAGCTCGCATCCGCGCTACGCTGCAGTGGCTCTCCTCGTTCGTCTCTCTTTGTGCGTCAGTGTGCTCGTGCCTTCCTTCGCTGCTGCTTCTGCTCTCATGGCTCGTCTCGTGCTCCTCGTCCTCGCGGCCTTGGTGGCTGTCGCCGTCGCTCAAAACACCGTCGGCAACTGGACCATCATCGACAACGACTATGCTACCATTGCGGTACGTATGACGATGAGCGTGGTTGCGTTCTGGCGTCTGTTGTGTGCTAACGCGTGTCACTACGTCTCTCTCTCTCTCTCTCGCCCTCCCTCTCTAGATGTCGTGCGCCTTCCAAACCACTACCGATGGCTGGATTGCTGGTAGCTCGGCCTCGTTGCAGCCTCTCTTGCTCCAGTACGAAATACTCTCTGTGCCCTGCCCGTCGGCGCTCGCTCCTCCCCGCGCACTTCTCCATCGTGTCGTCTGCTCACGTGCACCTCGACCGCAGCACCACCAACGGCGGAGGCAACTTCACCAACGCTCCCATCGATACCAAGAGTGCCGCCTTCATGTCGATCGGCATGTACGACGCCACGCACGGAGTTGCTGGTGGTCTTGGCTTCTTTGGTCTTCCCTGCGGCGCTGTCACCTCGAACGGCACCTGGTCCACCATCCACGACGGCAAGTACGTCTCTCTCTCTCTCTCTCTCTCTCTCGCTCTCTCTCGTCGACGCGCCGCTGACGTCTTGGCTTGTGCGGCCTAGGGACATTCTCTGTGCCTTCCAATCGGCGCAAGCTATCAACACCAACACCTTCGTCGTCACTGGGTACGCCACAAAATGACACTGCCTCTCTTGGCGCAGAGACTGACGCATTTTCGTCGTCGCGCAGCGCCTGGGCCACTCCCGGCGACTTCCAAGGCAACGGCATCCAGCTCTCGACCGACGGTGGCAACACGTGGGCTCTCAACAACTGGAACCAGGGCACCGATGCGCGCTATGGTACGTGCGTCACGCGACCATTTGCTGGGTGGGCGCTGGAAGTGAGACGCCCGACTGACTCACGTACGCCATGTGTTTCTCTCGTGGCGACCTACAGCCTTCTTCTTCTCGGCCACTAGTGGCTACGTGAGCGGAGGCATGTGGCCCGAGTCGTCTGACGTTCAGGGCAACCGCAGGAGCAAGCTTGGTCACATCCCGTACCGCATGACCGAGCACATTGACTTTGGTACCGTACTGCTTCGGCTTTCGCTTCAGTATCGTCAGATTGGATCATGTTGTTCATGCTGTGAAACGCTGGCGTCCCATCTAGATGGTGTCTCGATGCGTATGCGCAAGCCCTCGAGCCGTGCCTCGCCGGTTGATGGCTACCAAGGCGTCATCTCGCTCACTACCGACGGTGGCAAGACCTTCACTCCCGTCTTCAACATTACGGGCCAGGGCCTCTACTTTAACGAGATCTTCTGCATTGACATCAACACCTGCTGGGCTGCCGCTGAGGGAATCGATCCCAAGTCGCTCGGACGTACGGCGTCGTTTGCTTGACCGATCGATCGAGTACTACCGGTATTGACTTGTGCTTGTGCTTGTGTGTGCGTGCAACGAAATAGCGGTTGCTGTCATCTACGGCACTACCAACGGCTGGAAGACCGTGACGCAACAGCTCACGTTCCCGGGTGGCTCGTTGATCACCGTCAACTTTGCCAACAGCACGTACGGCTGGGCTGGAGGCGCTCTCATCGCGTCTAGCTTTGATCGCGTTGCCGAGAACAACAACAACGACGACTCGACTATCGCGAAGATGGAGGGTGTCGCGTTCTTGACGACCGACGGCGGCAAGACCTGGACGCAGTACAACCAGCTCAAGAACTTTTACTTTATGCAGATCAGCACTGTGGGTACGTATCGTACGATAGTGTGAGTGGTTTCGCTTCATATGCCATCATTACTCACTGACGCTTGCACCGAACCCCTTGTGGCATGTCTCGTAGATCAAACGACGGCGTACGCCAGCGGTATCACGGCTGCCGGTCTCTCGAGCCTTGCGCGCTACCAGTCGTAAGCGAGCTCCGCATGGCTCGCGCCAACTCGCTCGCTCGTTTTGTGTTGTTTGATGAGTGCCTCTGTCTCTGTCCCGCTCAGCCAGCCATCTCTCGATGCAACAACACCCGATGCCACCACCAACGTGAATACATTCTCACCTACACATGGCCCGCGAGTGAGCCATTTACACACACACTCTCACGCACAACAGTCTCGCGAGCGAAGGGGAGGAGGAGAGTGGAGAGTGGCAGCAGTGGCGTCATTCGTTGGTTGGTTGCTTCGCTGGCTCACTCGCTTGCTCGCCCTCTCCCACACAAACACACGCGTCTGCCCGCTGCCTTTCCCTCTACCGGCAGTGGCTTCCTCCGTCTCATCGTTGTCTCGATTACCTCTGGATCAGTCTGCGCCCACGGATAGAGAGTGTCAGCCTGCCTGGAGGCCGCACGTCGCCACCATAGACCCCTTCAAGGAACCTACGCAGCTATTTGCGTCCACTCCTGATTATGCGTCGTCGACGCGGCTGGTGGTAGCGCAGTATCTGCCCAAGATCGACAGCCAACCGCTGCCGGTCGAGGAGCGCGCCGACCAGTCGCACGGCCACCCGCACTCGCACTCGCACTCGCATCCTCATCCACACTCGCACCCGCACACGCATCCACACGCTCACGTCCAGGCGCACGGCCACGTTCAGACGCACGCACACTCGCACTCACACGGCCACCATGCGCACGGTGTCGACGGCTTGGTGGTGAGCGTCGGCGGCGGCGGTGCCACTGGTGGTGCGGCGGTGGTCGGTGGCGGCGGCGGCGGTGGCAGTGGTGGCGGCGGCGGCGGTGGTGGCGGCGGCGGAGGCGGCCGCAAGACCAAGCAACCGCCCGGCAGCAAGGAGCAGAAGGCCAAGGAGCGCTACGCTCGGTGGTACCAGGCGCACCGCAAGCCGACGCTGCGCGAGCAACTGCAGATGGCACAAGACAAGATACGCGAGCTCACGGAACAACTGCAGAGCCTGCAGCCCGAGCACTCGCACCATCATGCCTTCGACGACCACCAAGGCATCGACGCCGCGTACTGGAAGAACCAGCTCGAGCAGGAGCTGGCGTCGGGCTCGGCGCCGCCACCGCCGCCTCCGACGCCCACGATCGCGACGCCGTCGACCACCACCGCCACGGCATCGGCCGCCGTGCCGACGCCGGTACCGATCTCGGCCTCGGTGCTCGCCGCCGCCGCCACGGTCTCGAGCAATGGCTCGGATCTCGGCCGCGACGACGCGGTCGACGAGGTGTCCGAGTTGATCCTGCGCAACGTCAAGGAGTTCCTCGAGAAGATACCGCGCAACTCACCGCTACAAGCCAGCCTGCTCGGCTTCATCGCCAAGGACGTGCCGCTGTCGATACTGCAGCAGCGCTTTGGCCTGTCGGAGCTCGAGCTACGACGCCTCAAGCAGACCGATCCGACGACGCACCTCACCAGCTTGGCATTGGACAAGGGTTGCTCCGATGACGTGTGAGATGCTGCTGTGTGTACGCACCAGCTGGTTGGTTGTGTGCGTGTTGCTCTGTGTTTGTATGTCGTCGTGTCGTGTCGTGTCGTGCGAATGCACGCGCAGTTCTTGTTGGTTGGCGCGCTATGGTCCACATGATGTGTGTTTGTGTGCGTGTGTGTGTGTACATCGAACGCCATCATCGTATGCGTCGAGTGTAGTATTCACGTGAGGAGTTGGTCGCACAAACAACGCTCCAATATTCCGTCCAAACAAGCGTACATTCGCTGGCAAGGTGTCGGTCGCGTCGATTCCGCCAAATGGGCGTGATATTCATATGATCATCAACACCATCTGCTGAGCTGTTGCCAATGCGTTTGGGTCAAATTTTCACCCAAACGCGCCCGATCAAGCATACACGCACACACACGGCGAGATACAAAGCGCCCAACGAAACTAACTCATCACCTCCACACAATCCCACATCACAAACACACACAACACACTGGCTAACAAGCGAATCCAGGTGGCCCCCGTACTCCAGGAGAACGAGAACGAGAACGAGAAGGGGAGGTACAGCGGGAGATATCGGGTGCTGCGTAAGTGGGTCTCGTCCTGGACGAACGAGGCCGCCCTTTCCTTCAGTCTCTGCAGCCTCTTCCTCTCTCTCTGCCCGCTGCTCTCTCTCTCCCGCTCGCTCGTGAAGAAAAAGGGCAGGTGATCTCGCGAGTTCGTTGCTCCATAACTGCCAAGAATCCATCTGGCAGTTCGCTAGATTGCAGGCGCTAGATCGCCGAACGAACGATAGGCGTTTGGGTCAAATTTTTACCCAAACGCGTGGTGGCACAAAGAAATCCAGCCGAGTGAGTGAGGTTGGAAGGGGGGTGCAAACGGAATGGTAATGGAGGTACTTGAACTTTGAACGAGCCGACAATGTGAATACAATAGCAAACAAAAGCAAAACAACGGCAAACACAACACATACGACGACGACTACTACTATTACAGCTCGGCTCGCACCGATGCGTGTTGTTGTTGCTGTTGTTGTTGTTGCTCTTGTGCTGCACGCTCTTGCTGCTTCTTTTCCTGTCGACGGCGATGTACGCCCAACGACTCACGAACCACGCGCAACACTTGCTCAATAGCCTCGTGGTCGTTGCCCGAGTACGTTCCCTCCTTGAAGGCGCTCATCGCTGGCACGACCCAGTAGTCCAACCCGATCGCCGCCGCCAAGTGGCCGAACACGTTCTCCTTGCCGTGTACCACGGGCAGTTCGATCAACGCGGCGCCACGCGGACTAAAGATGGCAGAGGCAAGGCCCTCGCCATGCGGTCCGATGACCGCGCACGACTTGCCGAACTTTTCAATCTGCGCGCTACATCCGCACCAACCAACAGCAGTCAGCGCGCACCGCCGCGAGCGAGTGCGAGTCGGTAGCGAGTGCGAGCGGCGCGAATGACGACGTCGTACTGCAACGAGCTTTGGCTCGAGATCGTTACGGTCGAGAACGAGTATCCAAGCGCCTGCACCGTATGGCGCAAGGCATCTGTCAATTCCGTCTCATTCACGACCGAGCGCGGGGTGTACTGAGGCCGAGAGACGTAGGTGACGTGCGTGCACTTGTCGAGCGATGGCAACGGCGTGCCGATCAAGCGCGAGCGAACTTCCTTGAGTAGCATTGGTGGCGCATACCACGCAGATTGCAACTCGCGCACACTGAACGAACGAACGAATGAGCGAATGAGCGAATGAGCGAACGAGCGAGCGAGTGCTGGCATACCGATAGTCAGCAAAGTTCGAGAGCACCAAGTGAAGCTTCTTGATAATATACTCGTTTCGATGCGGCTCGTACGACTTGACGTGCTCGGCAGGAATTCCGAGCGTTCGCAACAGCTCGAACATGGCATGGAACTTGGTGTCGGTGTTGGGATGCATGACGGGCACGAGCAGCTTGGATTGTTCCGAGATGGTCTCCGTGTCAAACAACGTAATGATCTTGCCGGCGTCGTGCAACAGCAGGTGCTGAAAGTCGAACGGCGCGTTGTAGTTGTGCACCATGGCGGCTTCGGGCAGCGGCTTGGGCTTGACCTGGAACGGGCTCTTGCTCCTCTTAAAGTCGGGCAGCATCTGCAACGCAGCGTCGGTCATGACGTAGGTGCACTTGTGGCGAATGATGCCCGTGGTGCCGAACACCACCACGTCCGAGAGGGTCACACGTCGGATCAGCTGCGGCTCGAATGCTCGCACCGGAACCTCGACGCCGCTTTGTCGCAGGGTGTGCGTGTGGAGCTCGTATCGCGTATCGCGGTTCGTCACGTATTCGATTTGCACCCAGTCTAGCGAACGCGGTTGCATTAGCGGCATTCAAGGACACACACACACACACACACACACACACACACACACACACATATACACAACCTCACACGGTGGCGTACCAAAGACTTCGTTCGACAGCAAGTCATCGAGTAGAATAAAGTTGCGCCCGGTCGCATTGCAACCATCACGCAGCGCCCACACCTCGGCGTGCTCGAGGTTGGTGATCCACGCCTGGCGCAGATCGGCTCGAGCGCCCTCAAAGTCTCCGATCCAGTTCTTCTCGAGCGCGCGCGAGTTGTACAGCGCTCCGAGCTGAATCGAACCGCGGCTTCCGTCGATGGCTTTGGTGAACTCTGCAAGGGCCAACGTGCTGGCTCCCAAGAGCGAGTGGATGTTGCCTTGGATCTGGTTGTACATGGTTGAGTTCTTGAGGTGAGGGAACTCGTGTTCGACCTAGAGCACCCAAACCAGAATGGTGACCAATGGCGTAAGTAGTGATAGCGAGAGAGCGACCGAGAGAGAGCGAACGAAGCTTTGCGTCGTGATCGCACGTACGACGTTGTTCAGTCGCTCTTGAGCATCAAAGATCAAGCCATGTCGAGCCAGCAGCTCGACCTCGAGCCATGCACACTCCTCGCTTTTCTTGTCGCGGCCGATAGCAGCAATGTTCAAGGCATTCTCCACGTTGCCGTATCGATCATTCTAACAACGCGACGAGAGTGAGCGAGTGAGCGAGCGAGTGAGAGAGTGAGTGAGTGAGAGCGCAAGAGTGGCATCAGCATACCAAGAGTGCAATGTGTTGCAAGGCCTTGCCTTGACCGATCGGCAGCTCGGCGAGCTTGTCGATCACTCCATGCGTGTTGAGAGCGTGCTCCCACCACTTGACGGCCTCATCGAGCTCGCCACGCTCCTCGAGCGCCGAGCAGAATGCCATGTACGCAATGACGTTGGCCTGATTGGTCGCGATGGCGGCGAGCATCTGCTCACGCGCCACCTTCCAAATCGCTTCGCGGTTGTAGATCTCGAGCTTGAGCATCTCGCGACGCAGCTTGTGCGAGTGCTGGTAGGTCGTCCAGATGTCGAGGCAGATCAAGCCGTAGTTGAGGCGCGTCTGCCAGTCGAAGCCGCCGCCCTTCTCGTACGCTTGCTTGAGGCAGTAGTACGCCTCGGGCAGCTTCTTCTGGCCCCAGAGCGCGAGGCCGAGGTTGGCAAAGCCGCCCGGAGATCCAGGATACTTGGCGACAAACGCACGCAGCTCGGTCTCGGCGTCGAGCAGCTTGCCCTCGGCCAACAAGCGCGTGCCCTTGACGAACATATCGTTTCGCTGGAGGAGGAGGAGGACAAGTCGGTGGTGGTTTGTTGGAGTCAGCAGTGCTGCTCGTTCGCCAGCATTCGAGCGCACGCACACGCACACGCACCTGCTTCTGCTTCGGCGTCAAGGGTCGATCGCTCGGCTGCTGGCGCGTCTCATCGATCAGCACGACGAACAGCACGGCGAACAGCACCACCGCCACTACCGATCGCCTCATCGCCATCCTTACACACGAGTCGATCGATGCTCACTCCTCGCGTACACCACCACCAGCACCAGTACCAGCACCAAGCGAGCCAGCGAGCAAATGAGAGCAAATCCCGCGCTGCTGCCACGTGTCTGTGGATCGATCACTCGATCGACCGAGCGGGGTCGGGAAAAATCGACCAAAAAATCCGGCCGTGCCCCGCTCGTGCCCCGTTTCACACACGTAAAAAAACCAAACGGAGCGAGAGGTCGGGCGGTCGTGGGCTTTGCTCCTCGTCTTCTCTCCGCTGCTGCTCTCCCTCTCTCAGTGTGGCGTCTCTCTCTTCCTCTGGCGTGCGCGCATCACACACCACACTGCCGAGATGAGCGAGTTCGACGAGGTCGATCGATGGATCGAGCAGCTGTTGCAGTGCAAGCCACTGTCTGAGAAGGAGGTTGAGTCGTTGTGCGAGAAGGTGCGACACCGCTATGCGCTCTCGCGCTCTCGCGCTCTTGCTCCGCTGCGTGTGTTGGCGATCGATCACACACATCGCTTGCTCGCTCGCTCGCTCGGTCGGTCGGCAGTATCTCAGCGCCGTGCCCTATTGTTGTCGTTCTTGCTGCTCGTTGATACGTTGCGCCGCACACGGCCCACTTACTCGTTGTTTGTACGTGCTTGCCCACGGTGCTATTGGTGGCTTGGTGCTTGCGTGTGACGTGCGCGTAGGGCCGTGCCATCTTGGTGCACGAGTCGAACGTGCAGCCGGTCAAGTGCCCGGTGACCGTGTGCGGCGACGTGCATGGCCAGTTCCACGACCTGCAGGAGTTGTTCTGCATCGGTGGCAACCCGCCCGATACCAACTACCTCTTCATGGGCGACTACGTCGATCGCGGCTACCACTCGGTCGAGACCGTGTCGCTGTTGGTTGCGCTCAAGGTGCGCTACAAGGACCGCGTCACGATTCTGCGTGGCAACCACGAGAGCCGACAGATCACCCAAGTGTACGTCTCTCGATCCGTGTATCCCTCTCGCTCCCGCCCTTCCTCCCATCGCGATGCGTGCCATGGTATTGTGTGATGAGAGATGCGCGGCGTCGTATCGTCGTGCTGTAACTCTTGTTCGCTTGCGTATCATGCATGCCTCGTGCTCGTGTTGCTGTTGTTTCCGTGCTGCGGCGTGCGTGCCTGTTTCGATTCGAATGCCACTCGGCCTTACTCGTGTGGCTGATGATGCTGTAGGTATGGCTTCTACGACGAGTGCCTGCGCAAGTACGGCAACGCCAACGTCTGGCGCTCGTTCACGACCTTGTTCGACTTCCTGCCCCTGACGGCCTTGATCGAGAACCAAATCTTCTGCCTCCACGGCGGTCTGAGCCCGTCGATCGACACGCTCGACCACATTCGCGCTCTCGACCGCATCCAAGAGGTGCCGCACGAGGGTCCCATGTGCGACTTGCTCTGGTCCGATCCTGAGGACCGCTCGGGCTGGGGCATCTCGCCGCGTGGTGCTGGCTACACCTTTGGCCAGGACAACTCCGAGACCTTCAACCGCACCAACGGCTTGACTCTCATCGCCCGAGCGCATCAGCTCGTGATCGATGTACGTAGCCGACCTCTCGCGCCCTTGCGCCCTTCGTTGTTGCTCACCCACTGTGTGTCTGTGTGTGTGTGTGCCATCGCAATCGCTACAGGGCTACAACTGGTGCCACGATCAGAACGTAGTGACCATCTTCAGCGCGCCGAACTACTGCTACCGCTGCGGTAACCAGGCCGCCATCATGGAGCTCGACGAGAAGATGAACCACAAGTTGTACGTGTTTGCCTCCTTGCAGCGCTTGAGTTACCCACCACCTCCTTGCTGATCTCCCTTCTCTCCTTCAACACAGCTTGCAATTCTACGAGGCTCCTCGTCGTGGAGAGCCGCACGTCACGCGACGAACGCCTGACTACTTCCTCTAGAAGACATGCTTTCTTATGCTCACCACGCCACACCACACCACAACCACCTCCACACTCAGAGTATGTGCGCTCGTGCGCCACTCTCTCCTCTCCTCTCCTCTTGCGTCCATCGCTTCCTCGTCGGCTCTCTGTCTCTATTTCCATCGTCTATATGAGTTTCTCCGCCTTCACCTTCTTCGCTCCGACACCCCCTCACCCCGCACCCCCGCCGCCACACGGCATGGTGGCGCATACGCCACCGGATCCCTTGTTCCATTGCAACCACAGCGCACTTTGGATGTGTATTAAAGCCAACCAAGCCCTTCGCAATCAATCAATCCATTCCCTTGCCTGCCTACCGCGTGCCATTCTGTGGCGGCGGCGGAATCGCACCGCCGCGTGTCTCGTCGAAGAAGTCGTCGCCGTCGAACCACGCTGCGACCGCCGAGGGCGCGAGAAGCGAATCCAGCGTCCTGTTTCCGCTGCCATTGCTACGACCAAACACAACCTCGCGGTTGCTTGCTGGCACGCTCGTAGGTTTTGGCGGCTCGGGCGGTGTCGGAAGACGAGGTGCAGGAGGAGGAACGGCTGCCATCGGCACCACTGGCGCAGGCGGCACTGCGACGCCGGTCGGTTCGGTGTGCCAGCCGGCGAGCGCAGCCACCGGTCGATTGGTGAACCACGAGCCTCCGTTGACTGGCAGTTCCGGCATCTTGGCCTTCGGCTTTCGAAGTACAAGCGTTCGACTGGCTCTCGCAAGCGGTTTCACTGCATCGTCGCTTGGAGGCGCCGAGCTGCTCGGCTGCTGCTCGTTGACAACCTGCATCGCCGAGTCGACAACAGTGGTGGAATTCTCGGCGCTACTGCCAAGCGAAGTCGCCGGCGGTTCAACGAGCATCTCGACTGCTTCTGAGGATTCGATCATGCTCTTCGATGAGGAGGATGAGGAGTCTTTGCTCTTCTTCTTGCTGCTCTTGATGGTTGATTCGTTGGATGCCTTCGGATCGATCTTGCTCTTCGATGAGGAGGATGAGTCTTTGCTCTTCTTCTTCTCCTTCTTGCTCTTCGATGAGGAGGATGAGTCCTTGCTCTTCTTCTTGCTGCTCTTGATGGTTGATTCGTTGGATGCCTTCGGATCGATCTTGCTCTTCGATGAGGAGGATGAGTCCTTGCTCTTCGATGAGGAGGATGAGTCTTTGCTCTTCGATGAGGAGGATGAGTCCTTGCTCTTCGATGAGGAGGATGAGTCTTTGCTCTTCTTCTTGCTGCTGCTCTTGATGGTTGATTCGTTGGACGTCGTCGAGGCTTCCACGGCTGCCTTCGATTCGATCGTGATCACGTTTCTCTCGCGAGTCAACAGTACTGGAGGTTCGCCAGACTTGGCTGCTGCTGAATCGAGTATTTGCGTCGGTGACTCAGTCGTTGGAAGTGCAGTTCTCAGACGCGCAAGTGCAAGAGGAAGCAGCGGCGCCACCTTGCGTCTCGAGAGCCAATAATGCGACCCGATGACGTTGTCGAAGCTGCATCCCCAGCGCTGCGACTTGCGTACGTTCCTAGACAGAAACGGCGGCGCTCTCGATGGTCGCCAAGTTTGCTGCATTGTCGACGCGCACAACGACGCTGTCCGAATCGCCTCCGAGTCTTGCAATCGAGCCCGTACATCGTCACCGTCGTCATTCCCCAGCGCACCGTTCTCGAGCCTTGCAATGCGCTTGATCCGACGATGCCGCGGCCATGGTTGAGCGGCGTTACTTTGCTCGGCCGAGTTGGTGAACGCCCGATAGGGCCGATAGAACCACTCGAACGCCGCTTCACCTGCTGCACGAGCCGACGGAACATTGGCACTCGTGCGGGCTGTCGCCTTCTTGGTGTTGCTTGTCTCGCTGGTGCTGCCAGAGGGCGCGGCGGGTTCGGTGACGGGAGCGAGACTCGCTGGAACTCGCGGCGGCGCCTCGAGAGCTTTGAGCAGGCTCAGGTCGGCCTCAAGAACAGCCTTCTTGGACTTTTTCTTGAGCCAGCCCTTGGCAATCGGCGCATTTGTTGCTTGCGGTGCGAGAGTTGCGTTAGAACGTGCGACGATGCCATTCATCTGTTGTTGAGGCTGTTGCTGCTGCTGTTGAGGCTGTTGTTGAGGCTGTTGTTGAGGCTGTTGTTGCTGCTGCTTATTGTCGCTCGCTGGAGCAATAAGTGCGTTGGCAGCAGAACTCTCGGCGTTGGTCTTGGTGATAGATCCCGATGGAGGAGCTGGAGGCAGCGGCAAGAACTCTTCGTCGTCGTCGCTGAGAACGTGGCTATCGAAGGCATCCCACGTGTCATTCGAATTCGAGATCGAGCTCGGTTGCTGAATCGACGTTGCTGCTGCTGCTGCTGGCGTTGGCGGCTCGGTAGCGATGAAAGTAACAGTCGGGATCTTCGACGTGCTTGTGGTGGCGATTGTTGACGAGCCGCGAAGGTTGCGCCGCTTACTTGGTGGTGGTACAAGCTCAGTATCTTGGTGTTGTGGTGGTGGTGGAGCTCGTTCTCGTTTGCGTGAGGAAGTAACTCGAGCTGAGGATGGTGGTGGTGGTGGGTGCTCCTCGATCACTGGAGGCGATGGCACAGCGACTGAAGTGTCTTGAGCAGGTCGCGGCACAATGTCACTCGGCAGCAACACACGACGAGCGGATCGGTGCTTCGAGAGTAGCGGAGTGATGGTATCGACGACTGCCGACTCGGAGGTACTGGCGAGGCACCTCGTGCTTCCAAAGTATCTGGCGTGCAGTGAGTCGAACGCAGTGTCTAGCAAGGAATCGATCGTTTGTTGAGTCATGGTGTTCGAAGATGAAGGTCGCGAAGGCTCGATGGCGGTGCTTGGTGCACGCTTGGTGGGCGATGAGAGGAACGCTGTCGCTGGAGGTGTCGTAGCGTGATGGCGCGGCTGCGTGGCGCCGCTTGTCGCATGCAGCGACGCCAAGAAGGAGTCGAGCAGGAGGTCACACTGTAGATGGTGTTCGGGCTCCCATGTCAAGTCATCGAGACCCTTCCACTTGAGGAGGAACTCGCGCTGACCAGCTCGGCTGTTGTGTCGAACGCCGACGATGGACTCGACCTCGAAGCGACCGACCACCTCGCGTTCGTCATCGAGCAGCTCGGGAACGTGGAGTAGATCGACGACTGTCGGGCGTTGTTGGCGTGATCGTGGTTGTGGTTGAGGTTGTTGCTGTGAGGTCTTCTTGGGAGCCCGGGACATGGCGTACAAGGTTCCGAAGGAAGGAAGCAAGCGTACGCACCAGCGAGCGAATGAGCGAATGAGCGTCGTCGTCGTGGTCGTTGTTGTTTCGTGTTGCTCGCGAGGTTGCAGTACACCATCGAGTTCGACGCCAAACATCTGCAACAAACACACATATGGACCTTGCTGGTCAGTACTACCGCACCGAGATCGATGATCAATACGACGCGTTCTTGTCGTTGCTTGGTCAAGGATGGCTCGTGCGCAAAGCAGCCGCAGGTACCGTGTGCCACGACAGCGAACGTGCCGAATGTGCGTCGTATGGTGACGCAGCTGGTGTGTGTGTGTGTGTGTGTGTGCCGGTGCTTCAGTGGCGCCATTCTCTAAGAAGCTCGTGTTCGAGAGCGACACCAACGACATGGAGGAGCACACGAGCATCGCCGGCCTGCTGAACATCAACTCGCGCTTCCATGTGTACGATACGCGCGAGGCAGCCGACGAGGCGCGCCAAGCAGGCAAGGCCGTGCCCGAGGCAGCGATGGGCAAGGAGTGCCATCTCTTGGCATGGTTCGCGCCCGATAATGGCGGCGTGGTGTTGCATCGTGTGTTCCCGGCCGACGCGATCGAGGTCTTCTACCATCATCGTCGCGAGAGTGCCGAGCAGATGGTGCTGTATCTCCACGCTCGCAAGCTCGACGGCTCATCCGAGGTCAAGAGCGTCGAGAAGTTCGCGGTGGCTCAACAATGAGCAACACACACACACGGCGATCGTCTAGTGTAGCATACGAGAGCGCCTCACAATGCACTGCACTCAGCGCCTATCCATACTATCCGCCTCCAATGTGCCACGACCGCCGAGTGTCGCTCTACCTCTCCCGCTCTCTCTTGATGCTCCCTTCCTCTCGGTGAAGATGATGCGCCGATCTCGTGGCAGCCATCATACTACGCACCAAATGCCGCGAGTACCCTCGCGCGCGTAACCGGGTCGGGTTCGATTACAGGAATTACTACGAGCCACAGAGGCACGCAGATATTTCGACCCGTCCGACGAAAATATCTGCGCACACCAGCCAATCAGCGAGCTCGTCCGCCGACTATTTAAGTCCCACTCGCGCCCAGTGAGTCATTCTCTTGCCCGCCTCGCATCCAATACACCAGACTGCTGCTGCTGCTGCTTCCTGGTGCTGCTGCTACGTGTCCTTCTCGTTGTACGAACCTCGCGATCCCTCGACCTCTGTGCTCATGGACTCTCCGAAGACACCCAGCCCCAGCCCGAGTCCCAGCTCCACTCCCACGCCAAGCCCAACAACCGGTGCCAACACCAGCTCCTCTGCTGTGTGTGAGGAGGCCAGTCCGGTACGCTTACGCAAGAGCCCCGAAGATGATTATTCCAAGCTCCTGCCATTGGCCCAGCAGTGCCTCTCACCGCCGAAGGACCTTGTCTACAGAGCCCAGCGGACTTGGTACCTCCATCGCCCGACCCGCCCTCTCCTGGCACCAAGCGCGGTATCGAGGAGGGAGCGTGTTCGTCTCCGAACAAGCGCCAAAAGGTACGTCCATCGACCGATCTTGTGGCGTGCGTAAGTGCGTAACCGACCAAGTCTTGGTGGTTCGCAGCTCTCTGGCTCTGCCGCCGAAGATTCAGCTGATGAGCCCCAGCCGAGCGCCTCTGAACAAGGAGACGCACCAATGAACACTGGAGAGGCTGCCGATTCGATCCCGGCCGTGGACGCCGGAGACAATCCGGCATCGGAAGCACAGAATGAGACCGAGTCGACGATGGAGATCACGGCCGAGCCGACGGACGCCGCTCGCGAGGTCGCAGACTCTCCAGGGAGGCCTGACTACGGCGGTACAGGCTGCGGTGCTGTTCAGTACCTCGCTGGTGATTGCTTGCTCGATGGTGGCGGCTCTGACGATTCCGATCTCGTGAGCGCGACCTCCACAACCGGAATCGCTACCGACACCGCTGATCCGCCAGCAGCTGCCATCGAGACTGCCGAGCCTCAAGTCAGTGAGGCTGCTGATCCACCAGCAGCTGCCATCGAGATGTCGGAGCCTCAAGTCAGTGAGGCTGCTGATCCACCAGCAGCTGCTATCGAGACTGCCGAGCCTCAAGTCAGTGAGATTGCCGATCCACCAGCCCCTGCCATCGAGATGTCCGAGCCTC
>Ga0209914_1002118_pt1 | contig 17252 bp, 20 predicted proteins | sample ThiBiot_500_plan_FD_183949 | JGI IMG/M metagenome (GOLD analysis project Ga0209914, IMG submission 183949) | Wastewater bioreactor microbial communities from Cape Town, South Africa - Thiocy_cont_500_plan (SPAdes) | ecosystem: Engineered > Bioreactor > Thiocyanate-remediating > Anaerobic-Aerobic...
AATTTTTGCGAAAAAATGGTCAAAAATGACCTTTTTGACCGCTATTGTCGCTTAATTATCTCAGCTCTAGAACGTTTTCAGAAAAAGCTCTATATAAGAGTCGATGCAGAATTAAATAGGCTACAAACTGATAAGAAAGTTTTTTTGGCAATCGACTTTTCACATATAGATATAGTCAAAACACTGAAAATCTTGATATTGGAAAAACTGAAGTTGTTCAAAGTATTTCGATTTTTTCGACACTTTTTTTACGTCAGATGAGAAGGTCATATATACAGTTTTGTAGAGCGTCGAAAGATCTATCGATTGGTATATAGCTTAATTTTTTCCAGAAAAAATTTCCAAAAAAAAAATTCGAAATACAATTGTAGAGCAAATATCTTTTTTTCGCTCGATTTTTTCGAAAAATTGAAGGGTCAAAAAAGTCAGTCCATAGTAAATTCTCTATGGTGAGGTTTCAGACGATAAAACTCTGGATTCTTTTATGATATACTAAAGCCTAAATACCTATGGGGTCAAATCAAAAATCGGTGAACCATCATGTTTTTCGATGTGTCAAAATCTTTGATTTTCTCACGGAACGTTTCTTAAGCGAGCAAAATTGTTCTGTTTTCGGGAATGCATAACTATAATTGGGTACTTCTTGTCGCATGGTCGGATTATTGTTTAGCAGTTGGATAAAAGTTTTATATTTTTGAGAATAGCAATTCTTATTCCTTAGACAGATTCAAGTACAAGTATTTGTACTTGTACTTTGTGTACTTGTACTTGTCCTACCTCTGATCTCCACACAGGACGCAGTTGACTGAACAAAATCTATTAGTTATCAATGAGCGTTAAATTATCATATTCAAAAATATTAATGGTCTTTCTTTGTTTTTTAGCATAATACTTTTATTTTCATTAATCAATAGTGTGTGGTTCGGATTTTTACAGTAGTGTCCGATTTGAAAATTGAATTCAATTTTACAACTTGAAATTTCAATTTTATTTTCTTCAGTTGAAACTTGAACTTTCAACTTTACAATGTCCATAAATCTCCATGTACACATCGTCGTCTTCATCCTCAGCAAAATGAATATTCCTTTGACCCCACATAAAATTGTAAAATTCAAAGTTCAAGTTTCAACTGAAGAAAATAAAATTGAAATTTCAAGTTGTAAAATTGAATTCAACTTTCAAGTTTGACATTTATGACCCACTCGATTATTCGATCTGGAATTGCATCTCAAATCGTATTTCATATGAAAAAGTCGAAACGAGCAATGATTTACGTCGAAAAATTCAAAAATCAATAAAAAAAATTCGATGTAAATTACGTACGGGACACGATCGATGTCTACCTTTGTCGAGTGCGTTCTGTCGAAAAACATAACGGTGAACTGATTTTTGATGAACATAGCTAGTTATTGCACTACTGCACTGTAGCTTTTAAAGCAATGTATTATTGTTCGATTATTTTGTTTACTCTTGAAATAAAATCATTTTCTCGAAATGTCGCAAAACTTTTGGTTCACCCGGTATTGTACCATATTTACCGTTAAGAATCTTAGTAATTTCTGTCAACTATTAGTTACTTCGACATTGAAGTCTTCTGAAACAAGTTTCCTAACAAATAAACAAATGGAATCTACTGTTTTTACAAGTACATTATCAAATACGTCTACATTCATCACTAAACTCACAACTATGTTAGTCATTATAGCGTTTCTCATTTCTTAGTTTACTTATTGGATTAGGATGTTGTTGTTGTTTCGCCTTTTACTGTCTATCTAAGTAAATCTTTTCAAAAATACCAATTAAACATGTCTTTGTTTTGAAGTCTGTTGATAAACTGATAACGATATTCCAGACGAAAATTAATATTAGTGTAGTAACAACTTTGAAAATAAAATCAAATAGAAAAACGTTGTTTTTGGGAAGTAATTGTACTTACGGTAGTATTAGACATCATATATTTTTGAAAGACGTGAAATTAAACACAGAAAAACAAAACAAGAACTAGTATTTCTATTTTGTTGATATCAAAACAAATATATTGTTCTTATCTTGCCACAAGAAAAGAAAAGGACGATGTAACTAAATATTCTACTTTTATTTAATGTTCTACTTTTTAGTTATTCATTTCTGTGCACTTATTTATTAATCAGAAAAATAATAACTGAGCGGTATATGAAACCGCACGTTTGAAAGATTGTTTGTGAAAATCGATTAGAATGATAATTGAATATCTTTCTGGAGATTTAAAGAAAGGAACTAGCTTTTCTTTCGCCGAAAATTGAAATTACGAACTACGTAAAAAATGGTCACGAAAAACCTTTTCAATGATACTATGCACATAAATAAAAACAATTAAACTCAGATTAAAAGATTTGTATGTTTCATAGACTTTATATATAAGCAACTCTAATTTACAGAGAAGATCAGTTATTGGCGAAAACATTAAAACATGCTTGGTAATAGAACAGTTTTTCTGCTACTGGTTGCAGTTTGGTCATGTTCAATGAACGTGTTTGGTGTATCAGCTCCTTCCGGTCCATTACGAAATCATGTTACTGGTGGATTTAAAGGTGAGTTAACTTGATATTGTGCGACCGTTTGGAAACATAGTCTATCTATATTTTAGGCAATCCATATAGAAATAGCATATCAGACACGGACTGCAGTCAATTCACTAGTGATTATGATATTCTCTATCAATTTCCATTTCAAATCATGATCAATCCAATGAACAGTGACTGGCGTGAAAGTATCGCTTATATGAGAGATGGAGAAGATTTTGTCTCTGAACTTCGACTTCATGATGAAGATCTGGTTCCATTGAGTATATTTTGCTTGAAAAATCTTGAATATCTAAGTATCTATAATGTGTCATTTCCTAATGGTAATTCTTACTTTTGTTGAGGAATATCTATGATTTACCTTCGTTTTTAGGTATTGTACCGGATGGTTTGGGAAATTTACGATCCCTTCGTGTCATTTCAATTGCCAATTCACATATAATAAACATCACAGATCAATTGGGCTTCTTAAGAAATCTCGTCGAACTATACTTAGACAATTGTAATATTACCAATTTACCTGATCTCAGTGGTATTTCCTCATTGTACTATGCTAGCTTTACAAATAATCAATTGTCTAAAGTCAATGGATTGACTGGCGTTTACTTTATGGATCTGGATTCGAATTTATTCACAGAGGTCCCAACAGTAAAGAATTCAGGCAATTTGTACTCGTTGAGAATGAGCAACAATCCTATTAAAAACATGTTAAGTATCACATCGTACACTAGTTTACAATTCTTATATCTCGCAAATACCAACATATCCTCTATTCCTCATACAATCGACAAATTACAAAAACTTGAATACCTTTATATGAACAATAACAAATTGTTCTTTCTTCCAACTAATCTACTCAACTTACCCGAATTAAGAACTCTCTATGTTGAAAACAATTTATTTTCCTCGAGTGATAAACAAACATTCCAATCGCGATTTAATCAATCCAATCCAAATTTAACTTTATATATTTAAAAAAGAAATACCAAGATTTTATTTCACCAACATAGAGGTGTTTATATTATCTCTTTAAACCAACAATTCTATTTCTGCTTATAATCAAAAATAAACAGAAGTCTTACGAGAACATTACCTACACTTCGTGTTGTTTAACCTTTTACTTCTAGAAATGTTTTCTTTTAATGAAAAATAAGTACTCTAGTTAGAATTATGCTCCTCAAACAAGAATTCTGGTATAAAATTAATCATAATTCAGTATAGTTATCTTTGTCACAGAGAATTGATGGGAAAATGTACAACTCTCCTAAGAATAAAGAATATTGTTAGTTTCAAATATATTTTATAAGAGAAGAGCGAAGTAGTAAATTGTGTCATTCATCCATAGTCAGTGTTTAATTTCTTAATTTTGAACAGCAACTATAGGTGAATTGAATATTTTAAAACCATAAGATACTCCTTGAATAAATGTTTTTGTGAACTCAGAAAATAATTTTTGACGTGCTCGATCGACAATTCGTTTACACGCATATTCATTAAGATCAGTTGTTAATTTGCCTAATAAATCATCTTGATGATCAAATATTTGTCCTTGGAGAATACAATCATGTTCCAAACCAAAGTTTGCATATTTAGCTCTATCAAGACAAAATAAATAGACAACGGGTTCCATTTCATCGGGTATAATTTGTTCAATATCAGGAACAATCGCTTCTGAAAGACTGCCTTGGATAATAAAAAATACTTTTCGATCTTTAATTTGCGGTAAAAAGCTTCGACATTCTTCAACAGTACTTGTCACCCGAAAACTATTGGTTAATTCGCGAAATTTATCTTTCAAAGCTCGACAATTATCCTGTTGGCCAATATGATCATCAAGCCAAACGATCATTATATGACATTCATCAAACTGATCGTTTTTCAATGGAGGCTATTCACAAAATTGATTTCAAATGATTTAATTTCAGTGTGTAAGATATGGTTACCTTAGATTCAGCAAAAATCGCTTGGTTCGGTTTAAATTTTCCGATTTCTCCTTTGAAAAGTTTGGTCATATAGGAATTGAAGAGAAGATTGTATTTTTCAATATCATTTTCATCGAATAAATCACGAAGATTATTTTCTTTTAAAAAATCTTGAAAACTTGCATTTAGAGGAACTTGTTTGGATTCGAGATATTTGTTGAGAAATTCTTCAGGCCATCGTTCAAATGATTGAGGATTTTCAAGACGATTTTTGAAATAAAAAATAATATCTTCAAATTCTAATTTATATTTTTCTGCAACATCATTAACAATTGTTTTCATTTTCGAACTTTTATCATTTTCCGATAGAAAAACTAAGTATTCTGCAAGATTTTCATAAGATGGTAATTTCTGTTTAATTATTTCTTCAATAATATCGAAATATGCAGAAGATAGAAGTTCATTGAGTAAAGCTATTCGTTTAGTTGAAACTGCTGAGAGATAGAAACAAGAATAATACGATGAAAGAAGATCGATGATGTCCACATCGGCTGATAAATCAAAAAAACCTTGTAATTGATGTTGATTAATTTGAATTCGAGAAGAATTCTTAACGATATATCGAAGTCGTTTTTCAATAAAATCAAGTTTTGGCTTTTCATTAGTCGATTGAGTTTCTTTCGAATTAAAATAATCGTGAATTCGTTTTTGTTTTTCTATTTGTGAATCGGCTTTTAGATAAGATGATAATGAATCCACAGATGCAATTGAATTATCCAATACATTGAGAAAGTCAGTCGTGCTCGCCATTGAAATTTAACTGTGTTATTAGAGTTTTTTTTATTGTATTTGAATTTATCGTCGAATATTTATTCAAGAAAAAGAGAACAACAATATTTATCTAAAAGATGTTTCTATGAGATAAATTACAAGGTCTTATTTTATCAGTAAATAGAAATCCTACTTTGGTTTTTATGCGCATTGTTTTTCTCTCCTAGTTTCGGAAGATTGTGTTGAGATATACGCATCACATAATATACGTTGAAGAATAGTCGATGTGAAGCTAGCACAACGAAACGATAATTCATACAAAACGTTTTGCAGAAGTATTGCTGAGGTTGTGCAAACTAGTCCATTCGATTCCGAATTTAATTCTGCGTCGAATGATAATACTTTTATTCATCGGACATACTTTGGAAAAAATGTATACCTACAATCCTATTCTTCTTGTTTCGAGGACAAAAAGTCTATGTAAGTTTTTTCTAAAGCATGTCCGGTGGATAAAAGTATCATTATTCGACGCAGAATTAAATTCGGAATCGACTGGACTCGTTTGATAGACAGGCAATACTTTTGAAAAAAGGTTTACGTCAAAACTTAAACTATCGATTATGTTCAACCAACTGTCCGGCAATGCATGTAGGACCGAAAACGGATTGAGAACTCTTGAGCGGATCGGAATTCTTTGGCAAATTTTTGCTTTTTAGAGTTTTGGGGAAACAATTTTGCGTATATTATTAATGTTGGTTTAGGTGTTTTCCGCTTCGAAATCGGTTCTTGCTAAGTTGGAACTTTTTCGATCACGGTAACTAAGGAAAATTGATTGATCAATTGCAAGTGGTTAGTAAAATATGGACTAAATATGATTGAACAGAAATTTTCGTGGCAGTAGCTTCACACGGATAACGTCAAACCTGTTTGTCCGATGTTTTGATTTGATGGATATGTTTTAGATGACACAAACACCTCTCTACAATGAAGCATTGAGTAATATTTTACGCATCGTAATCAATTCATCATGGCCGTTTTATGAACGTGAATTGGAACAAAATGCAGAGAAATTCTATCCTGACGGTAGTAGTCTAGTTGCTCTTCGAGCTGTTGCTTTGCTCAGACTCCAACGGATTTTCAATCAGGTCAATAATCCCAATCAACTATTCGCTGATCTACATGATGCTTTAGATCAAGTAAGTATTTGATTCTAGTCATAGAGAGAGATTTTTCTCTTATCTATCGAATGACGTAGGGTGTTAGCTCATGGTTTACACAACCAGTTCATCATAAATTGTTGTGCGATGTTGATTGGGTTTTGTATGAAATGCATCGCACATTGAAAAGCATTGCAGATGAAATCCAACGATTACAGCGAAAGTTTTGTTATGAAGACTTTATCAGTGAGTTGATTAGTGTTGTCTCACGTGATATCACTGGTGGTGCTCTGGAAATACAGCATTATGCTCCTCCTAGTGCCTATCAAGGACAACAATCACCACATCGACAGTATTATAATTTTCGATCTGCATTCGCTTGTCGACCTACAGTTATACAAGCCGCCAGAAAGCGTAGCCGTAAGTTTATTCGTTCGAAGCTACAATTCAGTAATCCATATTTTCAATCTTTCAGAAGGAATTCAATTGGATTCATATGATTATCTCGGTATTATAGGTACGATCGGACACATTCAAGTTGAACGTTTAGATATAAATACAGCAATCGATAATTGGTTGGATGCTCTCCTTCCGATATACCGAGAAATCGCTGACAAATATGGTTTTACTCGTCTTGATGATATGTTCAAGTATATTCTTATAAAAGAACAACGAAATGTAGATTCACATTTCGAGAATTCGATCAAAGATTTTAATGCAAATGGACAAGCATCGTTGGATGAGTTTGTTGATACGAATCCTTTTTTACAAGGAGAATTCAATGATAATGATAAGAATATGTTGAGATATACATATGAAAGATGTTCTGCCGATTTAAATTCGAATTTACAGTAAAACGAAATAAAAACAAAATATGAATTCATTTTATTTTCAATTCTAGACTTAAGACGAATGCAACAATTACAGTCATTCCAAAAGATCCTTCAAAATCAGTAAATTAAATTCTGTTTTGACATACTATAATCAATATCTGATTTTGCGTTCTAAAGGCATACAACGGTCATTTCATGAGAGAAATAGATCCGATTAGCGAATATCGAATAGCTCGATGTGTTGTCACAATTAATCAACACGGAGGAAAACGAGAACCTCGATATTGGTCACCGGAACGTGTTGATCCTCAACAAGTTACTCTTCAGTTCGGACATCGTATTCCTGAATGATCGAATTCTTTTTTTTATTAACTAAAACTGCTAGTTTTTCATTGCTGAATTCTCAAACAAATAAACTATTGATTTGTCTGCAACTAACGAGATAAATGTTTAATTCGAATTGAAACTCATTTTCAAAAGAAACTTTCAAGTGAAATGATGATACAAACTAAAACTAACGTTAATCAACCGTGAAAAGTTCAATTTTAATATCAAATAAATCTATGAGAAGTTGATGTCGACGTGAAACTGTAATACAGTAAAACCTCTCATAGTGGACACTATTTTTTAGCCCCATTCATATAAAATACCTCTCTAAAGTGGACAGTAATTGAAATTAACAGAAAAATTTGTGAAAAATACGATCAAAGACATAGTATAGCTTTGATAATCTTCAATGATGAATATAAGAAAGAAAAAAGGAATCGGCGGAAAATCAAGAAGAGAATAATGATGATCTGACCGTATTTCTTATGTCTCGTTTGCTCTGTTTGTCTCACTTTTCTTACTTTCAACTCTCAGAAAGAAAGAAAGGTTACAATGTCTCAACGAAAAACATTAACACTTGAAGAAAAGATCTCATTGATCAACGACAATCAAAATGGCAATGGTTTATCAACTCGTTAACTAACTAATAGATATCAAAAAGTAGTGCTGCTAACATTCTTCTTCGAAGTGAAGAGTTTTTGGATGATTATTCTTCAAACTTGAATAAAGGTGTTAAACGTAAACTCAAAGACGATAGTGGGCAAATAATTGATAAAGTTGTTTTCGAATGGTTCGCTCAACACTCTCAATACTTAATACAAATGAAACTGACTTCTTTTATTACTTCCTAAGACTTCTAGTCATTGAAAATGCATGTGTTTAATGAAATTTTAAAAAAAATGCATTCACCTCTATAAGGTGAACACTTTTAGCCAGTCCAAATGGTGTCCACTATAGAGAGGTTTTACTGTAATTCATCTTAGCTATTGTTCTGTATTCATTGTCATCTAATAGTTACACGGATTATGACTACGTAAATCGAGATTTCTATTTGAAATGCATGTGTGTGGGTTATAAAACAATCGTCATGCTTCGATTACTGATAAATGCAAATGCAAAACGTTACGCATCATTTGTCAAAAACGATGATTGTATAAATAGAATCGATATTTGCTTGGTAATAGTCAAAATAAAACGAATGCCGGTAACGTCAAATGAATCTTGTTCGTGGGTTACATTAATTTGTAATGATGAATATTTAGTTGGTGTTTTAGCTTTAATTCGTTCATTAAAACGTTCGGAAACGATTTATCCAATTTGTGTTTTAATAGTTGAAAATAATGTTTCATCGGAAACTGTAAAACAAATTCAAAATGAAGGTGCTGCAATTCGATTGATCGAAGGTTTACATCCGAAACAAGACGCACAAAATTTAGCATTTGCTCGTCTCTCATTTGCTTGGACAAAATTACGTGCATTCGAAATCACTGATATCGCGGATAAATGTGTTTTTCTCGATTCAGATGCAATCGTTTTAAATAATCTCGATGATATATTTCAATTGGAAGATAATCCCGATTTTGCAGCTGTTCAAACATGTATCTGTAATCCAGAGAAACGACCCAATTATCCTCAACATTGGAAACCATCGAATTGTCCCTATACGAACGATATCGATCCGGAAAATATCGAGCCTAAATGTCGACAATTTAACAGTGGCTTATTTTTATATCATCCGAATAAAGAAGTGTTCAAAGAAATGCTCGACTGTTTAAATATTTGGGATTTAAATCAATTTCCATTTAGTGATCAAGATTTTCTCAATAAATTCTATAAGAATAAATGGAAATGTTTACCATCGTTTTATAATTCATTGAAAACATTTTCTCTGACTCATCCAAATATTTGGAATCTCTCGAAAATAAAAATGATTCATTACATTCTTGCTAAACCTCAGTAGTGTCCGATTTGAAAGTTGAATTCAATTTTACAACTTGAAATTTCAATTTTATTTTCTTCAGTTGAAACTTGAACTTTCAACTTTACAATGCCCATAAACCTCCATGTACACATCGCCGTCTTCACCCTCAGCAAAATGAATATTCCTTTGACCCCACATAAAATTGTAAAATTGAAAGTTCAAGTTTCAACTGAAGAAAATAAAGTTGTAAAGTTGAAATTTCAAGTTCTAAAATTGAATTCAACTTTCAAGTTTGACATTTATGAAAAATGTCGATGAATTTAGTTGTCTTTGCTTGGAAACTGTGATTTCCTTTCAAAAATTTACTTCACTTAATTATACTTTTCATCAAGTAATCAATTTTTGTATTCATTTTCCTTATACAGTTAACATTTTTAATATATTAGATTTGTTCAAGTGAATTCATATCCAATACTTGGCTACAAAGTTTATTTAAGTGGACGACAATCAATGCTTCAGTTCATGAAGCAGTATTTGCTTCACATTTTAAATTTCTTCAATCGTTTTGCCAATCTGCAGACGAAACATTATCGTATATGACAACTAATTTCTATTCCACAGAATTTGTTAGTATTAATCTATTGACAGAAAAAGAAATTCTCGAACAAATAACATCAGCAATAGAAGATTTGAAAAATAAATCTATCGCAACATTTAAACAAAGTTTGAATTTAATCATTGATAGTATATTAGGAAATCAATTTATGTCTATTTATGAAACAAATTGGTATTTTATTCCAGATCCAAATGGATCGAATCAAATTTCTATCAAATCGAGATCATATAGTAAATACAGATTTTTCTTTTGTCGATTTCACTTTCGTTGAATCTAGATAATTGCTCATGTGGAACATTACAATTAGTGAATTGCATTGACTTGCTTATTATTGGAAATGATACAGTTATCAATGGTATGTTTATCGGTTGTTTACCAATAACTTCATTATGTTTATCAACACTCGAATGTTTTTACAATGAAACTTGTTTAAATCAAATTCAACAAGCATTAAGTCTGCAAACCCTTTCAGTGAATGTTCTGGATTCATTGCAATCAAGTCACTATTCTGTAAAAACAACATTGAATTACATTATTGATAATTTAATGTTAGAAAATTGGACATTTGAAATTAATTATACGGCTTATTCGAATGCATGTAATTTTGAAAAATGTTCCTATTCAATGATGATTGCAAAAGATCCATTAAGTATTTTTACCAATCTACTCGGTTTATGTAAGTTGTATCTAGTAAACAAATGTTCTATTTACTTTCGTGTTTTGAAATAGATGGTGGTTTAACTATTTTCTTAAAATTTCTGGCACTTGTCATTATTCAATTAGGAGTGTATGCTCAAAATACATACCGAATCAATCGACAAATTGTATCAGATCTACTTAAAAAAAAAACACTAATTTTATTTGATCTCCTTGCTTTTACAGTCAAAACTTTTGTTTCGTGCGCATTTCTAAAAAGATAAAAATAAAATCTTCATGAATCACAATCTGCTTTGTTCTACTTTGCGTTTCGTGACGCAAATAGAAGGCGTCATTGTTTATCTTATTATTTATCAGATAGCGTGATCTAGAACAATATAAATGTTTCACATTTTGAATTCATTCTGAAATACGAAAAACATGCATTCAAAGTTTATATACGGTAAGATTTTTTATTAGAATAAGAGAAATCAAGAAATTCATAATAATTTCATAGCTTGCTTGATTTTAATGTCAACATTGTTAACTACTACTTCAAATAGTTTCAAAACAAAGTTACTCAATAGACGATTCGTTGGATTTAAACAATCTGTAACAACAACTGATGAGTCCGGTAAACTACAACAAAGGAATGATGAAATTTGAGTTCGTTTTATGTCTAGAATGGATTTATACTGCATCTATGGCGAATGTACGAGCACAGCATACAGCAGCAGTTTTGAGTAACGGGAAAGTATTAATTGTTGGTGGATTCAGTATGAGTGGGTTCTTGTTTCCAACTGAATTATATGATCCATCAACACAAGCTTGGACACCGACTGGCAGTATACACTATGGACGACGCTTTCACGCAATATCCGAATTATTGGATGGAAAAGTGTTAGTAACTGGTGGATATGGAGAAACTAATGGCTCTATGTTCACCAACAGTGTTGAGCTTTATGATCCAATATCCGAAAATTGGACTTTTATGCAATCTATGCATCAAATCAGATACGGCCATACAGCGTCAACACTATTAAATGGAAAAGTATTAGTTGTTGGTGGAGTTTATGATAATCGCCACTCATCAAATTCAGCTGAATTATATGATCCATCAACAGGATTGTGGACGATGACTGGTAACATTACCCAAAAACGAGCATTTCATACAGCATCAATTCTATTCGATGGAAGAGTATTGATTGTTGGTGGAATTATCGATCAATCATATCCAACAAAAACGAGCGAACTATATGATCCATCGACAGGACTTTGGACGGCTATTGGTAATATCAGTGAGGCACGGATAGGTCACACTGCTGTAACATTAAAAAATGGAAAGGTATTAATTATCGGCGGTATAGGCGAAAGTGATTTTGGTACGAATCGGACAGAGTTATATGATCCATCAACAGGACAGTGGACGCTTACTGGAGAAATGAAATATTCAAGAATATTCCATACAGCTTCTTTATTACACAATGGAAACGTATTAGTTGCTGGTGGTGATAATCGTACCAATGGGGACATCGCTCCTATAAATACTACTGAGATTTACAATTCATCAACTGGAATATGGACGAATGTTCAGGAAATGGGAACATCGCGAGAAGGGCATACTGCATCAGTCTTACACAACGGTAACGTTTTAGTGGCTGGTGGAGTTCGATCAAATGGCGAGCTAATCAGAACTGCCGAGCTATTCGTCTCATCAGCAGTGGCAAAATTCCTCCCAAGCAGAATTCTAGAATTTTGCTATTCTGTTTTAATAATAGCTTCATTTCTTGATTTTGTTCGATCTAAAATTCTATGAATAACAATATGGTCATCTTAATTCAGAAATAACAAATTCTAATCGAATTATGCTCATCAAAGGAGAATTTTACTAGAATTCGATCAGTCTTGATAAAAATAAAATTCTTTATAGAATACAAAATTCTCCTTTGATGATCATAATTCTTGTAAAATTCTGTTTTGATGAGCATAATTCTGTAAAGAATTTTGGTTTATTGAAATGGTAATCGTATTCAAATAAATAATTCTTATATGATTTAAGAATTCTAGCGAAAATCTGCTGAAAAAAACATAGTTCTGATAAGAATTTTTCTTTGCCGATAGAAGTGATGTATTCAAATGCACAATTCTCATGTGAATTCAGATTTCTGGCAAAATTCTTGTGTAATGGACATATTTCTGTATAGAGCTTCAGTTTTCTTTTCACTTAGTTTATGTGAAAATAAAAATAGCTAAATATACAATCGCAAAATTCTTAAATTCTATGGGAAGAACTTTGATACCCCTCCACTACTTGTTTAATAAAATTACATGCCATCTTTAGAAATCCAAATTGTTGGTATTTTTGAAGAACAACTTCTATCAATTCGATTAGTATCCGAAGGAGATTTATTCAACAAAATCTACCAATTGAATTTCTTCTTCCAGCATTTCCTTGTAAATCACCTAATCTCGACAAAGTCACAGGCAAATTACCCGATGCTGGAGAATTGTACGCTTTGCAGCATCTGAATAACATCTGTCGACAAGTTAGTTTTCTCTATCAACCTGGTTGTCACATTCGAATTTGGTTTGACGGACGAGTTTTTGGCGATTTAATTGGTGGAAGATATTGCAAAATATGAAAGTCTCTTGAAATATTTTCAATGACAATGACTCATATCAGTTGGGATAGTATGACGAATTATATTGATACAAGAATCAATGATTCGAAGAAATGACGCATTAACCAATATTCTCAAACAACATTATCCAAATCATATTCGTTTTTCAATTCATCAGATCGATCAGCAACAATGTTAAGAACTCCGTGGCACAATGTTTTAGTTATTAATACCGATGGTAGTTTCAATTTAATGCCGAGAAAAAAATTCAATTTCAAAAATGAACATATTCCAATTATATTCAAAGATTAACTTTGGTGTTTTGTTCAAATTACAAAGAGTGAACAATCGGAATTGAAAGTTTCATCATTGAACTTATCGATTGTTAGTCGTAAATCAGCTCGATTTGAACCGTAAAATGAATGTTTCTCAATTGGATTGCGATTGCATGAAAATGTTAATGCAACAATTCGGTATGATTGTTATTCAACAACCTTTAAATTCACTTGATCAACAAGAATATTCACAATTTGGATCTTTATTAGAAATTCAACCAGGTCTCTACAATGACTATGTTCCGCAATATGTGATGCTTTATTGTGCTCAAGCACCACGCGAACATCAATCAATGAAGAATCAGATAGAATGTTGTGGAGAGTTCAAATTTACTAGTAGCTATTTTGTCTTCTCGTACATACGTAGATGTTTTAATAAAAAAAAGTATTTATATCTGTATATGAATAATATAACATGGCACACAAATCAAGGCGTTCGATAATGGTAATATGAAGAAAACGTTAAAGAATTGTTCGTAACCGCATACAAATCCCAAGGAAAGACTTATTAATAGAATAAAAAACGAAAAAATTTTGATGACTCATAATGTGCTTTGTTCTACTTTGCGTTTCGTAACGCGAATAGAAGACGTCATTGTTTATCTTAGTATTTATCAGATAGCGTGATCTAAAGAAATATAAATGTTTCACATTTTGAATTCATTCTGAAATACGAAAAACATGCATTCAAAGTTTATATACGGTAAGATTTCTGTTAGAATCAGAGGAGTCGAGAAATTTATAATAATTTCATAGTTTGCTTGGTTTTAATGGCAACATTGTTAACTACTACTTCAAATAGTTTCAAAACAAAGTTATTGAATAGACGATTGTTTGGATTGAAACAATCTGTAGCAACGACTGATGAGTCCGGTAAACTACAACAAAGGAATGATGAAATTTGAGTTCGTTTTATGTCTAGAATGGATTTATACTGCATCTATGGCGAATATACGAGCACTGCACACAGCAGCAGTTTTGAGTAACGGGAAAGTATTAATTGTTGGTGGGTTAAGCATGAGTGAGTTCTTGTTTCTAACTGAATTATATGATCCATCAACACAAGCTTGGACACCGACAGGCAGTATACACTATGGACGACGCTTTCACGCAATGTCCGAATTATTGGATGGAAAAGTGTTAGTAACTGGTGGAGATGGAGAAACTAATGGTTCTACATTCGACAACAGTGTTGAGCTTTATGATCCAATGTCTGGAAATTGGACTCTGATTCAATCTATGAATGAAAACAGAATCTATCATACAGCGTCAACATTATTGAATGGAAAAGTATTAGTTGTTGGTGGGTTTAACGATAACGGTAACGTATCAAATACAGCTGAATTATATGATCCATCAACAGAATTGTGGACGATGACTGGTAACATGACCCAAAAACGAGCATTTCATACAGCATCAATTCTATTCGATGGAAGAGCATTGGTTGTTGGTGGAATGACCAATGTATCATATACAACAAAAACGAGCGAACTATGTGATCCATCGACCGGACTTTGGACATCTACTGGTGATATAAGTCAGGCACTGGCAGGTCACGCTGCTGTAACATTAAAAAATGGAAAGGTATTAATTATCGGCGGTATAGGCGGAAATGAAATTGTTATGAATCGGACAGAGTTATATGATCCATCAACAGGACTATGGACGCTTACTGGAGATATGAAATATCCAAGAATATTCCATACAGCTTCTTTATTACACAATGGAAACGTTTTAGTTGCTGGTGGTGAAGTTTATTACAATGGGGACATCGCTCCTATAAATACTACTGAGATTTACTATTCATCAACGGGAATATGGACGAGTGTTCAGGAAATGGGAACACCGCGGTCGTTGCACACTGCATCAGTCTTACACAACGGTTATGTTTTAGTGGCTGGTGGATTTCGATCAAATAACGAAATAGTCAGAACTGCTGAGTTATTCGTTTCATCGACAAATACTTCTCGATTCTAACCAATCAGTAATCTGGACTATTGAGTAACGTCGGTGATTTTTTTTGTATTGAAATCAATATTTTTAATATACTGATTATTCATGCATTAAGAGGGAAAATACCAACCGATGAGTTTGATGACTAGTTGAGGGTGAGGGAATGCATTTTATATACCAACTAATATCTTCAAATTAACATATCTCACCCTCAAGAAGTTGACTAATTACTGTTCGAAAAGCTTGTTTATAAGTTGACGATGGTAAAACAAAGATAATAAGTGTTAATGATGAGGAAACTAATGAAATATTAACTTGTTATTTCGTTTTTAGAAAAATAATTATAAGTGTTGAACTAAAATTAATAATAAATGGTAAAATAAAACGAAATATAGTTATAAATGAATTATAAATATGTAAGAATGTCGATAGATATTCAATAATGCACCAATATCGTTGTTGTTGTTCACCATTATTCTCTTGAAATAATTTTCTATGCAATGGATCATGAATATTTGTAAGAAGTATAAAGAAAATCGAACAAGTAATAATTCATTTTGAATAGAATTCCGCTTTTTGTTGTCGAAATTACATAATTAATCGGATTATATTGGTTTCCCTCAGGATAGCGCCATCTATACATGCATGTTCCATATTGAAAGAATGTGCCAGCTAACAAATGATTTTTTTCGTTTCCTTTCCTAATCACTTAAAATCCATGTACATATACTCAAATTCTAATGAAATACAAATACCCACGCCCACGTGTAGTTTTTCTCGACATCAAGGACAAAGAGGCACTATTGGCAGAATATAAGAAAAGAAAAAACGAAGAAATGACGAAACACTTGTGAAATAATCGCCAGTCAGTTGACAACAATTACGCAGATTGCAAAAAAAACAACCTTTATCAATACATTATGTCAAATGATCAATTACAACAGCATATTCAGAATTTTCTTACCTCTTTTGGGCCGTGGCTAATCAATTTTAATCAATATTATAATGAAGATGAAGATCAAGTTCTAGGTGGTGGTGGTGCCGGTGCAGTAACGAAGCGCGAGTCATGGAGTCAACATGAAGAACATGTATATGAAATGATCAAGCAAGCAGCATTGCGTGTAGCTGCTGAAACATGCTCAGAAGTTCATGTGATTCGTCCAAAGCAGCCACACAGTCAGGGTTGCCAAATCCAAAATTTAAAAATCAGTAGTTCTTTACGAAAAATCAGGAGTTTATCAGGAGAATTTTTTTCAAAAATCAGTAGAAAAATCAGGAAGTTTTCTTTTTGGGATTTACGAAGTAAATGAGCGTCTTTCGAATGAAATCAATCATTTTATTCCAATTCTACGTCTCGAAAACACGGATATGCATATCATCTTTTTTCTAAAAATTAATCGAAATATTTTTTGTCAAAGACACACTCATAAGATCAAATCATTTTGTGAATTTCGATCAAATTAAGTTCTTTCAATACACAAACTTGTAGTCTTGCTAGTTTTGTGAACCGCTCGAAAACAACCATATTTAGCAAATCTATTTTTGATTCCAATTAAAGATCACTATATTCTCTTCAGAAAAAAAACAAACAGAAATCTA
>Ga0209914_1002125_pt1 | contig 17227 bp, 9 predicted proteins | sample ThiBiot_500_plan_FD_183949 | JGI IMG/M metagenome (GOLD analysis project Ga0209914, IMG submission 183949) | Wastewater bioreactor microbial communities from Cape Town, South Africa - Thiocy_cont_500_plan (SPAdes) | ecosystem: Engineered > Bioreactor > Thiocyanate-remediating > Anaerobic-Aerobic ...
GTATCCCCTCGTGATTTTAGTTGAATTATTGTATACTTTCTTATTGACTCAGCTAATATTCCATCATATTGTTGATAAAAGTGAAGCTGATAAATAATCAGGAAAAAGAACTAAAATAAGTAGAAAATATCGAAAATCAGCTCCTGAAATCAGGAGATTTTCAGCCAGGAGAAAAATCTCAAAATCAGGAGACTCCTGGCTAATTCAGGAGATCTGGCATCCCTGATTCAAAATTCGATAATAGGATTTAGTTTTAAATGTTGTTCGTATTCACTTATAATCATTGATGTTCCTAATTGAACAAGAATTGCTGATGTTATTCGTGCAAAGATAAATTTCGATATTATTCGATGAAAAGAACTACGAATAGTTGTGTCTGAACTTCTAAAATTCCAAGACTCAATAGGAGAGTATTCACGCTGGAATATTGACAATTCATTGTTTGAATAGATTTTGATCATCCATTGATATCGATTGATTACGCTCAAGGTTGATTTCAGTTAGAATCAATATAAAACAATTGAACATATTATTGATTGAAATAACTGTTCATCAATCGTCGATTTATGGGATTTGTAATTCTGTTGGTGTTTATTCACATTTTGAAATAATTAAACAATTGACACAATTTATCCTCGATATTTTACGGTGAACGTGCAACTCATATATTCACGTTAAAGTGTTCGTTTTATCGGTATCAAAACAATCAGTGCATTCAATTTCTGATTTGGGAGGACATACATCTAACACAGGACAAATATTTTTCAATGATAGAGCTATACAACATTAGTTCAAATCAAGCTACACGTACTCGAAATAGTGTTGATCGTGTCTAGATACCCTCAACCGGCCAAAAAAGTGTTGATTTGATAGAGATCTCGATCTGAATGTGCTCATAGACATTAAGATGATGATAGGCACAGAATATTTCAACACTCAGAATTCAATCGAATTAATGTTGAGAGTAAAATCAAGTATCTTTTCTTCACAAGATATTCAGTTAATACATCGAAGAATATTCATCGTTATTACTTTTTCTACTCAATACCTGCAACTGATTTTAAAAATATACTCTCTGTATTTTTTTTTCAATTTTCTTCGAGTAAGATCGATAAATTCATTATTACTTTCGTTGTTAAAATCTAGTAAATTTCCGTTGAGTGAAATTATTTGTTACTTAAATCCTCCATTACTTTTGTCTTATTCTCTTTTTCTATCTTCACGTCTGAATGTTATCTAGTTGGAATTCTTTACTTTATTATCACAACTTATAATGAATGTAGACAAGAAAAACGAAACAGTAATTACTTCTCTTTGATAGAATATCTAGATTGATAAAAACCGAAGTTTCATTTGACAATCTAAGATCAACGAATCGTTGAGCGGTTCACTTGAAACAAGAAAAACGACTAGTCTGAGCAAGATTTTCAAAAGACTATGACGGAAATTAAGTAGTTATTTCTACAGAAATATTTCGTCGTCTTTCGATATTTTCTATCAGTTTCAACACGAATAAATCTCGTTTTCAATCGATTTTATAAAGAAACTTTTCCGAGAGTTTAAGTACTGCAATCCGTTTCAGAAGAATAATTTCAGCCAAGGGAGAATCAACTTTTTGTCAGTTCATAATCATCTAAATCAGCTGTTTCTCCGTTACTTTAACTAGTCTTTTTCGCATGATTCATACAACTTAGAATTCTCAACAATGAGACAACAGTTTTTTTCCGTCCTGTCACGCGTACTGATTATTAATGCTTTACTTTTCGAAATCATGTTTCATATATCACAAAAAATTATCTCAACTTAGAGGATACGCGTTGAATGTCTGCTTTAACTTCAAGTACAGTCGGATGTTCCGAAGAAAATGCATGTTGACGAATATTCAGTGCCTTTTCAAATAGTTCTAATGCTTCTTTCCATTCACGTTTTCCTTCATGGATCAAGGCAATATTTTCATAACTCATGGCAATTTTAGGATGATCACCAGGAAGTGATTTTAAAAGTATTTGGAGTGACTGTTGATAATGTTCCATTGCACGATCATATTTATTCAGCTTCTTATAAGCAACACCAATATTATTGTGAGAAGCAGCAATATCTGGATGATTGGAAGGTAAATGTTGTTTCCAAATAGCTAATGATTTTTTGTAAAAATCTAATGCTTCTGTATATTTTTTCTGGTCATCATATACAAGACCAATGTTATTGTAGAAACGAGCCATATTTGGATGATCTTCATCGTTTGCATTTCGAAATAATTCGATCGCTTTCTTATAATTTTCTAATGCTCTCTCCAATTCACGCTTCTCACCATAAACAGTACCTATACAATTATATAAATTACCAATGTTTCGATAATTAGATAATCCTATTTTTTCATGAATCACCAGTGATTTTTGATACCATTCAAGACTAGAATCATAGGCACCTTTATCACGAGTCACGTTGCCAAGATTCCAATATAAATCACCAAGCGAAGGATCATTTGGTGGTAACTCTGATGACAATCGATGATAAATCTTCTCTGCCAAATCATATTTACCCATTCGACGCAATACTTGACCAAACGAATGAAGATTAACTTCCTTATTCCCACCGTATTTCTTTTTCATATGATCAAATAATTCTTTCAAATCATGTTCATCATCATCACATAGTTCCATATGAATCATTACAATTTCTTCTTTTTTCATCTGTTCAATTTTAATCAATCGAAAAATCGATCCAATCATAAATAGAACTTCACATTCATCGCTGAAATCACTCAACGAACTAATATTAACGAATGGTTTTGATTTGACTAGTTGAGGATCAGCATCAATAACAAATAGTACACGACATAAATCACTTGTAATTGTACTACTATTTAAGAAACCTACTGCTTTGTGACGATTGATACTCGTTGAAAAGAAGGAATTTATCGAAATAAAATTATTAATCGATCGTCGAAGAGTATTGAATTCATCAATCGACATAACCTGACCACGATAGACACGAATAGATGATTGATGTTGATATTGTTTTAGTTGTTGATATATATCTCCGATAACGAAGCGAAGTAGAAATAAAAGATCAATATTTTGTATTCGTAATGCTTTGTTCAACATTTTATATAGAAATGAATCCCGAGTATACCACCAAAGTGCTTTATCTGATCGATAATCTTTTTCAAATTCGCGGACGAATTCTAATTCCTTCTGATTGTTTTCATATTTTTTTTTACATAACTGAATTAATTGTTTTTTATCACTTTCGATCGATTTCATTCGAATAAGAACATCGATTAAGAGAAGAGAATGAACAAAATTTCCATTTAATCCAGTAGTTGATTGATCTGCCTTGTTGGCAACATTAAATATATTTATGGATAATGGTTCTTCGATTTTAACTCGACTTTGTTGATCTTGTTTAATAACATGAATGAGATCGTTCAGTTCAACAATAACACTTTTAATTTTAATAAAATCTTTTGCCCATAGTTCATTCGCTTTCTTATCCATACAATAGACATAAATCGATGAAACTTGTCTAAGATGATGTATCTGAGGAACTAATATTCGACCACATCGACCACTGACAATAAGAATCAGTCGATCTTGTGTTGAAAGTGAAAGAATCCTCTGATAACATTCACCTAGATCATCGAATGTTTTCAAATGATTAATAATTTCTCTTAGTTTTAAATGAGTATTTCTATTATCTTCAGTTGTATTAACTTGTTCATCAAGCCAAAAGATTGAAAATGTTTCAAGATTATCAGCAGATACTTGTAACGATTTACTGTTTACACCGGCCATAACTATACGCTCGATATTTTCCAACAACGCTACTTATATAAAACACGTAGAAGGACTCTTTTTGTTGGAAGAAGGAGCACATGATTTGTTTTATCAGTTATCTTTCTGTTTATCTCATCTTAGTAGCATAAGTGTGATGCGAGAACGCTAAAAGGTAAACTTTTTCTTCATATTTCGCAAAACAAAAAGTATTTTAAAAAACAATCCGTGTATTTTGTCTTCTCATATCATTCTTTATCCACTTTTTCTATGAGTGAAAACAATGAAAGATATGATTCATTTTTGTTTTCTGGTATATTCGTTAGATATGCACATCTGTGCAAGGAAAGAAAATATACGTTTGAGATGTTGCTAGTCGTACTTAAAAACCATTTTGGTTAATAAACTACTTATTTCTTATTTGAAGAAAAGTAATTTTAATGGATAAAATGTATGCCGAACAATCTAAATAATATTTTATTCGAAAACACAGAATATCTAGTAAAAATATAGATGAAATAATCTCAAGTGAATCTATCTTTACACTTACTGTAGTATGAGTAATAGAGAAAAAATTAGTAAGAAAAGCATGAATAACAAATTTATCTGTAGTTTTAACTGGTGAAGTTGCAATAGCTGAATAGAGAAGATAATCAGTATGAAATAAACTAAGAAAAAGATAGAAAACAAGTTGTAAAAGAGATCATTTAATGAATTGAATCGATTAACTGTGTAGAATTACGTGTTGATGAGATTTGATAACCAATAATCGAACAAACAATATTTATGCTTTTCAAGTGAGAAAACAACTGATTTAGATCATTATGAACTCACATGAAATATCTTCAACAAGAATATTCAATTTGTTTAGTTGTTTCACAAAAACTTTGACTTCTAGGAGTATTATGAATTGATTTGTTGAAGAATAAGTTGGAGATTGTTGTTTTGTCGAATGACTTGAAAATTATTAACAAACATTCGATTAGTCTCGTGCCTAATCTTAGCTGGTCGTAGTTATTTGCTGAATCGCTTTTCTAACATCGAGTTTAGGAGAATAATAAGACAATTGTTGAAAACGTCATTAACGAATTGAAATACGGCTTTTGCAAGTACTCTACTTACATTCTATTACAATTCATGATCAATATGTCGATGATTAAAACAAACAAACTAACGAGTCTTTTTCTTTTCTATGTTTTGACTTGTGAATTTAATTTGAAATCAGACGAAGTGATTCGTTTAGGCCAAGCGTTAGTTTCGCTCAAAACAGAAAAACAAAACTTGTTGATAATAGAACATTTATTTGAAATAAAAATCTTAATGAAACAAATGATCAACAATTGATTTCGAATGAGAAATATGACTATAACACTAAGAAACTTGTAAATATAAAAACAAGTAGCGCTCAACTGTTTTCTGAAAGAAATTAAGATCTCAATATGTTTGTTAGTGAGTGAGTGACATTCGAGCAAATATTTTCACTCGAAAGTCGAATTTACAAAATGAATCCACACTCATATATTTAATGAGAACGATTATCGACATAGACGTTCGAGTTAGTTTACAGTATAGGCGATGCTCACTCTTCTTTTACAAACGATAATAGTCAGTACCAGAAAATTTATGCTACTCCGGTAATCATACTAGAGTTTCCTTGATAAGGACTCTGCTTTCGTTCTTAGTGATTTTTTAAAGATCCCTCCATAAAATCTGTAATGTAGACACCATGATGACTATCTGCTTTTCCATAAGAATCACTGAGAGTCATAGATATCACTAACAATTCTTCAGTAGTGTTGTTCGGTAATACAAACATGATTGCTTTGATTGGCCATTGAGTGCTGGTAATTCTAGATGACTTTCGCCAAAAAAACACTGATAAACAATGCGACAATCAAAAATTCAGCTCCCCCACCCTTGAATGTAGATGTATCTGAGATTAAAAGAGATTTTGGTTTACTTGGAAAATAGCCTAACTGTGCGAAGAACAAACAAATCGAAGAATTAAGAAGATGATCAATCAGTTCAGTGATTGACTCACATACTATTACATTCTTTCTACACATGTTAATCTTTCTATTCGTATAACTTTTATCTTATCAATAAAATATTGATTGTATACTTCGAGTAAACAATCAAACCAAACTCAATAGTCAACAATTCAGCAAACGAATCAGCTTTTTTCGTTACACTAACGTTTACGTGTCAGAAATGCGGCAAACAAGCACTAGTTTCATATGGAAATTCTCTACGTATTATCAGATTTTAATAGAGTTTTCACTTTTTTTTTTTCGAAAACAAATCTCATTAATAAAATTGACTGCTTGCAGGGAAAGTAAAGTAAGAAAATATTTGGATTGAGCACAAAAAGATACGTTAGAACATTACTATTGTTTTTATCTCCAAAAAGTTTTATTCAACTATTTTCTGATTGAATCGGACAAACATAGTTTTAAGACTTTTCGAAGCCTATAACTGTTTCATGCAGAAAACAGAACAAAACTGATTCTCACGAGCGAATATTCTTTCGAAATTCCAACGGATTGAATTCTTTTGAATGATGAGTAAATGAATTTCTTTGTTAAACGATTCATTCGAGTTTATCAAAAGTAAGAAGTTCAACACTCCGAACGATTAGCTAAACAAAATGAAATAGAAAGGAATAACAGCGCAATCTTTTTATTAGTGAAAATCTAAGTTATGTCAAATTTCGATGGTAAAATAAATACACAAATATAACCAAACATTCTAATAGATACTAACGAGAACTTGTGCAATTTCACAGTACTCCACATGTGTATGTTTTAACATTAATATCTCGAATAGCTAAATCATTTATATAGTTTTATCCAAATATTAACGTCATCGTGTGTACTCCTTCACTTTCTACAATCAGATTTCATTTCCTATCACTTCTACCTCCTTTATTCTGTACAAATCGTAGATTTTTTACTATAATTTATCTTTAACCCTTTAAAGCCGAATGTCCCTTCCAAGGGACATTACAATAATTGCAATAAAACATTTCATACAACTTGATACACAGAACTCAATATTTTTTCTCAACAAAGGCAACTTGGTAGATTATTAAAAAAAAGAAATTCAATTTTAAGTGATTGTCAAACGCAATTATGACCTTTTGGCCACTGATAGCTTATGAAATGTATATTTTTCATTTTGAAGCTATTGTTTTTCCAAAAATGCAGGAAAAAAACGTGTTCTTTCGAATGATATTGCGAGACATATTATTAGATTATCAAATGAAAGTATCCCACAATATTCTAATTGACCTACGGATACATTACGGCATCATGAAGAAAATGTTTGTCTTCATTCAAACAGAAACTGCTTTACTCAATATCATATCAACAAATAGCTGATTTTACTATGAACATCGGAATTTCAAAATACAATATTCATCTTCATTCACTTTTTTTAAAGAAAAACAATTAGTTTCTATGAATCTCTTGTGTTAAAAATGAAATAAACAAAGTTGCTCAGATAAAGACACATCTCTTACACGACTTAAAAAGAACTAAAAAATTTGGACCGCTAAAACCGAATGTCCCTTCCAAGCGACATTCTGTATCTGCATCAGAACAAAAAAATTTTTTTTTAAATATAACCTAATCGTACTGAGGGTTGAGAAGCTCTATTCCACTGGTCAGCTATTGCTGATTGTCAAAAAAATATCCTTCGGTTCTAAAGGGTTAAGTATCGCGCTTTGTACCATTTTTGTGAAACAACTAACAGAAGTATTGTTCATATGTCAATACATTAGACAAATTCAATCCTCGATCTTTCCCGAAAAAAAACCTGTTGTTTGTGATCTAACATAGTTTTTCTTCTATTGCTTTGATGTATCAATCGATGTGTATTCTCCAATGATTTTGTTGTCATTTCTATTCAAATGTCTGTCGATCTTAAATTTTAAAAATTCAATAGAAATTCTACTCAGTAGAATTGTTTCTCGTCTCTCGAAATTTGCATGAACATCACTTATTGTTCTTTATTTTCTAACGAATTCTAGAAACAGAAGACTCTGTGGACGTGATTTACTCAAAATATACATGTATTATACGCCCGTAAGATCCGTTCAATCACCTTTGACCTGGTCAATAGAAAAAAAATGATAGAATTTTCAAAAACATTGGAGAATAACAATAGCGTAGCTTGAACATTATAGAAGGTAAATTTCCCTCAACCTAACTTTCCATTTCCCATTGAGCAGTACTCTTTTCCAATTATTCGAGAAAAATCGATAATCATTCATCTTTGTTGTCTTTTATTTTCTGAAACAAAGTGAACACATAGACACACACTGAGCATTATAATATAGATTATTTTCTATGACGAAAATGCTTCTTGAATAATTTAAATTAAGTGAAATAGATATTCTCAATATTGAGTTGGTGTTAGCTCAAACCGATATGATATGGTGGTTGCTTTCTATGACTGAATAAATACTATTATTTGTTGTAATAAAGATTCAGAATGGAGTCCCTGCAATGATTCCATGATGCATTTGAACGAAATATCCGTTGATTATAGAATGAATCGGAAAACGAATCTTGTATTTTCTCATTTGTTATTTTCTTGATGAACATCAGAAAAAGATAAATTTTAAAATAGTTCTTGACGTATATTTTGAATAGATCAGTTTTTTTTTATTCAGAAAGAAAAGAAAAAAAATCATTGAGATCGATTCTAATATTCACTGGTTATAGTCTTTTCACTTTAACTTGTCATTTTCGCATGCTCAATAGAACTTCGAATTTATAAGAATGAGACAACAATTATTTTTTTCTTTTCTGTTAGGCATACTGATTAATAATGCTTTACCTTTCTAAATTTTGTTTCATAACACAAAAAAAATATTATTTCAAGTTAGCAGATACACGTTCAATGTCTGCTTGGACTTTCAGTACATCTGGATGCTGTGAAGAGAATGCATGTTGACGAATCCTTAGTGCCTTTTCAAATAGGTTTAATGCTTCTTTCCATTCACGTTTTTCTTCGTGGATCAAGGCAATATTTGTGTAACTATTGGCAATATCAGGATGATCGCCAGGAAGTGATTTTAAGTTCATTTCGAGTGACCGTTGATGATGTTTCATTGCAAGATCATATTTATTCAGATTAGAATAAACAAAACCAATATTATTGTGAGAACAAGCAATATCTGAATGATTCGAAGGTAAATGTTGTTTCATAATAGCTAATGATTTCTTGTAAAAATCTAATGCTTCTGTGTATTTTTTCTGGTTAGAATATACATTAGCAATGTTATTGTAGAAATGAGCCATATTTGGATGATCTTCATCATTTGCATTTCGAAATAATTCGATCGCTTTATTATAATTTTCTAATGCTCTCTCCAACTCACGCTTGCGATGATAAACAAGACCTATACAATTATATAAATTACCAATGCTTACATAATTAGATGATCCTATTTTCTCATGAATCACCAGTGATTTTCGAAAGCATTCAAGACTAGAGTCATAGGCAGCTTTATCATACGTCACTATGCCAAGATCATAATATAAACTAGCAAGTGAAAGGTCATTTGGTGGTAACTCTGCTAATAATCGATGATAAATCTTCTCTGCAAAATCATATTTACCCATATCACGCAAAACTTGACCAAACGAATGAAGATTAACTTCTTTATTTCCACCACCATATTTCTTTTTCATATGATCGAATAATTCTTTCAAATCATGTTCATCATCGTCACATAGTTCCATATAAATCGTTACGATGTCTTTATCTTTCGTTTCTTCAATTTTAATCAATCGAAAAATAGATCCAATCATAAATAAGACTTCACATTCCTTGCTGAAATAACTCAACGAACTAATATCAGCAAATGGTTTTGATTTTACTACTTGCGGATCAGCATCAATAATAAATAATACACGACATGAATTCCTTGTAATTATACTGCGATTCAAGAAACCTAATGCTTTATCAGGATTAGTACTCGTTGAAAAGAAGGAATTTATCGAAATTAGATTATTAATCGAATGTCGAAGAGTATTAAGTTCATCAATCGACATAACTTGACCACGAAAGACACAAATGGGTGATTGATGTTGATATTGTTTTAGTTGTTGATAAATATCTCCAATAACAAAGCGAAATAAAAATAAAAGATCAATATTTTGAACTCGTAAAGCTTTATTCAACACTCGATAAAGAAATGATTCACGAGTATACCACCAAAGTGCTTTATCTGATCGATAATACTTTTCAAATTCGCGAACGAGTATTAATTCCTTCTGATTGTTTTCATATTCTTTTTTACATAATTGAATTAATTGTTGTTTATCACTTTCGATCGATTTCATTCGAATAAGAACATCGATTAAGAGAAGAGAATGAATAAAATTACCATTTAATCCAGTAGTTGATTGATCTGCCTTGTTGGTACTGCTTTTAAATATATTTATTGATAATGGTTCTTCGATTTTAATTCGACTTTGTTGATCTTGTTTAATGACATGAATAAGATCGTTCAGTTCAACAATAACACTTTTAATTTTAATAAAATCTTTCGCCCATTGTTCATTGGCTTTCTTATCCATACAATAAACATAAATCGATGAAACTTGTCTAAGATGATGTATTTGAGGAACTAATTGTCGACTACATCGACCACTCACTATAAGAATCAGTCGATCTTGTGTTGAAAGAGAAAGAATTCGCTGAAGACATTTATCTTGATCATCGAATGTTTTTAAATGATTAATAATTTCTCGAAGTATTAATTGAGTATTTCGATTCTCTTCAGTTGTATTGACTTCTGCATCAAGCCAAAAGATTGAAAATGTTTCAAGATTATCAGTAGATATTTCTAATGATTTACTGTTTACACCAGCCATAGTTATAAATGTTCGGTATTTGCAATAACAATACTTATATAAAACACGTAAAAGGACTCTTTTTTGTGAAAGAAGGAGCACATGATTTGTTTTATCAGTTATCTTTTTGTTTATCTCGTCTTAGTAACGTAAGTTGATGTGAAAACGCAAAAAGGTAAACTTTTCTTTCATATTTCGCAGAACAACAACTGCGTTTAAGAAGGGAATACGTGATTTTGTCTCTTTCATATTCGTTAGATATGCATTTGTGCAAATGAAAAGAATATGTATTTGAAATGTTGCTAGTCGTATCGAAAAAACTATTTTGCGAATAAGCTTTAGCCAATAGTAGTTTTTCTATGATTTATTTTTATCAATTTAGTGTAATCCAGTAATAACGAAAAGAACCGAAAGAATTTCATTTATTTGTGCAGATTTTAGTAACTCTCTATGACTTGAGGATGTTCTCTGTAAAGTATTTACGGAGTTTTGCGTCCTATTCGTGTTGAGAATGTCAAAAAAAGGTGAATTTGTGATATAACAATGAAATCTTTTTTGTGTAAATTCGAAGGCTATAGGATATGATCATCAGATAATAAATGTTTTTCAATTTCAATAACTCGTTCATAGAAAGGAATTTCTTTCGAATATACTCAGTCGATATTATTATATTCTTTAGCTAAATCAGAACGATTTGAAGAAAGAATTTGTTGATAAATTCTCTTTTCTGAAAAAGCCAAATTATTGTAGAAATGCGGCTAAATTTTTATATGATTTGACGAAAGAACTTCACGAAGCCCTTCGAAAGATTTCGAGTGGTCACCCATCTTCTCATAAACCGCAGAAATATTGTTAAAAGCAGTAATCAAAACCTGATGTATTGAAGGAAGAGTTCCTTGATAAATTTCAAGAACTTTTTCTATGGAATGAACATGTCCTTTGATTTTGATTCAACAATAACTGTCAAATGGTCTCGACTTTAGAGAAATCGTTTTCAACTGAGAATCACAATTAATAATAATAAGATCTCGTATTGATTGTTCATCATAATTCATTTCGAGTAGGATTTTTTTAAGTATTTATGTTTATATGAAACATTGATCGAATTCATTCAGATTGCTGTTTTGCTAAAACTCATCAATACAGAAAATCTTCTTCACATTGCTGAATAAATCGATAATCATCATCTGATTCTTCTCTTAACTCGAAAGTTATTCTGAATTTAACAGATCGTCTTGAGTTACTGTGTCCATTACTTCTATGACATTTAGTAATTTAAGTTACATCCATGCAAAATAATGGTGAAATTAAAACAAAGAAAACAATTATAGAAATGTCGAGAAGTTACTAAATCTTTAATAGAAACTGTATGGTTTTTTTTTTTCTTTCATTATTCTTATCAGTTATGCTGAGACACACGAGTTGATTTCAAGTATTACGTAGATACATTTCTAGTTGAGATTTAGCTTTTGTTTTCCTCGTCAATTGACAAACTTCAGAATCCTCTGAGAAACTTAAATAATTCCAAAAGTTTATTTGCTAAATGTGAGAGAATCTACTAAAAATATGTTTGATTACTGGTTCATCAATCACAAAGATATATTAAAAGTCATTTCATTTGACTTTTTTTCTAATTGAAATATCTCCAAAAACAATCAATATTTCTAATTATTATTTGATCGTCATCACTTCTACAGCTATTCGATAACATGACTGGTGGAAATTCAAATCCAATATTAGGTCAAATCTATAGAGGTTATCGAGTTTAGTAATAGTAAAAGATGATAATAATCAAAATATTAAAAGGGTCGATCCATGGAGTTCCTAAAAGTGTTTTTTTTTCGCTCAATATGCCGGTATGGTCCAGAAAACACTTTTGGTGAAAAAAAATTGGGTCTTTCCTATAAAAAATTTCGAGATCGAGGTCACTTTTTAGGTACATGTCTAATATTGTGAAAATTATGCAAAAAATCTCGGAAAAAAACAAAAATGCTTTGGGTGATTTTTCACGCTGAAAAAGATGAAAAAATAGGTCCACTATATCAAAAATACCGAATTTTTAGTCATTTTGTCGAAGTATAGCAAACTACATATTTCTCAGCCTCATAATTAACATTTTTTTGAAGGAATTTTTTTGTGAACAGATTTCGACAATTTTAATTGCAAAATACGTTAGATGTTTTATGGAGTTGACGAAGTTCTTTGGATAACGTTGAATATACGCTATTTCATAGCAGCAAATTGTAAAAGTGATGTATTTTAAGCATAGAATAGTGTCAGAAAGATGAAATTTCGTTGAATGGTGTGAGGTCTCGTAATGCTATCAAAGGATCTGATGAAGATGAGTATGAGAGACTGCATTGAGAATGTATATGTATTGCCTGATCAAAGAAAAACGAACAACAACTGATCCACTAAAAAGAACAAAAACGAAGAAGAGAAAGAATGTTATATCAGATAACATTCTTTCGATAGAAAAGAAATACAAGCAAATGAGAGATGAGAAGAAGAAAGACGTATAGCGATACGATACGTATACGAATGTATCGCTAACAAATGGTGAGGCCATCTTTAAACGTGGTGTCTTTCATATGGGCTAAGTGCTTGTAAACGATTGGTATTTTAAAGTTATTCATCGAATATTAAGAAGAAAATAATCCAGTAGTACTTTTCTTTTTTTCGAAAATCTTTTCATCTTTTTCAGTGTGAAAAATCACCTAAAGCATTTTTGTTTTTTTCCGAGATTTTTTGCATAATTTTCACAATATTAGACATGTACCTCAAAAATGACCTCGATCTCGAAATTTTTTATAGGAAGGACCCAATTTTTTTTTCACCAAAAGTGTTTTCTGGACCATACCGGCATATTGAGCGAAAAAAAAACACTTTTAGGAACCCCATGGATCGACCCTATAGTTTATCGAAGGTTTTGGAGAGAAAAGTTGTTTGAGCATATGTATAGAATAGTGTTTGTTGCTTTTTGAAGGTTGTAGTTTCATGATTTTCTACGTATGTAATAATTGCTGAAATTAGATCGAAATCAAAATGAAAAGATTTAATGAATTCTATTATCTGTTCAGATCAACTCAGTAGTTGAGAGATTCAAAGAATTGAAATAGAATTTATCTCCATTCATTCAAAATCATAGATGACAAAACTCCAACAGTCCGATCGGTAGTTTTTTTGGTCATTCTTTATATTTCTCTTCTCGCCATTTATCAAAACCAATGAAAGTTCTTCAGTCATACTATTTCTATGCAGCTCTTCTAAACAATTGAATATTATCAACAAATAATCCGAGAAGATACTTGAATGTAGTCGTTGTATTTCCATTACAACCTGTAGCAACAACTACTGTCAACGGTTTTGACATAAATTTATGTTCGATTCTAACACAAAAGTGAATAGTTTCACTAAGGTCAAAAAAAAACTATAGCATCTTTCATCTGGGTACGCAACGACCGAAATCCTATTTTGTGTTCAATGTCCATTTGTGAATTCGGAGACGTTGTGTTGTTTCACTGATATCTACGGTAACAAAAATTGAATCGAAATACATTGAATTGGTGGATATAATAGTCGTTCGATTCGACCTGTTATTGGCTCAGATTTCAATATGATCAATATTGAAACCAGGAATGGAAAGAGTTTCTCATTTCGTGTTTTATTAATAAACATCCGAAAGAGATCAATTTTAAAAGAGCTCTTCAACGACTTTTTCAATAAACGAATTTTTTATTCAGAAAGAAAAGAAAAACAATCGTTCAGTTCGATTTTAATATCCAATGGTTGTAATCTTTTCACTTTAACATATCTTTTCACATGATTATTACAACTTCGAACTCTCATCAATGAGACGACACTTTTTTTCTTTTCTCTCAAGTGTATCAATTATTAATCATTTAGTTTTCGAAATTTTGTTTCATAACGTAAAAAAAAAATTATTTCAAGTTAGCAGATACACGTTGAATATTTGCCTTGACTTTCAGTACATTTGGATGTTGTGAAGAGAATGCATGCTGAAAGATATTCAATGCCTTTTCAAATTGTTCTAATGCTTGTTTCCATTCGTGTTTTTCTTCATGTATCGCGGCAATATTATTATAACTCATGGCAATATCAGGATGATCAGCAGGAAGCGATTTTAACTTCATTTGGAGTGATTGTTGATAATGTTCCATTGCAAGATCATATTTATTCAGATCATAATAAACAATACCAATATTATTGTGAGAAGCAGCAATATCTGGATGATTGGGAGGTAAATGTTGTTTCCTAATAGCTAATGATTTCTTGTAAAAATCTAATGCTTCTGTGTATTTTTTCTGGTCATAATATACAGCAGCAATGTTATTGTAGAACCAAGCCATATCTGAATGATTTTCATCATTTGCATTTCGAAATAATTCGATCGCTTTCTTATAATTTTCTAACGCTCTATCCAATTCATGCTTGCCACGATAAACATTCCCGATCCAATTATATAAATTACCAATATTTCTATAATTAGATGATCCTATTTTTTCATGAGTCACCAGTGATTTTTGAAACCATTCAAGACTGGAGTCATAGGCAGCTTTATCATGAGTCACACTGCCGAGATTCCAATATAAATCACCAAGCGAAGGATCATTTGGTGATAACTCTGCTAACAATCGATGATAAATCTTCTCGGCTAAATCATATTTACCCATTTTATGCAAAACTTGACCAAACGAACGAAGATTAACTTCTTCATTTCCACCACCATATTCCCTTTTCATATGATCGAATAATTCCTTTAAATCATGTTCATCATCGCCACATAGTTCCATATGAACCGTTACGATGTCTTTATCTTTCAATTTTTCAATTTTAGTTAATCGAAAAATAGATCCAACCATAAATAAAACTTCACATTCATCGCTGAAATCACTCAACGAACTAATATCAGCAAATGGTTTTGATTTGACCAGTCGAGGATCAGCATCAATAACAAAGAGTATACGACATAAATCACTTGTAATTTCACTGCTATTTAAGAAACCTACTGCTTTTTGATGATTGGTACTCGTTGAAAAGAAAGAATTTATCGAAATGAGATTATCAATCGATTGTTGAAGAGTATTGAGTTCATCAATCGACATAACCTGACCACGATAGACACGAATAGATGATTGATGTTGATATTGTTTTAGTTGTTGATAAATATCTCCGATAACGAAGCGAAGTAGAAATAAAAGATCAATATTTTGAACTCGTAATGCTTTATTCAACATTTTATATAGAAATGTATCACGAGTATACCACCAAAGTGCTTTATCTGATCGATAATCTTTTTCGAATTCACCGACGAATACTAATTCCTTCTGATTGTTTTGATATTCTTTTTTACATAATTGAATTAATTGTTGTTTATCACTTTCGATTGATTTCATTCGAATAAGAACATCGATTAAGAGAAGAGAATGAATAAAATTACCATTTAATCCAGTAGTCGATTGGTCTGCTTTGTTGGTACCTGTCTTAAATATATTTATAGATAATGGTTCTTCGATTTTAACTCGACCTTTTTGATCTTGTTTAATAACATAAAGAAGATCTTTCAATTGAACAATAACACTTTTAATCTTAATAAAATCTTTCGCCCATTGTTCATTGGCTTTCTTATCCATACAATAGACATAAATCGATGAAACTTGTTGAAGATGATGTATTTGAGGAACTAATTGTCGACCACATCGACCACTCACGATAAGAACCAGTCGATCTTGTGTTGAAAGTGAAAGAATCCTCTGATAACATTCACCTAGATCATCGAATGTTTTTAAATGATTAATAATTTCTCGAAGCTTTAATTGAGTATTTCGATTGTCTTCAGTTGTATTAACTTGTTCATCAAGCCAAAAGATTGAAAAAGTTTCAAGATTGTGATCGGATATTTGTAACGATTTACTGTTGACACCAGCCATGGTTATATATGTTTGATTTTGACCAACAACTCTGTTTGTATGAAACACACAGTTTGTTTCGTTTTCTTCGTAGTGTTTTTGTTTAGGTTGTCTTGGTAACATAAGCTGATGCAAGAACGTAAAAGCATAAATTTTTTCTTCATATTTCGCCGAATTGCAACTTTATTTAAAGAAAAGAACACGTACATTTTGTCTTCTCAAATCATTCTTTATTCTTTCATTTCTGAGTAAAAACAATCAAGAATATTCGCTTGTATAAGTAAAGAAAATAAATTTGGGATGTAGCTATGTAAAAGGCTTCCAGACGTCAAGAAACTTCAAATGCAAAGTCATAGTTGTTTGGTACTTGTGCCAACACTTATTAAAGAAATGAAATAGGAAATAAAATAAAATCAACACAAGAATTAATCAATGTGATCAATAAGTCACGATCATATTTAGAGCTAAAAAAGAAACAAGAATAGCTAAGACTGTTCGCGTGGCAAAGTCCTTGAATATTTTATTGACAATTGATTTGTTTGATGTTTTTAGTTGTATTGTCAAGCGTACACTACGAATGATTCGAATCGAAGCTCTAGTTGCGTGCATTACTGTTTATTCTAAAAGAATCGAGTATCGATTCTATACTCGTGTA
>Ga0209914_1002135_pt1 | contig 17182 bp, 16 predicted proteins | sample ThiBiot_500_plan_FD_183949 | JGI IMG/M metagenome (GOLD analysis project Ga0209914, IMG submission 183949) | Wastewater bioreactor microbial communities from Cape Town, South Africa - Thiocy_cont_500_plan (SPAdes) | ecosystem: Engineered > Bioreactor > Thiocyanate-remediating > Anaerobic-Aerobic...
TTATTGTATACTTTCTTATTGACTCAGCTAATATTCCATCATATTGTTGATAAAAGTGAAGCTGATAAATAATCAAGAAAAAGAACTAAAATAAGTAGAAAATATCGAAAATCAGCTCCTGAAATCAAGAGATTTTCAGCCAGGAGAAAAATCTCAAGACCAGGAGACTCCTGGCTAATTCAGGAGATCTGGCATTCTTGGGTGATATTTATGTTGCTGTCGAAGACAAGCACGAAGTTCGAAGATGGAAAGCACAAGGTGGTGATGAAGGAACAGTAGTGCTGGTGGAAATGGAAGAGGTGATCGTCTTAATCAAATAAGCCAACCTCTTTATATCTTTGTTGATGACAATGAATCTGTTTATGTGTCTGAATGGGGAAACCATCGTGTAACAAAATGGATAAAAGGTGCGAAAGAAGGAATTGTTGTTGCTGGTGGACAAGGTCAAGGAAATAGTCTAACACAATTGAATCTTCCCGAAGAAGTATTTGTTGATGTGTTCGAGACTATTTATATTGCTGATCGTGGAAATCATCGAATCGTTCGTTGGTTCAAAGGAGCAAAACAGGGTGAAGTTGTAGTTGGTGGAAATGGTGAAGGAAAACAATCTTTATGTTAGTGATAGTATGAATGATCGCATTCAAAAATTTTCGATTATTGAAAATAAATAAAGAGTATATAAACTAGAACTTTGATACAAAGTATTAAGATTAATTTTGATCGCCTTTCTAGTTTTATTCATGTATCTTCTATCAATTGCATTAGTATAATGCTGAAATGAATAGTTCCACCTTTTGCTCTCCGTTTCTTTAATTGCGTCGAAAGAAAATATACATCACAACGCCAATATTGATTTAAAAATGTTCGTATTTTTTTATAGTACCATGTGATTATATTATCGCGTACAATCATATTTTTTTAACGTCATCAAATAAAAAAAAAAGTAGGAAAAAAAGAAAAAAATGATTTAGCTATAAAGCAAATAGTATAGGACAAAAACATAGATGGCGCAAAAGCAACTGAAAAGTTTGACATCGTTCCGTGATTGTGATGCTCAGATGACAACATGCGAAGCAGAAGATAAAAATTTCGAAATATTCTCATTGATATGGTGTGATGAAAATGTGAATGAATCTGATGAAAATTTACAAATTCAAAAGAAACTCCAACAAATTGTGAACTTTCTAAAGATATTTGATGACAGTGTTTCTTGCGAATTATGGTTACAACGACGGTTTGAAAATAATAATGAACAGATTATATTGATTATATCTGATCGACTAGGAATAGATTTAGTTCCCAAAGTTCATAATTTATCTCAGCTGATTTTAATTTACATACTTGATAGAAATGAATGTAACAATGAAAAATGGTCGTGTAAATATAAAAAAGTAAGAGATTGAAGTAGAAATTAATAAAATAAACAAACGATTATTGCCAATAGATACGTGCTACTCTAAAGCATCCAAACGAACTCATAGAAACTTTAGCATCGGATCAACAAATACTTGATAACATTGAAAAAGTTTCATCATTATCAATGACAATCTATGATAGTTCAACATGGTCTACAAATGAACAATCATCGAGAATATTAAATGGAAATTTTCTATGGTTTCGTCTATTCATTGAAACATTGCTTCGCATGCAAAACACAGACGATAATCAACGTAAACTTGTTGAACTTTTTCAAAAGAAATACGTCGGAAATGATATTCAAACTCAAATTATCAAAGAATTCGAACAAACTTATACGAGTCAAACAGTTCTATGGTGGCACACCAGAAACAGTTGCATTTACAAAATATTGAACAAAGCATTACGATGTCAAGATTTTCATACATTAATTTATTTTCAAACGTTCATAACGGATATTGATTCAAAATTACGATATCTTCGAGATAATGAAAAGACTACATCTATCTTACGCGTTTATCGTGGACAGTTTATATCAATCGAAGAATTTCAACATCTCTCGATCGAACTGTAGCTGAGTATTATATCACATCATCAACATCAACAATATCTTCTATTGTAAATAATCTTCAACGCGTTTTATTTGATATTGAAATAGATAGATCTCTTCGAGACGTTAAACCATATGCCGATATTTCTGTTGAAAGCCATTTCAAATATGAGAAAGAAATTCTATTCATGATTGGAACAATTTTTCGAATTGATAATATTATCGAATCTGATTTAAATGATATATCGATAATACGATTGTCATTATGCAATGAAAATGAACATGGTTTGGAAAAACTTGCATCGTATATTCGCATGGAAATGTCAAAAAATAATGCTGATGCTGATCTATTTTTTCTTGGAAATATATTACGAGAAATGTGTGAATATGAAACAGCGACAATTTGTTTTGATCAACATTTGAATATGTTAGAAAATAAGTTTACTTTCGAAGCTGCATATTGTTATACAGGTTTAGGTGATATTGCTCGAGCCAAAGGTGATTATGATTTATCCATAATACATCATCGAAATGCAATAGAAATTTATTCGAATAATGAATCAAATAATGAACAAATATTGTCCATTGCCTATAATAAACTCGGTGCTGCTTTTCGTCAGAAAAAACAATATGATCAAGCATTAGTAGTCTATCAGAAAGCATTGAAAATTCAAGAGAAATACCCTGAAAGTGAAGAAGTTGCAACAACTTACTATAATATGGGCATTCTATGTGAAGAACAGGATATTTTTTATGAAGCATTGAAATATTACAAGCAATCGCTAACCATTCGAAAACAATATTTACCTTCTGATCATTATAAAATTGCTCGATTGTATAGAGGCATGGGGGAAACATATTACTATCATGGAGATTATGCATTAGCATTAGAACACTTAGAAAAAAGTTTAGATATTACTGTAAAGTCACGAACAGAAAATCATTATGATCTCGGACTTCTTTATCATCATATTGGACGAGTGCATGAAGACACGGGGAAAATTGAATTAGCTTTGAAGAATTACATCGAAGCAGACAAAATCTATCGACATGCTTTACCATCCAATCATGAGTGGGTACTTGAAAATCAACAACATATTGACAATATGACAAAAAAGAGAACTATCATTGACTTTTCGGACAAAATATTTTGAATGTTATCTTTTTATTAATTATATGAAATCAATAAAACTGTCAATAATATATAAATATACAGAAAAGTATAGTTTGAAACACAAAATGATGAGAGATCAATACACACAAACACAACAGAATTTGATTCGAAATCGTGAATTTTTTAATTTAACACTTCGAGATGTTCTGATATTTATTTTCAGTTTACTTTTACCATTAATGCTTGGAGTGTATACAGCAGTCAATACAATTCAACAACAAATGAAATCCGAAAAACAATTTGCTGAAGATCGACTTACAGCTGAATTACAACGTGATCTCGAGAGAAACTTGACTGAAGAACGATATCAAAACGAAATTTTTGATACTTATATAAAAGAGATGGGCGTCTTAATGAATGAGAATAATGGTACTCTAACATCGAATTTTATCGTTTCGACATTAGCTCGTAGCAAAACTCTTCATGTATTTCGTCGTCTAGATTCATCGCGGAATATTCAAATCATTCGATATTTACATGAAGCTGAGCAATTATCTTCATTGGATCTTTCAACAGCTAAATTTCATCATATTGATTTTCGTCAATCTGCTATCAATGAAAACTATTTGAATAGTTTTTCATTGACACGTGTATTTCTATTTGATTCAATCTTCATAAATATGCAAATAGACAACTTTAATTTGTCTCATAATTATTTCAATAAGGTGAACTTTTCATCAATTACATTACGAAAAGGTGATTTTAGTTATGCATTCATGAACGATATCGATTTTTCATATGCTCACATTGAAAATGTTGATTTTTCACATCTCGAAATGCGTAACAGTAATTTTTCATTTGCTAAACTTTTCAATGTTCAATTTTTATCATCGAAATTAATCAACGTTGACTTTTCAACGTCTCATCTAGAAAATGTTCAATTTTCATTTTCGGAATTTCAACATGTGAATTTTTCATCATCCTATATTAGTGATGCAAATTTTACATCATCAAAACTGCATTATGTTGATTTTTCCTCGAATCTGATCAATTATATCGATTTGAAATATACAATATTTTACTCAACTCAATTCAAATATGTCAATTTTTCATTTACAGCAATGTATAATGTCGCATTCTTGAGGACTCAACATACGTATTCGAATTTTTTCTCAAGTATTTTCGGTATACGATTGATTATCAATATGTTTATTGACACATATTAATTCTTTTTTTTTTCGTCTTTTAGTATTGAGCACATTTTATATGTCCGAAATGCAGCAAACCAATTTTGAACGTACTCGTTGTGTTAATATAGGATTTCATGCGGTTAATTTGTCGTATTCGACATTTTCTTATGCCAATGCTAAATATAGTCGTTTTTCTATAGTTGATTTCAATCAAGTGAATTTTTCTTTTGCAAATTTACAGAACAGTGATTTACTTCATACAAATATGGTTGCTGAACAACTTCGAAGTGCAATATCATTTCGAAATGCACGTATCAATAAGACATTGAATATGTCCGAGTCGAATTTAATTCAGAATGGAGATGTCAATTGTCATATACCATTGTTTAAATATTGGACATTACAACTTGGTCAAATTAATATCGAAATATCCAAAGAAAATAAGAGTAACTGTTATTTTGCTTTACAATCGTATGATATCGGTGCTATTATGTTTCAAAATGTTGACATATCAAACAAATGGGACTGCGATTCATGGCCACGTTCTGAGATTGTATTAAGTGCAAATATGAGCATGAATGTATCAATAGAACTAAGACAAATCGATGATCGACACCAAATTCATAGTAGAAAATATTTAAGTAAGTTATATATGATTTTATATAATAGTAATTATATCTTCTGTTCTATGTCTTTGTAGAATCGAATGGAAAGAGTGTAAGTCTTGAGTTAGTTCGTGGTATTACAGAAATTCAAGTTATCATCGAATTCAATGCATCGATGAATCGAAATACTGATAGAAGAAACTGGTGTGACAATATCGATCTGTTTATTGATTATGGTACAAATTCTGAATTATTACAAGGTACATATAGAATCGAAAGTTCTAAATAGTTACTAGACGAATTGAATATTTTTAATTCTAGATTATCCAACAATTCCTCGTAATGCAAGATGGTCACAAAAAGGTGTAACAATTGTTAAAGATAGCATTTATCATAATGACTCAAAGTTTCCTTTTTGTCCATGGAGTCTTCATTTGGAAGATGAGAAAAGTCTCTTAATTGTTGATCGATATGGCGATCAAATTATTGAATGGACATTAGATACATCGACTGGTAGTTTAGCTGCCGGAGGAAATGGAAAGGGAAAACAAATGAATCAATTTGATGAACCATCCGATGTACGTGTCGATAAAAGAACAAATACTCTAATTATTTGTGATTCAATGAATCGTCGAGTCATGCAATGGCCTCGTCGAGATGGAACCAATGGAGAAATACTGATAGATCGAATAGCTTGTACTGGATTAGCAATGGACGAACACGGATTTCTTTACATTGCAAATTATGAAATGAATAATGTTAAACGATATCGAATTGGTGATATTGAGGGAACAGTTGTGGCAGGTAATCATGGAAAAGGTGATAATACTAATCAATTAGATAACCCAACATATATTTTTATTGATAAAAATTATTCGATTTATATATCGGATACGGTAAACAATCGTATAATGAAATGGATGCCTGATGCTCGAGAAGGAATAGTTGTTGCAGGATCTGACAGGAAATCACATCTTTCAAGAAAACTTTACGCACCACATGGATTATTTGTGGACCAATCGGAGACAGTTTATATAGCAGATTGGAGAAATCAGCGAATAGTTCGTTGGAATAATCAAGAGTCAATCCATGATGATGTCATTATTGATAGAACTACGATTGAAGATGATTCGAACGAGCGTTTCTCACCCCCAAGTTTGACATTCGATCGACACGGAAATCTCTATGTAGTGGATGGTGGTAATTGTCGAATTCAACGATTTCCTTTTGAATGGAATCAGTCTTGATTTTACACCCTCACCCTCAATATAGGTTAGTTTAGTTTAGTGGCGTAGCCAGGGGGGGGCCAGGTTGGGCTCAGCCCCACCACCGATCCTTTGAGCCCCACCACCACAAATTGTACTTATGAATTTCTCATGTATAGAAAACATTTCAGTTAGCTGTACGAATTGAATTATGGAAAGTATTTATATAATGTACACAACGTAGTTGAACGCCATCTTTTTTTTAAATTTACCAATAACATGCGTTAAGATCACGAATCAGTCTCCTATATTATTTATTGTGTGGTAAGAAAAAAAGATCACAGCAGTAAATTGTTTGCTGAATAGAAATCAATGAATCGTGACAGAGCAATACCTAGAACGATTTCATCTTTTTTTTCTTCTCCTACATCAAAAAAATCTAAATTAACTGATCATGAATCGGATTCTTCGTCCAGATTAACAGACTCATCGAGTGTCTCATCAACATTGCCATCATTATCATGTCATGATGATGATTTTTCATTAGTCGAATTAAACGATCGATTTTCTTCGAAGAATTTACAGATATTATCAAGTATATCATCACTCTGCCCGAACAATGATAACTTTTTAAATTTTGATACAATGAAATTCTTTGCTGATCACTTAAAGTTCGATCTTATTGCGTTGTGTAATGAACTAAATGTGGTGAAACCCATGTTTAAAAAACAATCAATCTCTAATATTATTGATTTTTACCGCCAATTACATGTATATAGAGAAGCTTTTCCAGTTCTCATTAGTGTTATGAGCAGTGCTTTAACTATACCAGTATCTTCAACAACTTGTGAGAGGACCTTTTCTAAGATGAAGAAGATTAAGACTGCTGTTCGAAGTACTATGAGTGATGATCGATTAAGTGATCTATGTGTACTTGCAGTGGAACGTACAACGGATATAAACTTTGAACAACTTGTCGATGATTTTTCAAATATTCATAAAAATAGTCGTATTATGTTAAAATAAATAAACTAGCTTTTCTTTATGATATTTTATTTGTTTGAAAATACGGTTTTTTATCCACAGTATTCAGTATAAAAATATACAGCTTATCATAGTGACTCAAAATCAAACGTTCAATGTTTGTAATCTCAGTTAAATATTTTTGAAAATTATGATAATTTACAGAAGGCCAGAATTAGTTTGGGGCTCAGCCCCACCACCTGCAATTTTCTGGCTACGCCACTACTTGCATACTCTAAATATTCCCTCGACTGTAAGGATGGTCATATGAAAAAACATCGGTTTAAGAAGTAACGAATAATGGTCAATGATGACGAAAACTTGGTCGGGTCGTAGATATTCAAAATTTATTCAATTGAATATTTTGAAAAAATAGCAGTTTTTTCTAAAGTGGTCGTTCTCAGATACTCATAATCAATTTCACCTAGCTTTTCGATAACTGCCTACGCTTGAACCAAGAAAGTGTGGTTGCTCGAGTAGGAAGTGACAGACCGTAGAGACGCCAACCATCGACGAGGACATTAATACATTCAGTCGAGGGTCAAGTGAATCCGACTCTCGATGAACGTCACTTGTAAAATAATTGATATTTTATTTAAAACAAAATCTCATCTAATTTAGAATAAACTATTTTGAAATAATTCACAAGTGTTTAATGCGACACTATCATTCGATAAACTTCCTGTATGACGATTTCGGAGTAGCTGTCTAATTCGAATTCAAAAATAAGTCAATTTTACTGCCCACTCAAATTTTCGATCGAATTCGTTTGGCTTATTTCTACAGTTTGCTCCAGTGATAAAAATTATTAATTTGAACTGAAATTCGAATCGATGTCACTTATATATTCAGGTTCTCACCCTCATTTTGGTACTATGCCTACCGTTGACTTATCTACATCTTCACCCTCACCCTCAAGACAAATTTCATATCATATTACGTCAAGAAAAATCGGTGCCACTTTTCACAGTGATCGCGCATGCGCTTATATGGATTCATTGCGTGTATAATATTGTATTTTTTACTCTATCTAATAAAATACTCTAATCTCGCAACTATAATCAGCCCTAGTCGAACTTTTTTTTTTGTCTTTCTTGACCTGCACAGGCCTCAAGATGTGTCCATAGCGCTTGACTTTCTTGCTCAAGAAACTCAAGTTTCTCATGCGCATGCCAAAAGAAGTTCGACTAGGGAGATTACTTCCTTAGAATTTGTTGCCCATAGCCGTATACGTAGACAATAGTATATTGATGATAAAAGATCCCTATTGTCTGTATACGCACATCAAATGGAGGTAATGACTGCACATTAATAATTGACAAAGAAAGTAAGATGATTATCTACGTAAAAAGTACATCTAAGATAAGAGCTATATTTATTTTTTATTGCAACAATATTTTTATGATCAAAAAATTGTAATCATATTCAAATTTGTTTAAGTGTTCATAATGTTATATATTCAAGCTGGACTGAACGTGACTGTATTAATATCAGGTGAAACTAAATCGAATCCTCCGCCAATAAACGTAGGTTTAAAAAAAGTTTGATCACTATCATCAGAACGATAAAATGTTAAATTTTGTATTCGATTAAAATTTTGACTATTGAAAGTAAGCTGTTCGGGTGTCCATGTCAAGCAAGCATCATCACATCCAATCATATTCCAACTGATAGTAACACTGTCATTTCCATTGACTCGATGAGGAGGACTGAAAAGCGAAATACTGATCGTTAAATAGCTATGATATGTTATTCTGTAGCTTTCAGCAGGATATTTAATTTGAAGATCAGTATCTAAACATGATGTATACCAATTCGTCGGAATATCAGCAAAATATTTGTCATCTGGCTTGCCAATTGAAATAATTTGATATTCAGTTGTTTGAAAAAATGAACGTCCTTCTATAGTTTGCAGTTGAATCGATCGAAGAGGAGTATCATTAGCATGTTTAAAATAGATTCGAAAACATGGATGAATATTTTGAACTGTGTCATAACAAGTTTCAGCTGAATACCAATAATCTTCTTCTACTGCAGATTGATTATAATAATAGATCATTGTATAATTCATGTTAAGATAATTTCCTATCTGAAATGATGTTTGATTATTCCAGTGTGATGGGAAAAGATTAAACGAATTTCGACCGTATGTCCAATAGGTTTCATAAGCACAGCTTTTCGAATCAAGTGCAGTTGCCAATTGAACATAATGTCTTGATTGAGGTGTATCAGCTGGTGAATGAGGAAAATGTTGAAAAACATAACCATTTTGTGCAGGATTATCTTTAATTGATACGAAAGCTCGTTGATTGTCTTGATCTATTGCATATAAACGTTGACCATTATCGACAGTAAATACAACTTGCGATGGAAAATTTGGTGGTACACAATGAACATAATAGTAACAAAACACGAGTAATATAAGGTGAGAGAATCGATGCATCTTGCACAATAATAAGAATATAGAATATGAAAAATGATATGTCATATACTGATAAGATTTGAAGAAGAAAAAACAAGCGTTGTCATTATATTTATTTGTCATACAAGTCACAATGACTATGCATGATAAATCATAGATTGACAAAAAAATTAATTAGCCTGATTCAAACGTGATTTCATTGAGATCAGGTGAAACAAGATCAAATCCTCCACCGATAAAGGTGGGCCTAATAAAAGTTCGATCACTGTCATCTATTCGAAGAAATGTTAAATTTTGTATTCGATTAAAATTTTGACTATTGAAAGTAAGTTGTTGTGGTGCCCATGTCAAACAATCATTATCACATCCAGTTAAGTTCCATGTTATAGTGACACTATCATTTCCATTGACTCGATGAGGAGGAGCAAAAAGTGAAACAGCAACAGTTCGATGCGTTCTATAATATATTACATAGCTGTCAGCAAAAAATTCAAGTTGAAGGTCAGTATCTAAACATGATGTATACCAATTCGTCGGAATACCAGCAAAATATTTATCATCTGGTTTCCCAATTGAAATAATTTGGTATTCAGTTGTTTGAAAAAATGAACGCTCTCCTACACTTTGCAGTTGAATCGATCGAAGAGGAGTATCATTAGCATGTTTAAAATAAAGTCTAAAACATGGATGAACATCATGAACTGCATCATAACATGTTTCAGCTGAATACCAATAATCTTCTTCTAGGTCGGATTGATTAAAATTATAGATCATTGTATAATTTAAGTTAAGATAATTTCCTATCTGAAATGTTGTTTGATTATTCCAATGTTCTGGAAAATAATTCGATGAATTTCGACCGTATTTCCAGTATGTTTCATAAGCACAAGTTTTCGGATTATCTGTTGTTATCAATCGAACATAATGTCTTGATTGAGGTGTATCAGCTGGTGAATAAGGAAAATGTTGAAAAACATAACCATTTTGTGCAGGATTATCTTTAATTGATACGAAAGCTCGCTGATTGACTTGATCTATTGCATATAAACGTTGACCATTATCGACAGTAAATACAACTTGCGATGGAAAATATGGTTGTACACAATGAACATAATAGTAGCAAAAAGTGAATAATGTTATAAGATGAATGAATCGAAGCATCTTGCACAATAACTAAATATACGTATATGAAATTAACCTACATATATATATACGTAATTCTTTGTCAATGAAAAATGAAACGTCACATATAATTGATAAGATTTGAAAAAGTAAACTTTGTCACTCTATTTTTTGTCATAAAAACGACAATGACAAGGTATGGAAGATTGTTGTTTAGAAATTTATGGAATAGAGTCCAATCGGAAATTATCGAATTGCACGTTTAGGACTAGTACCAATCAATTTCGATTGGCCAACAAATTTTCCATTTATATTCATATTTAAATTTCAACTTTCAATACCATCAAAGCAACAACTTAATCCAGTTCGTTTATATGAAATTTCAAACTGATAAGCAAAGATGCACCTTGTAGTTTATCATCCACACATACATTTACAAGCAACATTTGATTTCTTATCGTTTTAAAAAAATGTTAATAACTACTATTACTTCTTTACTGCTGTTAACTGTTGCAAAATCGACAGTGATTGATTCTAAAACAACGAATCTACAATTTAGATCATGGGAAGAAGCTATTTCTATGGCAAAAACATTCACTGCTCAACTATCATTAACAGAAAAATGCCATTTAACAGCAGGTATTAATGGTACATGTGTTGGTAATATTCCACCTATACCACGAGTTAATTTCACTGGTTTCTGCTTTCAAGATGCGCCATCAGGTGTTGGCAGTTATTCTTTATATTCAACTGCATTTGCAAGTGGCATTCAAATTGCAGCTACATGGGATAGAAATTTATTCTATCAACGAGCTGTTGCCATTGGAGAAGAATTTCGAGGCAAAGGATTACACTATGCTCTAGGTCCAATGGTAAATATTGATCGAAATGCTCGACATGGTCGTAATTGGGAAGGATTTGGATCTGATCCATATTTGTCAGGTGAAAATGCATTTTTTTATGTTCAAGGTATTCAAGATCAGGGTGTTGTTGCAACAGCGAAACATTACATCTGTAATGAACAAGAGACAAATCGTATATCTAATGAAGATGTGTACTCTGCCAATTTGGACGATAAAACTATGCATGAAATTTATCTTTGGCCATTTGCATCAAGTGTTACTGCGGGCGTTGGCTCGTTTATGTGTGCAGGTAATGCAGTTAATGGTACACGATCTTGTGAAAATGAAAAGGCACAAAATGGTCTATTGAAAGGAGAACTTGAATACCGGGGTAATATAATGACAGATTGGATGGGACCAAAATCGACAATTAATCCAGTTTTATCAGGACTTGATATTGATATGCCAGGTTCAGATGGATTCATGGGCGATACGTTAGTGTCATTTGTTCAAAATGGAAGTATTCCTGAAACAAGAATTAATGATATGGTTGTACGTATAATGGCACCGTATTATCTTGTTGGACAAGATCAAAATTATCCATCGATTGATATTGATCGTGATGTTATGGACAATCATTGGATAATTAATCGAGAAGTTAGCCGTGCTGGTATGATACTATTGAAAAATGTCAATAGTGTACTACCATTGAATATTTCTATTGATACGAATCTTTATATTTACGGCGAATCAGCTGCTCAACCTAGTTGTGGTCTTAATCGAAGAGATTGGTACAGAGTTCATGGAGGTGTATTGTATCAAGGTGGTGGCTCAGGTTATGTTCAACCAGCTTATGGTATAGATCCTCTAACTGCACTCATGCAAAAAAGTCGAGAGAATCGTCTTCAAATTCGATACATTAGTGATCAAACAGATTTTGGTCATATTAATGGTTCATTTAGTTCTCGTCTATTTTCTCAAGGTAAATGTCTTGTTTTTATTAGTGCTTGGTCGAGAGAAGGATTTGATCGAAGTGATCTTTATTCTTTTGATAATGGCGATCGACTTGTTCAAATTGTTGCTGAAAATTGTCGTCAAACAATTGTTCTTGTCAACAGTGTTTCACAACTGAATCTAGAACGATGGATTGATCATCCTAATGTAGTTGCTGTTCTTTGGACTGGCATGCCGGGAGTTGAATACGGATCCGCTCTTGTTGACATTCTCTTTGGTGATTATAATCCAGGTGGAAAACTTGTTTTTACTTTAGCAAAAAATGATTCCGATTATGGCACAGATATTAGTCCAATGGGCGATTCGAATTATACGGAAGGTGTTTTCTTAGATTATCGTCATTTCGATAAATATAATATTACACCAAGATACCATTTTGGATATGGTCTTTCATATACGACATTTTCATTTGCTAAACTTGAAATTGAAATTGCACAAGCAAATCATTCTTCTATTTTACTTTATAAACAACGTCGAATGCGACCTTACAGTAATTTTGGTCATTCTGAATTATATGAACCTGTCTACACAATTACATTTACTCTTACGAATACTGGTCATCGATATGGATCAGAAGTAGCACAATTATATCTCGGCTTTCCTGTTGATGCGCAGGAACCATCAAAAGTACTACGAGGATTCGAACGAGTCTATCTAGCAGCAGGTGAATCGCAGCTAGTTACACTCATATTACTGAAGAAAGATATTTCATATTGGAATGTTGTCAATCAACAATGGACCGTTGCTGAAGGCATATACACTGTATGGATATCAACATCTGCTAGCAATGCTGATGTAAAACTTCAAGGTTCTTTTCGTATTTAAAATGTTTCTGGTACAATTTGCCGATGAGATTTGTACAGTTTATAAATATATCTACTCATTTGAATAACACAGCTAAACCACCATCTACATATGAATAAAAAGTAAAGTTTTTTTTTAAATCCAAGTCTACTTACATAAACCAAGAAGACTTGCAAAAATAGCCAATGGTATTGACTTGATGCAAATGGGCCGAGAGAATTAATTGAAATATTTTGTAGATCTAATAGTTGTTTAATTTGATTCAAACATGTTTGATTGTAAAAACATTCCATTTACAATTGTATTATTCTTTATAATGAGTAAGTCTTTACAAGTTGATGATTGTGATGTTTCACATGAGCAATTATCTAAATCAAACAAATAAAGAGAATGTAGAAAAATGCAAATGTTACTATATGATTTTGATTTTGTATAAAAAGCATTGGATCCATTGGGATCAGATATAAAATACCAATTCGTTCCATAGATCGACATTAATTGATTGCTTAATGTAATATCTATAATAGAATTAAGATTTCTTTTAAATATATTGATGGTTTTATTTTGTAAGTTGTTTTTCTGTTAATAAATTAACACTAATAAATTCCATTAAATTAAAATTAGTTATATAATCCAATAGAATTGTATTAGCAGACTGACAGAATGATTGAAGTAATTTAAAATGCGATGCAAGTACAGCTTCATGAACAGAATTTTTCATACTCAACGTACACAAAGCGTTTAACCAATCATTGGAAATGAATTTACTTGATGTAAGTTAAAATCGAACGAAATAAATGTTTGAAATGGAACAGCAATTTTCGAACAAGTACAAGTAAATTCATCGTAATGAGCCATATTGAGTAATATATTTTTAATTTCAAAATCAGATTTGATTTCATATAAAGTATAGTAGACTGAAAGAACTATAAGACTTATTGTCCATAAAAGTATATATAAACGAGTTGAAATAATTTGATCATGGTGAATAGTAACATCTTCATCTGTTTTCATATTTCGAAAAAAATTCAATTCGCAAATATTATTTATTAAGTAATAATACCAAAAATTCAATAGAGAAAAAAGATATACTTTCTTTTATCATTCATATTTCCGTTTTGTTTTCGACGAAACCATCTAATAAATTTAATCACTGGTGGAATTACAATTCGAAGAACAACCGACAGACCACCAAAAAGACCAACAACAGTTGTAACAACAGTTGAAATATGTAATTTGTTTGTCATTGTATAAAAGCATTTGGCTGGATTACAATTTTGATAATATAATTCATAATATGTCTGGTCATTCCATTCTTCAATTGCAAGTGCATTTATTAGATTACGAATTGTTGAATTAAGATTAAATCGTGATGTTATATTTGAATTCAATAGAGGTGCAATACTAAAACTGTAATTAGAAATATGAACATACACTGTACGAACACATTCTTCATCATAAAAACAAAATAATTTCGAAGCAAGTAATCCACCAATTGGATAACAAGTATAGTTACAATATTCATCAAGTGATATTGCACATAAATCTGTTGATAAACCACAATTGCATGATTCATTCATTGGATTGATCCATAGTAATTGTATTTTATCTTTTTCTTCTTTTTTTTATTGTAAACAATTTTTGCATTACTGAACACACCCGATAAGATTTGATTTCCTTGTGTTACATCTTGCATTAATTGTAAAAATTGTGTTGTTATTGTTGGTAATGAGATTTTCAAATTATTTATCGAGATATTTATACTTGAAATAAATTCATTTTCATGCGTTAAATAAGTACTTAGATAGGTTGTTTTAAGATATGTTGTGATGGATTCATTAATAACTTCTTTAGCAAAACTACAGAGTATACGTATTCCATAGAATGGAATTTCTTTTGCAATCGACGGCACAAGTCCAGTTATGGTATATGTTGTGTTAAGAGGAGAAAAATGAGGAATTAGCGAATTTTCCATCCATAAACTTGAACAAAATTGATGAAATCTTGGTGAAAATGAAATGAATATTGCATAATTGCTAATCGTTTGTTGACATTCAACTGTTAAACTTGGATATCTACTAACAAATTGACGGTATATATCTATTGGTGGTGATTTTATGGCATATGTAAGAGTATATGGGACAATAGATGCATACAATACGATAACTATAAAACCAATTATCATTAATAAAATATATACTCGAGTCGAGAGAATTTCATTTCTTCGTCTATATTCATCATAATGTATTTCTTCAAATAAATTAAAATTTATAATGAATTGATAAATTCTATTATACATTGTTTTGAGATTGAAATGGTCATTTTGGCTGTTTGTTGACCGTTCAGAACATTTTATTTTTATTTTTTGATAAAATTGAATAATAAATATTGACATCACTTGCAACACAACATACAAACCACCAATTAATGATAAGATTGTCAGTATAATAAATGCAAGATTTCCATTTGAACTATAGGAATAAAAACATTTATTTGGTTTACATTCCAAATAGAGTGATTCGAAATTTTTTGTAATTGATATATTTTCAACGAATAATTGTTGAATGAGAAAATCAATTTTTGTATCATTTGAATAGACACTGTTTACATCAGAATTTAATGAGTGAATATTTTCCACATAAAAAAATAATTGTGATAAACAATGCTCATTATAGAAACATTCAAGTGTCGATTTCATAATTGAATCAAAAGGCATACATCCAACGTATAGACCTTGAAGTTGTGTTGAAGATTTCATTGGTGGACTGACAATGCCATAGTATCCATATGAGTCAAATCCAGTTAAATTCGGATATAATCCTGAAGGATAGCTACAACTTGACGAATCAGTGCAATAACATAATTCATACTCTGTAAAACTATTGTCAATATTTGGCGGATATGTCCAATTATTCAAATATCTAGATACATATGTAATTCCCTTTTCTGAAAGAAAGGATTATATGCGAAAAATTCGCTCTAAAAATCCATAAAGTTCGTCTATCTGTCTGTCTCAAACCAATCAAATTTCACAATTTAAATTACTACTATCATGTACACACGTCCACCTTCACCCTCAAATTTGGGAATAGTAATTTGAAATTTGAATTCAAGTATGACATGTATGTAAATTCATTATTTCAATATACATTCGCATTCTAGTTATCCGCCAGTATTTACTAAAAAGCAATTTCGAAAACTTTTACAAACATATATTTCCCAACCTTCATTTGTACCATTTCTAAATCATCAAAAACAGTATCAACTATTACGTCAAAACATTATCGCAAGATTAACATCAGAAAAAGCGAATCTCATAGAAACTAGAACACACGTAAATAAAGAAAAGGATTCAACACATATCGAACTATAAGAAAAACAAAACCATTCAATTGCATCGAAACTAACAGACGAAGTTACTACATTAAATAAGCTCATTATTTATTACATACATGAAAAATGTTTTTCATCCTTCAAACGAGACATGTATCATATCTATGATCAAACATTCATCGAACATATGTGCAACGATATCAAATTCATAGTTGGAAATCGAAATCGTCGCGCAAACACATGTGACCTTATCATTAAAAACGGCCTAAGAAATACTTATTAACGAATCACCACCACAAGACACCTATATGTATCTATCATCCAGTTTTGATTAAGTCAATTTTCTTATCTTGTAGAAACAATACAAGAAACCCAACATAAACGAACTATAACTGGAAACACCTACAAATTGCACACGAATATGACATCCTTCTACTGTTTGTTCAAACAAAAACAAAACCAACAATTATTCTATATTTCAGATAAAAATATAGTCAAAACATACCAGATCCAATCATCTGCATTCAAAAGCCTTCAATGAT
>Ga0209914_1002139_pt1 | contig 17159 bp, 27 predicted proteins | sample ThiBiot_500_plan_FD_183949 | JGI IMG/M metagenome (GOLD analysis project Ga0209914, IMG submission 183949) | Wastewater bioreactor microbial communities from Cape Town, South Africa - Thiocy_cont_500_plan (SPAdes) | ecosystem: Engineered > Bioreactor > Thiocyanate-remediating > Anaerobic-Aerobic...
CGTTCATTCAAGCGTGTGAGACCAAGAACCTGAAGCTGGTCGCCGTCGCCGTGTCGTCGCTGCAGAAGCTCATCAGCCGAGCCGCCATCTCGATGGTTCGTTCGATGATCGCAATGCCGCGATCATCATCATCATCATCATCACCGCTCTTGATCCTGATCTATCGTTGCACGAGTAGGATGGAGTCACCAATGTCTTGAACGTACTGGAGCCGCATATCTTGTGCGACGACGAGAGCGTCGAGCTCAAGATCCTGCAAGCGATGAACTCGCTCATGACCTCGCCTCTGCCGCTGTACGGCAGCTCGATGGCTCGTGCCTTGCGAGTGTGCTTCCTGCTCCATAACCACAAGAATCCCGTGGTTCGAAACACGGCCGCCGCGACGCTGCGACAAGTATCGGTGATGCTGCTCGAAAAGGCCGCCAATGTGCTCGATGTCTCGTCGCAGGAACGAGCTGCTGCCGCTGCTGCTGCTGCCGCTGCTGCGACATCATCGACGACTACGACCTCGACCAAGCCTGCGCCTGAACCGGCAGAAGACTCGAGCACCAGCAGCAGCAGCAGTAGTTCAACCGCTGCTAATGATGAATCTGGTGCTGCATCCACATCGAGTTCAAGCGACACACCGACCACTGCTCAAGCCGACGATGCCAAGGCAGATGCTACGCCGGCTTTGGCAGCAGGAGAATCGGGCAAGCGTTGTGTCGCGGATGCCATGGCACTCATCGAGGATCTCTGCTTGATCACTGGCGGCGATACTCCGCAATGGCTGCCACGTGATATCCAAGTCGCCCCCTCGTTCGGCTTCGATCTCATCGAGTCGTTGCTCACCAACAACTCGGCCCTGTTCCACCACTCGACCGAGTTCGGGTACGGAGCTCCTTCGGCCTTGCTCTGCATCGATGGAGCACCACTGATGCACCCGTCAATGAATGATACAGGCTCCTCCTCAAGGACAAGGTTTGTCCATTGGTCATCAAGAGCTTCAAGAGCGGCTCGAGTTTCGGCTTGGTGATTCGCTTGCTGCGTATGATCGTGACTATCGTGACCTATTACCAAGATTCGCTCACTGCCGAGTGCGAGGTGTTTCTCTCTCGCTTGGTGCGCATGCTGCGAGTCGAGAATCCACCATGGCTGTACGGAGCGGTGCTCGAGGTGTTCTTGACCTTCTTCCAGCGTCCGTCGTTGTTGTACACCATCTTCCAATCCTACGATGCTGTACCGAATCGTGACATGAGTGGCTTCATGTTCCAAAGCATTACTCAAGCTCAGGTAGCTCTCTCTCTCTCTCTCGCTCATTCTCACTGAATGGCTCCGACTCACTGCAACGTGTGCTGCGCAACAAACTAGGCGGCGTTTGTTCAGAAGGCGCTCGAGATGGAGTCGATCGAGTTGGCCAACGCACACCAACCGCGAGTACTCGATATGCTAGCTGCCGCACAACCACCAGTCGTACCAATCTGGTACCTTGCCCAAACCTCGCGAGCGACCTTGACTCGCTTGGTATCATCGCTTCGAGAGTTGGCACTCGAGACTCCGCGAGGAGCCACGCAGCAAGAAGCGGCCAACGCCGACGCGCCGGCAACATTCAAGTCGACATCTGCAACGGTGCTTCGTGATGAACAAATGGTCGCCGGAATGGTGACATCGGCGTGGCCGTCATTGATGAGCGCCTTATCGTCTTTGTTGAGCAAGCGTACCTCGTCCACGTTCATGAAGGTACTCGATGATCTGATATGCACTCTTCTCTTTCGGCACTCTCTCTGACGCTCGTGAGACCATGAATCGAGTAGAGCCTTCTTGATACGTATATTGTCTTTATCGAGACGAGTTGCATTCTGTCGCTCGAAACTCCTCGAGATGCCTTCTTGACCTCACTGTGCAACACGACGCTACCGTTGTGGTACACGATCGAGCAGTCGCCCGAGGCGCTTCGAGCCAATGCCAGTACGCAGCAACTGCTCACCGATAAGAACGTGCTGGCCGTACAAGCGCTCTTGTGCGTCGGCCGTACGTTGGGTCAGGTGCTCGAGGGAGGATGGTTCCTCGTGCTCGAGTGCTGCGAGAAACTCGACCACGTGATGCGCATCCGCGGCTCGCAAGGCGCCGGCTCGGCCAATGCTCCGAGTGTGTCGTCGGTCACAAGTGAGCAGATCGCCATGCTGTGCTCGGGCCTCGACGCCATCTTTCGCGAGTCGAACAACCTCTCCGATGCAGCCTTCTACCATCTCGTCGTCGGTCTGTCGCGCCTCTCGGCCGTGCACCTCCAATCTCCGCACTCGCTGGCGGCCCAGGCGCCGACGCGCAAGTCGTTCGCGCTCACGCGTTTGATCGAGATCTCGTCATCCAACATTGCTCGTCTCGAGGTCGTGTGGGACGCACTGTTGGAACACCTGCGCGTCGTATGCAACCACTCCAACCCGAGCATACGCTCGTTCGGCGTCGACGCTGCCACGCAGCTGATCACCGAGGCCTTTGCGTACCATTCGCATGCCTCTGCTGCTGCCACTGCGTCCGATCAAGAGCCTCCTTCTCCTTCTGCGGCTTCTTCCAGCGAACACTCTCAACGTGCACCCTCCAAGGCAAGCCTCGCACAACCATCCGAACAGTCGATCTATCTCCAAACTCGCCTGCTGGAAGCGTTGGAGGAGCTCTCTCGTTCGCAACACAGCGAGACGCGACATCGTACTCTTGAGTCGCTGCACAACATTCTGCAATCCTCAGGCCAAGGGTTCTTGCAAGTACGCTCTGCTCACTTCATACTGATGCATTCACTCTCACTCACTCTCACTCGCTCACAATGTAACTGCTTCAACAGGGTTGGCCATTGGTACTCTCAATCTTGATGACGGTGGCAGTCAACAATGACTCTCCACACATCTCCGAGGCCTTCAAGAGTGTGCAACTCATCTGCTCGGACTTTATCTTCAATCTGCCGTCGGATTGCTTGGCACTCTTCATCACCACCACCGGTTGTTACGGAATGCAGTCGTCTGACATCAACATCTCGCTCACCGCTATCGGCTTGCTGTGGCCGATCGCGGACTTTCTCGTTCGCCACGGAAGCGCCATCGTGGCCGCGGATCAATCGCATGGTATCGGAAGCAAGTCTTTGTCGTCTGCTACCGCCTCGACCGACAAAGATGATGCTGCCGTCTCAGCCGCCACGGCAGACAAGGAGCAACCGGCTGACGCAGTGACACACCTTCCGCATGCCTCGCCAACGGTCGGCCGTCTGTGGATCTCAGTCTTCACCGAGATGAAACAACTGTGCCTCGATCGACGATTCGAGGTGCGCAACTGTGCGCTCTTGACCATGTTCAAGACGCTTCAGATGCATGGCACCGTGTTCCAGCCCGAGACGTGGGAGCATTGCATTTGGCAGATCTTGGTGCCCATCTTGGCTGAGGTCAAGTCCGCGGCTGCCGCGGCTGCCAACGATGAACTCAACGTCGAGATTGGCAAGTCGGTACGAACGCGATCCATTACTCCTCCTCTGCTCGGTGCCCGGCAGTATACTGACACCAACGTGCGACTTCAGGGAGGAAAGTCGGTCAAGCTCTTGGTGCATCATAGTCGCAACAATGCACAGAAGCAGTGGAACGAGACGTGCGTGTTTGCATTCAACGGCACGGTTCGATTGATCAAGAACCTGCACCACAGCGTGTTGCACAAATTGGAGTCGTTCGATAGCTTCTGGCGCCGCATCCTCGAGTTCGCAGTTCAGTTCGCATCGGCCAGCAGCAGTGAGGTGTCGGTCAACGCCATCGTCACGACGCAGGAGCTTGCGGCCACGGTCGCTCGTACCGATATGCCCGAGCAACTGGCGGCGCGCAAGGTGCTCATCGAGCAAGAAGTCGCGTCGGCTGCCGAGCGCGAGTCGATGGATGCCGGCGTGCCGGTGGTGCTCGTGGGCCCGGGCGTGTTCGTGTCGGTATCGCAGTGGAAAGAGCTGTGGGGCGTGTTCGAGTCGATCTCGAACGCCATCTCCGAGAACCAGCCGGCCATCGAGTCGCTCGCCAACGTGCTGCTCCAAGTGCACCCAGTGGCTCGCCCGTTCCTCGATGTCGACGATACGTTCCTGCTGCTGCGCATCTTTGCGCGTCTCTCGACCATGTCGATCGGCTCCAAGGACAACGAGCTCAGCAAGGTGCAGAAGAGCGTTCTCAACTTCTTTGCCGGCGTGCCGCCGATCGACAGCGAGGACATTCTGATGGCGCTCTTGAACCAATTGTTGACGCTCGTGGCCCTTGCTGTCGGTCATCCATTTGGTGCATCGGCAAACTCGCCACCCAACGACACGACCCCTGCCGCTGCGGCTGCCACCAGCAGCACCAGTAGCAGCGGCAGCAGTGGCGCATCGGAAGAAGCCTCCGAAGAGCGTGGCAATGCATTGCTGAGTACGCCAAGGGCGAGTCCCAAGTTCTTTCGACTCGCCGAGGAAGCGCTTCGTACTCTGTGCACGATCTACGTATCCGAGTCATCGCCACGTATCCAGGCCAAGCTCTTTGAGACGCTCACCAGCGTGCTCGGCGCGGCCATCATGTCCAAGTACTCGTACTTTACCACGACGTTGTGGCGCTCGGCTGTCACGGCCTTGATCACGGTCATTCGAGTTGGCTTGCCATCTCTCGAGACATCAGGTACCGTTGCCCTTCGAATCAAATGAACCTCCCATCCGCTGATCGTCCGTTGTGGTAGGAACGTATGACGCCTCGAACAAGCAATCGCACGAAGCTCTCCTCGCTGTCTGGACGCAGCTTGCTGATATCTATGAGGACTTTTTGCTGCATGATCGGTACGTCTCCTTGCACGACAACAGATGCACGCGTGTGCGTTGCTGATGGACTCGGCTCTTGCAATGGCATATGACGATCATGACGACGTATAGCGCACAACTGCCGAGCAAGCTTTCACCTCAAGACCTGAAGCTCGAAGCCGAGATCGATCAAGCGCTGGTCGAGTCACTCGGCAATGATGTCTTGAGCTACAGCAAGAACTGTGCCATGTTGCAGCCACGCTTCATCGACATTCTCTGCAATGGCACTCGAACCTTCATCTCGCAGAGTCGAGAGCTCTTTGGACAAGCATGCTATCAAGTGTTGTTCCTGTTGTGCTCGCGGGCATCGGTGGCCGATTGTACGAGATGCGCCGTGTAGGCGTGGGTCTATGGTACAGTGAGTCAGTATTGCTAACACGTTTGGGATTGGTGTGCTTGATCGTAGCCGAGTATTCATGCAACGAGCGTGTGGCGGCACTGGCATTGCCAGTGGTAGTAGCGTGCAGCAAGACCGTGCTCCACAAGTTTGTCGATGACGACCGCAAGGCTGGCCGAATGCCTCTCCCGAGGTCGGTGCTGCAGTGACTGAATCCGCAATCCCTCTGTGCAATCGCTCACACTGTCGCTTGCCGCTTGATCGTCGTCGTGTTCACAGGTCGCGCTTGGCCGAGATTCTCTTCGTGCTGCAGCAACTCCAGGCACTCGAGTTGCCGAGCACTCTCGAACTCGTTGGCGTCAGCGAGGACTCGCCGCTCTTCCAGAACAAGAGCAAGAAGCGCCATCTGCTGTATCTATTCCCGTTGCTTTGCGACTGCATCACGACGCGCGAGGAAGGATTCAAGGATCGTCTGCGTGATATCTTTCACATGGTCGCCAAGGAGATGAAGCTCGAGTGAGCCATGCATGGTCTCCCTCTCCCTTCATCTTGCCATCGTTGGTGCTACTGCCTCCCCCGTTTTACCCCCTCCAAACATCGCAATAGATAGGAAAGTTAGTCGAGATTGAGATGTATCGTTAGCGCATTTCGCATTCGTTTGAGTGACTCTTATTGAATCAAGTATCGGTAAGAAAGTAGTTGATCGAGAGATCAAGGTAGATTGACCAATCCAATACAATAGTGAGTGAGTTTCAATGAGCTTCAACTTCGATAGTGATATATCCTATCAGCTTTACTAAACAAGATCTGATTCGATCGATGGTTGGTTGAGCGATGTGGTTACTGTTCTTCATGCTTCATTCTTTGTTGCTTCGTTGCGTTGCTGCGCGCACATCGCATCGCATAGCTCCCTCTGCCTCTCTGCTTCACCATGGCAGATCAAACTTCTCCACAACCACCATTATCAGCGCTCATAGTCGTGGATATGCAGAATGATTTCCTCGAGGGCGGCACACTGGTTCGTAGCTCGTTCATCAAGCTCTCTCTCTCCATTGCGATCGTCACTAACGCTGTCATCTTCAACGACAACAACACCAGCCTGTCGCGTTTGGGTCGTCTCTCGTACCACTGATCAACAAGATTCGCTGCTACGTTGACCAAGTGGTGTTCACACAAGACTGGCATCCGAGCTCACACATCTCGTTCGCCATCAACCACGAACACGCACAGCCGTTCACGCAGCTGCTGCGCTCGAATGGCGAGATGCAGACCCTGTGGCCTGTGCACTGTATCGAAGGCACGAGCGGCGCGGCACTTCATCGAGACTTGTTGGTTTCATCGAGGTGCGCGCGACCATCCAAAATGCTCTCATTCATTCGATCGATCGATCGAATCAATGAATCTGACAACGGAATCGGTCGATAGCGATTGGCTGCACCACAAGGGCACCGACGAACGCGCCGAATCCTACTCGGCCTTCTTTGATGATCGTAAGCAGAGCACGGGTCTGGTCGATCGTCTACGTGAGAGCGGCATCACGCGAGTCTATGTCTGTGGAGTGGCGCTCGATTTCTGCGTGCGTGCGACGGCGCTCGATGCTGCACAATGCGGCTTCGAGACCGTGCTGCTTCGCGACGCCACCAAGCCGCTGGACGAGAATGCCGCGATTGTAGCCGAGCAAGAGATGCGCGATGCCGGCATCCGTATCACGACGAGCGAGCAAGAGTTTGTCGATCGAGTGTGAGAGCGATAGGTGGTGTATGTATATGCACATTAGAACAGCGAGCGAGGCAAGGCGAGCGCTGCCCATGGCCATATGCTATGAGCGCCAGTACTAGAACCAATCAACCAACCAATCAACCAAGTTACTCGTTAGCAGCCATCCAACGACCTGAAGTTCTTTGGTCAAAGTAATATGCAACGAACCTGGCCCCAGCGATGGATGGTCTCGGTGATTTGAGGGAACAAGGCCGACACGCTCTCGGTAATGAGCAGCTGGAAGGCCTGAGCCGCCTGCTCGTCCGTGTTCTCGAGCTTGAACTTGTCCTGCACCTTGAGAATGTACTTGGGGTCGGCGGCGATATCGGGTATGTTGGCGTCTTGCATCAGCTGCACCGCCGTGGCTCTCTCTCGTCAGTCGCACGTTCAGCGAGACCTTTGAACGCGGCGTGCCGTAGCGTACTTGGAAGAGGTTCAAGATGAGGTTCGACGACTTGCGCAGAATGTTGTAGGCCTCGCAGCAGTGCTCCTTGAACTTGTGATAGTCGGGCCCGCTCGCGCCGCCCATGCCTTCGACCATCTCCTTGCACAGCTTCATCGGCGGCGGGAGGTACTTGGGATCGCGGCCGAGAATGAAGCCAAAGTCAATGTGGAACAGGTTGCCCGAGGTCGTGATCAAGAGGTTGTCCAAGTGTCGATCGCCCACGCCGAGGATGTAAGTGATGACGCAATACCCGGCTGAATGCGCCAAAGCAGATTGAGACTGAATGTGAGCCAATGTGGTGGATAGAGACGAGAAGCAGAGCCAACAGGTTAGCGAGTGAGAACATACCGCAACTCTTGACGAACGTGTCAATGACCGACTGCTGGTTGCTGCCGTCCTGGTTGTGCTCTTTGAGGAACCGTAGAATGTCGCCATCGTACGCCGAGAGTACGGCCGCGATCGTCTGTGATTCGATGCACTCGACCAATCCTATTCCAATCGAACACCGGTGAGTAGGTGAGTAAGCAACCGGAGCCTCTTCAGCGTACCTTCTTCGTAGGATGTAGCAAGCACTCGGTAAGGCGTGAGTTTGAGATCGACATTCTCGCGCTTCAACAAGTTGTCCATCAGCCGAATGAGTGCGATCACCAGTTGATCTTGGCGCATATCATCGCCAGCCTTGAAGATCACGCGGTAGACGCCACCAGATACTGTTCGGAAGGCCAAGTTCAACGGTGTCATAGCACTCTTGAACAATGATGCCGTTTCTTTGTGGTTGCATCGTCATGACATTAACGCAATCAAATCAGTAAGCAAGTGAGAGAGAGAGAGAGAGAGAGTGAGTGAGTGAGTGAGTGAGAGTGAGAGAGAAGCAGCAGCGCCCACTGGTGCGCGTACCTGGAATGATGCCTGTGACAATGACGTTGGGGTCGAGCGGCAGTGCCATCGGCTCTGGGAACTTGGCAAGAATGTGGTACTCTCCACCATCGGAGAGGGCCTCGCGCAGCTTGGAGATCTTCTTCTGTCGATTGACTTGCATCTCGCGAAGGTACTTCTGCAAGCGACTCAAGCGCTCCATGAAGACCTTTTGGCGCGCCATCTCTTCAAGGGCCGCGGCGCCGAGCTCCGAGCTCTGGAGATGACGACGGAAGGCACCCAAACGAATCGAGAAGAAGTTCGTCGGGGTACTCGCCTTCTTTGCTTGATCGACTTCGACCTGCAAGTACCAATTGAGCATGAAGCACAACTCACGATGCTGCATGGCTCGATGGACGAGAAAGGTGAAGAGCGGCCCGCTCTCATCCGACCCTTCAGGCTCGCTGTCGTATCGAAGAGCTTGAAAGAGTGGTAGCAAATACAAGACCAATTCCTGTACAGTGCAATCCCAATGTCCGTGTATCAGTGAATACGAGAGAGAGAGAGAGAGAGAGAGCTGGTCCAACAACGTACACTATCATCAGCCTTTGCGAGCGAACTGATGGCATACTTGCGCACGATCAGTTTGTCCTTATACTTGGCGCCAAGCAGCGCGAGGGCCTCCGAGGGCTCGATCGGCTGCCACAGGTTGAGCAGCTCGTTCGCTTGCTCCTTTTGCTGGTCATCGGTCCAATCGACGCAGCTCAGGAACTTGGGCAGCGCCTTCTTCTCCTTGGTCAGGCAGTAGCGGAACTTCCACAGCAACTCGCTGTCTGCCACCGACAGCTCCTTGGAGAGAGGCGCCGAGATAATCGCCTGATCGAGTGCACTCGAGACGTCAGTCACGTGGTTCGGTGCGTGTGCCCGACAGCAGAGACCGTACGTTCATGCGCTCGCGCTCCTCCTTGTTGGGCTTGAGGTCTCGATCGTAAAGGCCGCGACGTTGGCTACGAGCGAGCTTGATGTGCTTGAGCTCGACCGGGTTCTCGCGGTTCATTTCGCTGTCCTCGAACGCAATGACCTTGTATGTCGAGCCATAATCAGGCGACATGAGGTCGTCATAGCGCGCCGAGACGTCCTTGGGTGCCGGCGTCGAGATCGCCGCACCGTCGCGTCTGGCCGACGAACTCGATGACGCGAAGCCGCTGCCAGCGTTGGCCATCGCCGCACTGATTGCTGGAGAAGACGGCGTCGATAGCAGCTGCATCTCGAGTCGACCTGGTCAGTATCTGGCTCGCGACGAGGCTGCCTCGCTCGTGGCGGTCGTACCTCGTGGAAGACGACCGGGAACTCGAAGCTCGGCGCCTCGATGTGCAGGAACAGCTCTCCGACGCGACTGCGCTGGATGCTCTGCTTGACGTGCTCCATCTTGATGAAGGCCAGTCGATCCAACCAGTCCACATGCTCGATCGCTCGGCTCTCGTACTTTTTCAGCAACTGAGAGTGAGAGATAGAGGCACCACACGCAAGTGAGTATGAGACCGAGAGTGAGAGTGAGAGCATCAGCATATGAGAGTGTGTGAGCGCGGCCATGGCATTCACGGCGATGATGTGATGCGGGCACCTTGTTCAAGCGACGAATCTCATCCGAGTAGTCATCGCCACAGTCGCCGGCAGTGATCGACGGAACGTTGCCATCGCCGCGAGCTCCCATGTGAACCATCAGGCTCTGCCGGCCGCGGTGCATTCGCCTGCGCCATCGCGGACACCGTCGCACACGCGCGCGAGGTCGTCAGTGCCTCGGCCCTGTGCACATGCACGATCCGATCTCTCCCGCGAACCATGCAACCTACCCTGATGCCGAGAACATGACGAAGGTCGTGGAGCCGACGAGTTGGTGGTCTCGAGTGTTCTGCACGTCCCAGATCTCGAACACGAGCGCGGCGTCTCGCGGCAGGTCGCGGTACTTGACCGGGAACACCAGCCACTCGTTCCACCTGCACTGGTCCGAGAACGAATGGTACGGAGTTCGACGAGGCAGACACAGCGGCTTACCTCCTGCGAAGAGCTGGCACGTCACGTAGAGATCGGCGCAGCTCCTGCGAGGATACATTCGATGGTGCGCGAGGTTAGCGGCGTCGCTGTCGTCGGCGTCGTCGGTGCAGCAGCGTCGCGTACTTGGCGTAGAGGCCCGAGAAGCGCAGCTCGGGTCGATCGAGGATCGCGAACATGTCCTCCTTCGGTCTCTCGCCATCGAGAAAGTGGCTGCACCAGCGAGCGAGTGGTCAGTGTTCTTGCTTGGCATCCAGCAAGTGATCGCGATATCGACATCGACATCGAACTCGCGATCTCGCGATCTCGATCTCGTACATCTTGACCTTGACCTGGTGATTCAGGTCCTTGCTCAACCAGAACCGATACGATGCCTGCTGCATCGCAGCCACCGCTGCGGCATTACTCGCCGCCGCCATGGCGCAAGTCCAGTAGGCTCCCACGCACACGAGCCAACCAACCAACGAGGACGACGAGGCAACGAAGCGAATGAACAGCGACCACTCGCTGGACCATAGGCACTCCCAGCGTAAAGTAATAGTGGGCTCCTATGCATTGCTGTTCCGTATGGTTTAAGCTCGATGATTCACAGGCGAAGCGATGGCGATTGCTTTACCGAGCGGAATGCGCCACACTTCGTTGCTGCCGCCGCGTCGCTCGCATCAGCATCAGCATCACCAGCTTCACCGCCATCATGTGGGCTCGGGTGCTCGCGTCTGTTGGCTCGGGCTCGTTCTTGAGGTTCTTTACGATCTTCACGGGAGCCGGCGGCACGGTGGCGGCCACCAAGTACTCGGCCGAGCGAGCCAAGGCGCCGGTCGAGACGCCCGACGAGCCGGCGAAGGCGCGAACGTCCGACCTCGGCGGCGGCGCCGCTGCCGTCGACGCCAACGAGCTCTCGGCGCCCACCTCATCCTTCATGGAGTGGCCCAATGGACCGAAGGCCAGCGTCAAGAGTTCCAATGCCTCGGCGGTGAGCTCGGCGAGCGTAGCTGCCATCGCTGTGGCCCCGACGACGACGATGGGCACGAGCTCGCTGCTGGCGACGCCGATGAGCTCCTCGGCGGCTCTCGCTACCGCTCGCGCTGGAGCCGGCACCACGACCTAGCAGGAGCTCGTGCCTCACTAGCACCATGTACCACTTGCTCTATATGATAGATATGATAATAGACGCGATAGCGATGTGATAGATATCCGACGGCGGGCGGGCTCGACCTCGACAGCGAGCTCGAGCTCGAGCGTCGGCGGCGGCGCCAGCAGCCTCCTCACCTCGTCGATGCGACACCTGCTGTCCGCCATCGCCCTGGTGACCTTGCTCTGTGCGATCGGGCTCTCGCCATGGCGGTGGCTCGGTGAGCCTGGCAGCAGCCACGAGCAGCAGAGCCAGCAGTGCCGCGAGCAGGAGGTGGGCCTCCTGCTCGAGTGGGCGCTCGACGTCGGCGCCTTCCACCACGCCACGAGCGCGAGCTCTCGCAGGCTCGCGAGCGTGCTGCGCGCCCTCGTGGAGCAAGAACCAGTGCACGACCGCGCGTCGATGGTGCAGCGGATGCGTGAGGCCGTGCGGCCGTCGTGCTGCGGCGGCGCTCGAGCGAGCACCGAGCCTGCGCCGCTCGGCGACGACGACCTTGACAGGATGGCGCTCTTCGTCGGCGCGATGCATCGGCTCGTGAGGCAGCACCGCGAGCGAGAGCGTAAGGACAACGGCACGGTGGCCGTGGTCGTGGGCGCGGGGCCCGTCGGGCTGCTGCATTCGATCGTGAGCTTCTCGCAAGGTAGCGAGCGGCGCCCGGCTGTGCGTGTGCGCGCGAGTTCGTGTGAGTGCCTGATCGGGTCTGCTGCGTGCTTGGGTCGAGCACATGTCTAGGCGCTCGAGTGGTGCTCCTCGAGAAGCGCGTCGAGTACACGCGGCACGTGTGGTTCGACCTGACCGACGAGCCGTGGGGCGCCACGCAGGCGACGCTGCGCGCCTGGGGCCTCGAGAGCCAGCGCGGGGCGCAGACCGTCCGCCACGCCGGCCACTCGATCGTGTCGATCCGAGCGGCGATGCTCGAGCGCTTTCTGTCCAAGGTGGCGCTGGCGATCGGCGTCGAGCTGCGGTACGGCGTCGAGTACCTCGGCGTGTGCCGCGAGCAGGCGGCCTCGCGCCTCTGGGTCCTCGGCGCCAATGCCACGGCCTCCGAACGGCCGGTCGCCGATACGACGCAGCTCTGTGCTCGATTACACGGCGTGGAGCACAATCGCATGAGCGACATTCAATGGATCCAGGCCGACCTATTGATCGGCGCTGACGGCGCCAACAGCCGTGTCAGGTTCGATAGCGAGAGCGCGCATGTCTCGGTGGGTGCTCGCTACTGACGCTGCCGTGTGTCGCAGAGAGTCGTTCGGCATCGACTACGCGCCTCAGGAGACCGTCAACATTCCGACAAGACTCGATCAGCGCCGTGAACGTGGCCGTGGCCGTGGCAGTAGTGCTGGTGCCAATGCCGCTGATGGCAGCACGACGCCAGTTGCGGTGCCGGGCCTCCACCAGACGACGGTCATCGTCAAGTTCCGGCCGCGCTCGCTCGCGAATGCAAGCGGCGACCCGAGCGACCATCGGGCACAGTGTCCCGAGCTGTACATCGACCCGGACACCAAGCTCGAGCGACCGCCGTGGTATCCGGGCTTCGTGTACCGCGAGCTCGGCATGGTATTCAAGCGCTTCTTCTTCTCGTACTGCGAGCTGCAGATACTGTTCTCGCACCTCGAGGGCGAGCGCCTCCTGCGCCAAGGCAACGGCAGCCTGACCGACCGCATCCCGTGGCAGTGGGTTCTCAAGGCCGCGAACCTCGTGCTCGCGCGCCCGTTCTCGTCGATCGCCGAGCTTCAGGCTGCGGTACAACGCAATGCCCGCGGCGAACTCGACGCCGTGCTGTTCGCTGTGCGGATCCGCCGGGCCTCTGACGCCATCGTCAGCGTCTTTCCGGATCGAGAGCCGGCGTGGCCCGCGGTGTTGCTCGTTGGCGACGCGGTCGTTAGCGCCCACTATCGACTTGGCGTCGGAGTCAACAAAGCCTTCACGTGGGCCGTGTCGAGCGCCTATCGTGAGTTGCTCGACTCTCGCAACGTCACTCGCTATCGACAGCAAGTCTCTCGCCATCTCGACAGCGTTGTACAGTATCAGGTATGCACGCTTTCGATCTCATGGTCGCGATTCTGATCGTGATCGAGTCCTCACACTTCACGTGGGCCTCTCAGATATCGACCATGTACTACGAGTCGTACTGCGACCTGCTGGTGTTCTTCGATCCCCAGGCATCGTCGTTGTTCACTTCGCAGCTGTTGTATTACAAGGATTGGGAGGCCCGCGACTACAGCCAGCAGCCACTCTCGCACTCGCGAGAACTTGTACACTATTGTAGCCATCGCAATCAATGATTTTCGACGATCCCGCTGCTGGTGTCACTGATGGTCATGGGTGCCTATGCTCACAAGTACTCGCAGATCAGGAACAACAGCTCGTTCGGCAGCACGGCCAGTACGTTTGATGGCTCGAGCGAGCGAATGAGCGCCAAGGTCAGCACCACCTGCTTGAGAGCCTTGGGTGCATAGCGATGTCGCTCGCACGTCCATTGGAATTCTGATCGATCAAGCATTCAAGTTGTATACAAGGGTGAGATTGAATGGCCCGCGAGCGAGCTCGAGCAACGACTGTTGGTCGTAATGGATGGATGTGACGCGAACCGGTAGTGAGTATCAGCAGGCGAATGTCGTCGTTGTCGGCCGTGTCGGCAGCAGTGCCGCCGCGTGATCCAGAGCCAGCTCGAGCGATGATCGACTTGGAGGCGCCGTATTCTAGTAGCAACCGCGCTCCTTCCTCAAAGCCCTCGTAGCTGCGCCATGCAATGCTCGGAGGTTGAGCAAGCAATGCTGCGCGGGCGACAGGTACTACGATCATAGTACCTGGCGTAGTGGAGAGCCGTGGCGCCATCGGCATCCTGCGCGTCGACGTTGGCGCCATTCTTTATCAGCGTCTGGGCGAGTTGCGCGCTGCCACCCGAGATGGCTGCGTGTAACGCCGTTTGACCATGCGAATCGGTGGCGTTGACGTCGGCCTTGGCAGCGAGGAGCATCTTGGCGATGCTGGTGAAGCCCTCGAAGGCAGCCAAGTGCAGAGCAGGCACACCGCCCTCGTCGCGGATGTTGACCTCGCAATTGACCTCGATCAACGAGCCCACGAGATCGACGTTGGCGTTCTCGATACTGTCGAGTAGTATCTGTTTGACCTCCTCGGAGCTCATGGCCGCGAGCGTCTGGCGATCGAGCGGAGCTCCCTCGTACGACGTGAAGTCCTCGTCGTCGTCGTCATTCTCATCGTAGTCCAAGCCGTACTCGTCGGCATCGCCATCACTACCAGCATCATCTTCGCCATACTCGTCCTCGTCGTCGAAGGAGTGTACTTGGTCGTCGGGAGAAGACATGATGAACGAGGCGGAGAGATGCGAGCAGCAGCGAGCGAGCAAGCGAGTGAGCGACATTCGCTGGCCGCAAGACGCAAAGAACAGCAACCTCTCCCTCTCCCTCTCTCGTTCTGTGCCTCTCGACCATGAGCAAGGTCCATCGCGTCCTCCCGACCGAGTTCCCTCGCATCGTCGCGTGGCTCGAGACCATCGGCGCCCATCGCCGTATACTCAACACCAAGTTCATCGGCGAGTTGGCTTACGAGCTCGAGAGGCGGCACGGTGACGATGATCCGACGCCCGTGATGTGGGTCGACGACGCGGAGCAGCCACATGCTGCTGCGCTGCTCCTCGAGAAGTACCGCTTCACCGTGCTCGAGACCGAGCACTGCTCCGACGCCTCACTGCGCGCCATCTTCTCTCAGACGTTCGATTACGCGCTCTCCGAGGGCCACGTGCTTCCTGGATTCATTGCACTCCCACCACGCGCAAACGCAGCGCTGATGTCGGTGGTCGTCGAGCGACAGTTGAGCGATCGCTATTACGAACGTCCCAGCTTCTTGTACTTTGTCGAGTTCGAGCATGCGACGCCTCGAGATCAATCCGACTCGTCGAGTCTCGTCGAGTCGTTCACTCTCGCGAGCGGCGAGCAGTTCGTCGCGCGCCCAGTGACGACCGACGAGGTCGAGCTGATCTACAGTCTGTGGCCGCATCGCAACGTCTCGATCTCGCAGAGCAGCTTCGCCACGTACGTCCAGCGATTTCCGTCGTGCTGCATCGAGGTGGTGCACGACGATCATCGACGAGAGCCGGTGGCATGGGCCATCGTTTACTCGTGCGGTGCGATCGGGGCCTTGCACGTGATCGACGAGTACCGCCGACGAGGACTGGCAGCACGAGTGCTCGAGTACCTGCTGCGGCACTGGCACCATGCACGATGGCAGAGACCAGCAACACTCGAGGCGCACTCTCGGTTCGCGTACGCGTGGGCTCTGACATCGAACACGCCGAGCAACCAGCTGTTCCGCACACACTCGGCAGTGCGGTGGAGGTTCCGCGAGGCCGAGAGCGGCGACGAGGAGCTGATGGTTTACTTCACGATGCCTCGCGATGGACGAGCGGTGGAGGTAAAACAAGGAGAGCAAGTTGAGCACCGTTGACTGGAAGGGCCTACGTAGCTCAGAGGTAGAGCGCTTGACTTTTAATCAAGTGGCCGTGGGTTCGATCCCCACCGTGGGCGACCATCTTTTTACCCCGCCGCTCGCCCCTATTTATCCCACCAACCGAATCCATCCCAAGCCAAGCGAATAAACGCACCCCAGCCCATGTTTATCCACTTCTCTGCGTCCATGCACCTCCGCCTGAGTATCATTGAGTCGTGGAGCCCTGAGTCCAGCCGGAACCAAGGGAACAACGATGCGTACGTCAAAGTACCACGTTTGCACGTGATTTCCGGAGTGTATTTCGGTGCGTGAGGGCGTAAGAAAATTAATCGATCGCTGGAATCCGCTGCAATGTGTTGTTTGATGATGCGGGCAGAGTTTACAACTTGTTCTCCACCATTTGGATGAGAATCCATCGAGATTGGATTTTTTCGGCGTCAATCGGGCCGAAAAGTGCGAGATTTTGCTGTTTTATCAGCAATCCGCTGTGAACCGGGGTCGGGGACGGCTTGATTCTTCGATTGATATTCGTAATTTCGAGTGCTCTATCGTTTGGGAAGGATTCCGGTGCGTTCGGTTGAATATCGTCAGGCAATGTGGTAACTGCTCCTACCAAGGCTGCCTGGAGCACACCAACTAGCAGGTGTTCTCCTCTGATCCACTCCCTGGATCGTCCCCTCGCATTCAAACTCGACTAGTCCCTGGTTTATCATCACCGCAACTCATATAATAACTACCAACAGCGGGGCAGGCCCAAAGACCCCTGCACCACTGAGATCCTTCCTCCCAGTACCATGGAGCTCGCCATTGCTCTCACACCGAGCTCGCCATTGCTCTCACATTCGCGCGGTTCCATTCATTCCCCCATTCATTCCCTCGCTTGCTTCGGCTCACCTCCATGGCCTACCCTCTGTCCAGTGATCGTCAGGATGGCTTCATCTACTTGAATGTATGTAGTATGGTGATTGATTCGAAGGATATCCGTTCTGATCATGGTCGTGGTGTAGAACCGCGCCATCCACGACGACCTGTGTGAGGCGGTGGCCGATGCTCTCGCTGCTGCTCCGCCGCTGCAGCTGCTCGATCTCTCGGTTCGTGAGCTCTCGCAAGTACCACCTTGCTTTCAGGCTACTCACACCCGAATGAACCTGTAGGACAATCCATTTGGAGTGCGCGGTCTTGAGCGACTGCTTCGAGGCTTGGAGAGGCATCGCTCGTCGCTCGCCAGCCTGTATCTGAGCGTCCGTGCTGTATCGCTGCTGCGCCACGTACGCGCAGCACTCGAGGCCTC
>Ga0209914_1002143_pt1 | contig 17138 bp, 10 predicted proteins | sample ThiBiot_500_plan_FD_183949 | JGI IMG/M metagenome (GOLD analysis project Ga0209914, IMG submission 183949) | Wastewater bioreactor microbial communities from Cape Town, South Africa - Thiocy_cont_500_plan (SPAdes) | ecosystem: Engineered > Bioreactor > Thiocyanate-remediating > Anaerobic-Aerobic...
GATTCATGTTACTTGATTTCTTATCTGTTCGGCCAATAGCATATAGTCTTATCATTATCATCATACAATTTATGCAAACGTCATATTAGTGTTATTGTTGTTGCGTACGAAAAAAAACACTGCATACATTATAGTACAGATTTTCTTCATTCTTTTTTGGTATTAACTTAATGATTATACACAAGAAAGATCTCATTTGCGCGCATAAACTTAAACTTTGCTAAAAATTAAAGTTACTAAATTTAATTAGAATTTTAAACGCTGAAAGAAAATTAAAAAAAACTTGAAGTTTATTGAGTTTTTATAACAAGTAACATTCATCAACTTGACTCACTGGGACCTCGACTGTGTAAATGGCAGAAGCGTCTTTTCATATAGCACTAATATTAAAGGTTTGTTTCTTTTTTATTTAATTCCAAATGTTTATAAATTTATCCAATATCATTTATTGGCACACTTTCCTCCTCTCAGATCTTCAACTTATTGTTCTTTTCCTCCTTTCAAAACACATGAAATAAAATTGATATAATTTTTAGAAACTTTTCATCATTCCAGTACTTAAATTAATCATCCTACAAATACAATTCCATTTTCTTTTAGATATACATATATCTTTCCCTTAAATAGACTCATTCGTTAGACAATACAAATAAGATTCCCAAAAGCCATCAAGACAAAGATGATAAAACAATCCCTAACGTCATAGACATGTGATCCATAGTCCACTGTCAATCATCATGGATAAAATTCAATCTGTTTTTTGGTAATTTGTCTCACCCTCAAAGTAGGAATATTTAGCGATCTTGAAGAAATGTTAACTTTTAGGACACAGAAAAATGGCGAAAAATAATAATGTAATAAAATGAAATATCAATGATTCTTAGCAATTCCATTGGCAGTCTAATTCAGGTCCACAGTATGAAGCACAGCCATTGTAGCAATACAGTTCCCATTTCCACTTAACACCTGTGGGAACTGTTTTTTTATCCGGCAAACGGCAATGACACTCGCTTGGGCTACCAAGCGTACAGCAGCAACCAACATAGTTTCCTGTTGGTATTGTTGTCGTTTTCTTACAATCGGTCATCAAAGCATTATAAGTATTTATAACAACTTCAGCCGTACCGATGGCACTAACGATCTTGCCGACAGACTTCGCAGACATTTTCAGAGATGTTTCGGCCATAGCCCCTTCGAATTTGCCGAGGTTTTTGAAATAACCTTCCGGAATATTTTTGCCTATTTCAACTGGCACTTTGGGTGCAACACCCTCAAAATAATCTTTTGCGGCGCTTCGAGGATCACTTGGAAGTGGCGGACAGTCTTTCAAACACTCAATAAGAACAGGTACTGCTTCCCTATTAACAGGAGTAGGGTATAACATAAGTTCAGCAAAACAAACGGTTGAAAAAAAATCTAAAAATTACCTGATTAAATCACTAATTAATCCCGATAAAAAGCACGATGCAAAAGCAGTCGGTGCCACGGGGAATAACCAAACGGTCATCATGGCACAAGCCACTCCTCTATGAATTGCAGCACGGGCTAAAACTCTAGCCATTCTATCTGAGCAGGCTGCGTCCAAGGCCCTCTTGGAGCGTCGTGAGCTACTGTTCAAAGAAACATTTGCGCAATTTTCACCCATAGCTAAAGCATTTTGATTTGTTATTGGTTGATATCCTTTGATAGAGGTAAGAGGTGTGTCTATGCCGATTTTTATCAGCTGATCAACCATATCTTCCAGCGAGTTCAGCATTGCTGTAACAGCTTGTTCGTTTGAGAAAAAACCGTCCAATATGTTGATGCAGGGTTGGCAGTTGCATTGCATTGACGAAGAAGCAACTACGTCAGTACAACTCGTTTGTACAAGTTCGCCCATGCACCAGTGTAAAAAGTGTGGGCCTTGTGGGCAAGTATTATTGTCGCTGACACACCGCTTTAGCAATTGGTTCGAAATGAATTGGTCGCTAGATTTCTTCACAAGTTTAAAGTAAATTATGACACCAGCAACAGCTGCGATGATCAAAAGCCCGAGTGTAACACCAATGATAACTGCCCACTTTAAGCTTCGTCGCGTTTTGCAACAACCTGAGCCATGACGTGAAGAAGAAGAAGAAGCTGGTTGTCTGACTTGTGTTGTTGTTTCTACCACGTCCTCACGAGTGGCTGCCTTACTATAAGTCACTTTGGCATGGGCCGATGTATTCCGACTAGCTTTCGACATGTCTCTAAAAAAAATGGAATTTGCAAAAAATGAAATATAATGAATTTGTGGGGCTGGCATGGGCCTAAGTATTCGAATATAAAAACATCATGTGAGCGAGGGCTGCGGTAAGGAACAAGTGAATTTTAAGCTTCGTCTCGTCCTTCTCACAACGATGTATATATACATATAAATAACGAATGCAATGTTTCACCAACCCACGTCAATCAGTCCCGGTCGTAAACGATCGTGCACATATAAATTACGATGGTTTACGGTACATTCAGGCTTGCCAAATCCGAATTTAAAAAATCAGGGATTTTACAATAAAAAACAGAAGCTTTTCAGGAGAAATTTTCTTTTAGATCAGAAGAAAAATCACGAGACTTTCTTTAAAAGTTCACGAGCTAGTAAATGGCTCTTAGTAGATCTAAATCAACATTTGACTCGCTTAGTAGTGTTAGAAATACTCTATTTGCTCTCGATGCTAATGCTGATTAGAATGGTTTTGAGAAACGGTTGTCTGGTAATGATGACAAGTTTAATATTTCAATGATTTTACCTTGCGACGACACTGTAAAAAAGTGACGAAGAATACTCAATGGTACAATCGTTTTTGGTTTTACTGATAAATGAGAACAGAGTTTATGAATTTACAACATATAAAGAACCCTTTTTCTCTGAATTTGAGAAGGGTAATAAATCTTTTCTTCATTTATGAAGCACTTCAAAAACGAAAAAACCAGTTTATTATACGTTGTAAACTTATAAATCGTTGTTTTTTGAGTGGAGAACACTGAATATGAGAACAAGTCGAAAATGTGTAGAATTTTTTCTTTTAGCTGAGAGACTTTGTTCGACAGACAGAATAGAAAGTAAAATATTATCGTATTGGTTGTGATATTCACTGAATAGTGATTAATCTATTTTTTCTAATTTTCTTTGACAAGTCAACACGAAAAATGTGAAGAAATAAATAAATGAATAAATAGATAAATAGTGAACAAATAAATAACTTTTTTATTAATTTATAAATAACTTAATAAGCAAAAACAAGACAAAAAAGAACAAATCTAATATAGTAACGCGAGGCCTTTCGAATACTTTTCAAGCGAGTAAGTGTGGTGATCTTATACTTTTTTATGAACGAATGCATAAATGATACATGAGTAATTAATTGTTAAACTTTTCGTGAAAATTCGATTATATTGTCGAATTGTTTTATATGCATTCAAAGCAAATACACATATAATAATTTTTCGATTTGTATGTAATTTTTAATAGATAATGAACACATGATTAGTGAAAGGATTGATATTCATAACAAACAAAGGATGAATAAACATAAAAAAGAAAAGATTCATTTTATAACGGTGAATATAGAGAGAGGAAATAAGTTTTACATTAATTATATTGAAGAAGATATTATAGAGAGAGAATATTCATATATTTTGTTAGTATTATATGTTAGTGTTAGGGTGAGTTTGATAATAGGATTCAAATAAGAAAGGGTCTTAATGAAAGATCCGATCATGAATGAATCATCTATAATCATTTTACGTGTCCACATATGTGTATATATGATGAATCAAATAAAACTCCTCCACTTGATACGCATAACTTAGTGCGAAAGACTAAGAAATAAGAATCATATAAAATAGGATAGAAATCGAACCTATATCTTCCAATAACCGGAGGGTTGATATTAGAGTTTGATTCTGTCCTAGTTTCTGGTTTCAGAGTGAATTCAAATCGATATGTTTCTACTATCCGTAGTTGAGATGATTTAATAGGTAGCTTAACGGTAGAGCAGCCAACCGGTTATTGGAAGATGTAGGTTCGATTTCTATCCTATTTTATATGATTCTTATTTCTTAGTCTTTCGCACTAAGTTATGCGTATCAAGTGGAGGAGTTTTATTTGATTCATCATATATACACATATGTGGACACGTAAAATGATTATAGATGATTCATTCATGATCGGATCTTTCATTAAGACCCTTTCTTATTCGAATTTTCACATTAAACACCATCAACATCACCCTCAACACCCTCAATGTTTTGGTAGCTGATGAGACTGTTGGTTCAACAGTTCATTACATTTTGTTAGGAAGTGTTTTTCGTTTTCGAATATGCTTAATATCGTTGTTAATGTCGTAGATATATGCTGTTGAAAGAATTCTTTAAATCGAGTATAGATGTATCTTGGTGGATAGCTAAAATAAGTGGATGTATCAGGTATGAAGTAGGTTAAATTGTGAAAAGATTACCCGTTATAAAGTAACATGAGTGTAATCGAACGTCGTTCATAATTAAGAGCATTTAATGTGGATGAATATCGAATGGCACGGGTAAGAGCATTTTCGATAATGTTTTTGAAAACATGACGTGGATGATCGGATTGAAATGGTACGATATATGGTTCAGCTGCTTCTGTATGATAAACAGATGTATGAAGTATGTCACTTATTTTCGACTAAAACATCAAGAAATGGTAGACTTCGACCAATTTGACGAATTAGTGTGATGTTTGAATGTAAATTATTTGCCTTATCTAACATTTCATTCAAAGTTCCTAATGATGCATTATAAGTTAAGAAAATATCATCAATATATCTATGAATGATAGAGAATATTCCCTCGACTGTAAGGAGGGTCATATGAAAAAATTCGTTTGTCTGTCTGTTTGCATCGGGGTCAAAAGAACATCGATTTAAGATTGGATGCATGGTTTACGGAATTGTTTTTTGGTTTAGATTAACTTTGTTTTGTTTGAAGTAAATTACTCGAGCTAATCCTGGTTGGTCATTAGATAATGTTGTTTTAACAAATAAAATCACTCGAATGGATCGAGAAGGAATCTATGCCTATGGCCTTTATATTGAAGGTGCAAAAATTCGAAATGGTGTACTTGATGAATTAGAAGTTAATGAAAAAGTTCTCACACATCCAATGCCTGTCATACATATTTCAGCCGAATTAGGATTGAATTTAAATGCAAATCCAACAAAACAAGTACGTTGAAATTAGAATGTCCGTCAGGTGACAAAGCAGGACCCGATCTATAGACATTACGAGGTGTAGCACTTTTATGTGATATTAAATAAGATTAAAAAAATATTTCTTATTCTTTTCCTTCTTGATGTTGTAAACATTAAAATGTACCTCTGTGCATTGCGAGAAAAAACTTTTTAATTCCTCTGGTTTATTTAATAAAAATCATGATTTATGAAAAACGACCAAATCTTTTACCGAAATCAACCCGTAAATTAGTTCTCGCTCTCAGAACACCATCAAAGTAATGTTCACCTTCATGTCCGATTCCATTATACTCAAGGTCGAGTGTTGTAAGTGTCTATAAAAACAGAAAAGTAGCATTTGTGAAAAATGAAGAAGTAAAAGGCTACCGTATTGTGTTGTAATGCTTCACTTAGATGTCGGGCACCTTCGAGACCAATGTTATTACTACTAAGGTCGAGTCGTTCAAGTGTCTATAGAAAAGAAACGTGATGTTATTCGATAGAAACAAAGAAGAGGATAGAAACTACATTATTGTGTCGTAATACTTCACTGAAATGTCGAGCACCTTCATCTCCGATTTTATCAGCAAGAAGGCCCAATTCTTTAAGTGCCTATGCAAAAGACGAAAAATATCATATGTAAAGAATAGAAGAGTAGATAGAAATTTACTGTGTTATGTTGCAAACCTTCACTAAGGTATCGAGCACCTTCCGGTCCAATTTCATTGTTATGAAAGTTGAGGTCTTTCAGTGCCTATATAGAAGAACAATAAAAAGAATGAAATAGTCAATGGAACGGTACTTTATTATGTTGCAAAGCTTCACCAAGATGTCGAGCGCCTTCAGTTCTAATGTTGTTAGCTCGAAGACAGAGATATATTAGTGACTTAAGAGAAGAAAAAAAGTAATCTCTCATAAGAATAAATAAGTAGATTGAATAGTACTGTATTATGTTGTAATGCTTGACTAAGATATCGCATACCTTCATCTCCAATGTTGCTACCATAAAGGCTTAACTCTTTCAACGTCTACAAAGAAAAGTAATAATGATCACTAATAAGAATATGTAAGTAGATTGAACAGTACTGTATTATGCTGTAATGCTTGACCAAGATATCGAGCACCTTCAGGTCCAATTTTGTCATGAGTGAAGCAGATGTCTTCTAACGTCTATATAGAAGAATAAAATTAATATTTGAGAAATAATTATGATAGAATATTAGATAGAACAGTACTGTATTGTGTTGTAATGCTTCACTAAGATGTCGAGCACCTTCAGGTCCTATGTCGTTCTGGCTAACACTGAGCTTTCTTAGTGACTATATAGAAGAGAAAAGGTAATTTCTCATAAGAATAAATAAGTAGCTGAAATCGTACTGTGTTGAGTTTCAATGCTTGCCCAAGATGTCGAGCACCTTCATCTCCCATGTTAGTACTACCGAGGTCGAGTTCTTGTAGTGTCTATAGAAAACAATAATATTAGTGCTTTATAGGAATTACACGAATAAATAGTAAATTACTGTGTTTTGTTGCAATACTAGACTCCAATGACGGGCACCTTCGTCTCCAATTTTAAGATAAAAATAGCTAACTTCTGTCAATATCTACAGAAAAGAAGATTAGTAATGGTTGAGATTAATGTAGATATAAATGAAGATTTACTCTGTTGTGCTGCAACACTTCACAGATATGTCCAATATGTTCATGTGTAGTCTTTTCACAGCCGAGCAAGAGACTGGTGTCTTTCTACAAAAATAAAAATTCTTAATGAAAGCAATATTTGTTGCAGTAAACACAAGGGGGAAAAAGCGGAAGTACGAGTACTCACATTCCCATCGTACTCCCACTGTACTTCTGGGAGTACAGAAGTAGATGAAGTGTCGGTTTTCCCCCTTGAGTAAACACAACTAGTTAGCATTGATTTTAACTTACCCTGCTATTTTGATAATAAATTAGGATTTGTTTCAATCGCTGACATGTGTTGCTTCCTAAGAAGAACAATTCATTGTTTTTTAAATGGTCGTATATTCTAAAAACCACTTCAACTGGGAGAGTGTGCAATGATATAGGCATATTGAGTAATATCAGAGATTATGCGTTTCGTATCTAGAATTAATCGGGTAAGGTACGCAAGTTTAAACAATTACTGTCTTTTTTTAGAAGTTGAAAGTGAATCTTCAATATTCTAAAAATCTTTCCTGTTTATGTTGTAGAAAGAAAATACCGTTAACGTAATACTATTTACAACGAAATATGACTACTTACAATCGATAAGAAAATTTCGTTTTATAATGTAGATATAAAAGTAACGTTTCTTCATATTTATAGTACTTCATACTTGTTTTTGCTTTTTCCCAACGCATGATGTTTTTACCTGAACCAATCAAACATAATCAATTCTTATCGACGACATCTGTTACAGTGTGATGTCACTGGCATAATCCACCTCCACTTCTTCGTTTCTTTCTCAGATTCGTTTATACATTCTTTTCTTACTCATAATCATTGTTTCGTTATGCCATCATATATATGTACACGTTTTCGTTTCTCTCAGAGGAGAGAAGAAGTTTGTCTTGTTTTGGGTATTTTTCGAATAAACATCGTGAGGACTTTCTCAGTTCGATTCTGAGTCACATCACTCTAACAACATCGTTTTTCATGTAATTTACCCTCAAATTTTGTGCACAGTACGTATTTGTCGTCTATTAATTTAACTATTCTCCTATTCTGGGTTATTTTCTAATGAGACGATTGATTAGACAGTGAATATTTTTTTTAATTCTGCAACAACTGCGATCACGAAGATCCTATCAGTACAATGAGCTATATATAAAATGACAAATAATGAAAAGATAAAACTTGTTTTTAGGGAAATATCGAGGTATAGGATGACGATAACAAACAGAGGAAGAGAAGAAATCACATAAGAGAAGAATAAAGGAGGACAAGAGAAAACAACGTATTATGTGATTGGTCACCTTCTCTTCCGATACCATACATGACTAAAGCGATGATACACCGCCATGCCAGGGGAACGAATCGAACCTTTCTGATCTCTGAACCCAGATGTATAGAACCACTACACCACCCCCGGCTAGACAGTGAATATTGCAACATAAACAGCAGACAACATATACCATAATCATGTGGGCTATTCGTCATTTACTGGGTATTTTAAGTTGATACGCAAAATAATACTGCAAATCGCAACATGAAAATTTTTGTAACAAAATCTGCAAGAAATGTCGTAAACAAATAACCAATCAGCTTTTTTTGGTGAATTTAATAGCTTTTCAAAATTAAAATATAAACATTGAAACTACATCTTTTTTGTGTACTCAAAAAGAAGTGTAGAATACACTATAGAATCGGTCAGTGTGGCCGTCCGTCTGGCCGTTTACACGATAATTTCCGAAAGGAGACTCCGATCGACCTGAATTTTTTTGCAAAGTTTAATCTAATAAATATCTCGATCGAGTTCGAAGATGGGCCCGATCCATCAAGGATTTTCTGATTTTCAGCATGAACATCGATATTTCCTATGGTTTTATGAAAATATGAAAACTTTGCAAATTACCAGTTTTTTGTTGAAGTTAATATTTCGCCGGCACTTTGAATAAAATCCAGAACATTCTACACCATTAGATAGAGAATTTCATGGGCTATCAAATGATACCAAATAGTCAAGATAAATACACAACACCCTCGTCACCACTCTCATTCTAAAAGTTCATCCTTGAGCGCACTAAGGATCCACCCCTTAGGCCCTGCGGATGCCCTCTTTTTTGTCCGATGGGACGCGGCGAGGAGTTAGTTCCGCTGACTTCCTTCATTTCATTCATAGAAATAGAAGTCTCTACACTTTAACAAACTCATCATATAAAGGTAGAAAGATCAATCGTAATCAGGAGAATGATAAACTTATTGAGAATGAAAAGCATTTGATAAACCCCACTTCGTATAATAATATATCTTTGTCTCCAACCATACAATGATATACCTTCAATCGATCATAAACATACGGTTAAGTTAGTATATTCCATGCAAAAACCCTTTTAAAAACTTTATAAACCCATCGAACTCTGATGTACTGATTCGCTGATAAACGCTCTAATTACTAAACTCTCGAAGGATTTATCACGTCAGTATAAACCTTTCAGATGTTTATCTGCTAGTTTTATCAGGACAAAGTTACATCATTGCCCGGATTTTTTTTACAGTGTACGTGTCTGTTCTGATATCAATGGCTATCCTTCGAGATTTATTGCGCATCATTTCAAACGATTTTTTGTAGAACATAATGCTACTACACTAATCAATGAATCCAATAATGACTTATATATGAATTTACATTTTGAACTAATCCATCAATTAACAAGACGTGAAAAACAACAACAAGAACCTCAAATCTCGTTCATAGAGCAGCTTGTGTGCAAGTTGTTTCGCACTTGATTCATTATTTCGTCGAATTCATTGTCCCAGTGCAATGTTATCAGTACCAGTAATCTTCCGAGGTCGTCCTTGTCGTGGACGGTCCTCAATGGTACCTTGTTCTTTAATCTGCTTAATGTTATAATTCACAGTTCGGATAGAGATCTTCGTCATACGAGATATGGCTGCTGGTGATCGTTCGCCGTTCTGCCAGAAATGTAAGATGGCTGAACGCTTCGTTTTTTCCAAGTTGCATTGATTCGAAATCTCGGTTGATTAAATGAAAAAGTTGCACTAGTCAAATATTGTTGTTGATAGATGAACAAACCAATACAAAACCGAAGAAACATGTTAAATGAAAAAGATGAAGTCACATCATTAAATATCATCGATCAACAAACATGTTTTCTATGTAAATTTTCATGATTTTTCTCGTAAATAGAAGAACTCAGTCGTTAAAATATTGATATTAAATGAAAGTCACGATTTTTTTCTTATTTCTTGAAAACAAATCGAAAATATAAAACTTATTTGTCAATTGATTTGCTCTGAATTCAAAGTTGCGTCTCTCGCCGAACTTCTTTTGCTTTCAAATATTTTCTCGTATTTTAAACTTTGCCAATTCAATCGAAACGAATTTTTATTATTTAAATACAACGTTGACAAGCGGGTATATGTTCAATATAAAAATCGTTTCAAAGACTTCTAAGATTGCATAGCTCAATGTAAATTTTGTTCTTTTTTAACAGAACATTTTTATTTCGTTATGCTTTTGTTGTTATGTGATGTCAGAAATCCATATTCTATAATCTCAACGCATGTCAAACAATACGGTCGTTAACCACTAATTCACGATATAAAGCAGAGTCGAATACGCCCGTCATATTTGACACAGACTTACGGAGCTACAGTAATGGTATTACGGTATGTATACGGCCCATAAACGGCAAAATTATGACCAAATACGGACAGTCGTATCGATAGATCTAGGAAGAAAATGATCAACATAGGATACAAAATAGTTAAATTAACATAAAAAATTGGGTATATTTATTTTCGCTGAAAAGCTAATTGGTGAAAGATGTATGTATCTATTTCGAATGATAAAGTCATATAGAGTGTATTTTATGAAAAAAGCTAAACAGAGGCAGAGAGAGTATAGGGCACAATTTTAACGATGAAATATGTTTGTTTTTTAAGTTCTTCGTATAAATAGCATACTTGGTCTGATATTGTCGAAAAAACGACAGACAATAACAGTCGGTGTGTATCGAGCGAAAACAATGATATTTTAATGAAATTTGAGAGATATATGTTTATTCTTTCAAAGAAATCGCAGACTGTTATACATCTTCAAGCGAGGACAAGCATGAATTACATCAATTCAGTTAGATAAGTAGATTAAAGATACAAAAAACAAAATATATAATTGACAGACAAAGTGATCTGCTTCCATTGTTGCTAAATGTTGATGATACTTTAGTGGACATCGTAGATGTGACTGAAGTCGTTATGGATGTAGATTTAGTAGTAGTAGAAGTTACTGTTGTGTGAAGATTTTCTGAAAAATCAATTGAATTCGATTCATGTTTCTTTTTTTTATAAGTAATTCAATTCACCTGTTGTTATTTTTGATTCGACTGAATTAGTTGTTGGTGGAACTTCGAGGAAAACAGTTTTTATTTCAAATCAAAAGAAGAAGAAAAAACTTACTGCAGACTTGGTTTTTCACGATTTTTCTAATTCGATTATTATCTCGATCGGTGACGTAAATATTTCCATAACTATCAAATGACATAGTGACAGGATAAGATAATTTATCGTTCATTAAACATCCATAAATACAACGAAAACCATTTTCATCCGAACCAATTATTCGATGATTATAACAATCAACAATAAAAAGATATTGATCACCATCGAGAATAACTCCTGTAGGTGTATTCAGATCGATTGTTAGTTTTGCTGATCCATTTCCTGCAACAGTTGTTCCATTTCGTTGATTCCTTCGAAATAATTGAATTCGATTATTCTCTGAGTCTGCAACATATAAATCTAAATTAATATCAACGAATATTCCATGAGGAGACCGAAGCAAATCCGTTGCAGATCCTTGAACACCTGTTCCAGCAACGACTGTTGTTGTTCCATCCGACCATTTTTTATCAACTCGATGATTATCAAACAGTGAACAATATAAATTGTCATAAATATCGATGAAAAGACCGTAACATTGTGATGTAACATTCATAACCGATATCCATGTTTCATTTTCTTTGATCCATTTATCAACACGACCATTATTTCCATTATCAACATAAATATCACCATTGCTTTTTACAAATAGTGATAACGGATATGATAAATTACCCTCGATAGTTTTTGTTGGATTGAGATCATTTTCATTTAGCCAAATAAGAATTTGACCAGTTCGTCGATTGGGTACGTAAATTGAATTATTTGAATTGACAAAGATACTAAACGGTTGTGTGTCCACAAAACTTTGATCGGCAAAAGTCGTTGCATTTGAATTCCAAATTGTGTTTAAACAAAATCTTGGTTGATTATACGAAAGTGTCAAAACTAGAAAGTCAAAATGAAAAGATTTTCGAACAATTTTCTGTACACTTACGATCAGACTTCTTTGATAAAGAGATTTTTTGTGCTCGACTTTTATAGTAATCGATGACATAAATATTTCCATAACTATCGAATGACATACTCATAGGACCATAGAATTGATCGTTTGTTGAACATGGAAAAATACAACGAAAACCATTTTCATCCGAACCAATTATTCGATGATTTCCAAAATCAACAATAAAAAGATGTTGATCATCATCGAGAATAACTCCTATAGGATATTTAAGCTTGATTGTTACTTTTGCTGATCCTTTTCCTGCAACAGTTGTTGCATTTCGTTGATTGAATCGAAATAATTGAATTCGATTATTCTCTGAGTCTGCAACATATAAATTTAAATTAATATCAACGAATATTCCCCAAGGACAGTCGAGCATATCCGATTCAGATCCTTGAACACCTGTTCCAGCAACGATCGTTGTTGTGCCATTTGACCATGTTTTATCAACTTGATGATTCTCAAACACTGAACAATATAAATTGTCATAAATATCGATGAAAAGAGCATAACATGCTGATGTAACATTCATAACGGATATCCATGTTTCATTTTCTCGAATCCATTTATCAACACTACCATTCGTCTTTCCATTATCAACATAAATATCACCGTTCGTTGTTACGAATAGTGATGCTGGGCTTGATAAATTACCCTTGATAGTTTTTGTTGGATAGAGATCATTTCCATTTTGCCAAATATGAATTTGACCAGTTAGTCGATTGGATAAGTAAATTGAATTATTTGAATTGACAAAGATAGTAACCGGCTGTGCGCCCAGAAAACTTTGATCAGCAAAAGTCGTTGCATTTGAATTCCAAGTTGCATTAGGTCGAAATCTCGGTTGATTAAATGAAAAAGTTGCAAGAGTAAAATATTGTTGCTCATAGATGAACAAACCAATCCAAATCCGAAGAAACATTTTAAATGAAAAAGATGAAGTCACGTCATTAAATATCATCGATGAACAAATATTTCTTATTTTTATTACGTGACAAAATCTTTGTCATGAAAATGAAGATTGAATTGTTTCGAAATAGATTTTGATTGGCATTTTAATATTATAAATTTCGTTTGAATTATTCATCGATTATTAATTAGCATTTTTGATTTTCTTATATTTTATGAGTCAATGTCACAGCAAAAGTTCAATTATTGTGAATGGAAAATGTTTTTATTAGAAAGTCAAATAAATATTTGTCGTCAACTTTTTTTGTTTTATTAACAAATTCTAAATCAACCTGGGATGCCAGATCAAAATTTCGAAAATCAGGGATTTTTAATTGAGAATCAGGATTTTATCAGGATATTTTTTTTTCAAAAACAGGAAGAAAATCAGGAGTTTTTTTCTGAAGTTCAGGAAATATTTATCAGTTTGTTAAACCGATGTTTTTTTTACCTTTGACCTCACGAATGACTCATATTCGGACACCCTGATCTTGAAAACCTAGGATCTGACTAAGTTTCAATAATCATTGGTCACTATTATGAGTTTTTAAAACTGATGTTCTTTTGATCCCAAATGCAAACAGACAGACAGACAAACGAATTTTTTTCATATGACCCTCCTTACAGTCGAGGGAATATATTGTTCTAATATGTTTCTTTATTTTTATCGATTGAAAATAATTTTAAACAAATTATTGAAAAAACAAAAAATATATTCTTATATATTAAAATACTAATTGAATTTTATCTTGAAACAAATGTCCTTGAAATAAAATTTAAAAAAATAATTATATTATCAAAAAGAAATCTATCATGACAATATTAGTTTATAAAAATAATTAATTGTCAGTTATTTTCATCTTTCAGTTAATATACTTCAGCACTATTTAAAATACCAGAAGCATCTAGTCCACAGGCAACTAACACCTTTCCGTTTGTCAATACGGATGCTGTGTGCGCGTATCGATTACAAATAAGATCAGGAGCGTTTGTCCACATTCCTGTTGATGGATCATATAATTCAGTACTGTACAAAATAACATACATACCACCTCCACCAACAACTAATACTGTTCCATTTTTTAATACGGATGCTGTGTGATAATGTCGATTGTACGTCATATTTCCGGTGCTCGACCAAGTTCCTGTTGATGGATCATATAACTCAGCAGTATTCAAAAGAGTAAGACCACTAACTCCAGGAATTTCACCAATACCACCACTAACTAACACTTTTCCATTGTTTAATACGGATGCTGTATGAAAATATCGATTGTACGTCATATTTCCTGTGCTCGACCAAGTTCCTATTAATGGATCATATAGCTCAGCACTGTAAAAAGAAACATTGCCATCATGCCCACCAACAACTAACACTTTTCCATTAGATAACACGGATGCTGTATGCAAATATCGAGCAATATTCATATTTCCAGTGCTCGACCAAGTTTCTGTTGATGGATCATATAAGTCAGTAGTTTTTTGACGAACACCAAAATTATCATATCCACCAGTAACTAATACTTTTCCATTTGTTAATAAAGATTCTGTATGAAAATATCGATAATAATTCATATCAGAAGTACTTGTCCATAGTGCCGTCGATGGATCATATAACTCTGCAGTACGTAAAACACCAAGAGCACCAATTCCACCAATTCCACCAGCAACTAAAACTTTACCATTTGTTAATACTGATGCTGAATGAGTATATCGCTTATAAATCATCTCTGTATCATTTACCCATAATCCTGTTGATGGATCATATAATTCTGCACTGTTGAAGGGAATACTGCCATTATATCCACCGGTTATTAATACTTTTCCATTTGCTAATACAGACGCTGTATGGTAATATCTACCCAAGCTCGTATTAGTAATGGTGCTCAACCATCCTAACAAGAAACATTGATTAAATTAACAAAAAAAAATATATATATCATAAAATTCTACTGGACAATGACAAATATTCTAATCAATAATAAGATTCTATTTTTCGAAAGTTTTTAACTATTACCTGCAGTTGTAGTTGACGTTGTAGTAGTTGTTCTTGTCGATGTTGAAGTTGTAGTTGATGATGTAACTGAAAAAAAAATGAAATTATTCCGAAAAAAATTGATAGATTACCTGTGGTTGTTGTTATAGTTGTTACGATAGCTAAATATAAAAATAACTATTTTTTTTCTGCTTCTCGTAAGATATTTTTTTCTAAAATTTCGTGTTCTAGAATACTTCTTTATCTCTATTTCAAGCGCATATCCATTTCAGAATCTTCAACATCACACCCTAGTCGAACTTTTTTTTGTCTTTCTTGACCTGCACAGGCCTCAAGATGTGTCCATAGCGCTTGACTTTCTTGCTCAAGAAACTCAAGCGCATGAGAAAAACAATATTAATAAAATCTTGATTAAAATATATAATTTTTTTTCAGCCAAGTCAAACTTTTTTTTGAGAGAAAAACGATTATTTTTGAGAAAAATTACATTGAAAATTATATTTTTTTCCACAAAATTTTGTTTTCATGCGCATGAAAAGCGCTGGACTTTCTTGCTCAAGAAACTCAAGTTTCTCATGCGCATGCCAAAAGAAGTTCGACTAGGGCATAGTTTTCTTAATTATTAAATTGTATTAAAAATTATACAGTATAGATATTGAAAGAAACCCTTCGAATATTTTTTTTTAATTAGGTTACCAAAAGATAAACATGCCCAGGACGAAAAATCCGACTGTCGGATCCCGTCGGATTCACCATGGAAAATTGTCGGATTTTATTGTATCCGATGGGAATTCGATTGTTTTTGTCAGAATCCTTGGTACAGGAATCCAATCGGAAGTTATAGGTGTCGGGAAAATATTGGATTAGTTGTAGTTCCTATCGGATCTGGAGTATTCCAACATTTTCCGATGTCCCACAACTTCCAATTGGATTCCTGTACCAAGGATTTCGTCGGATTTTGTTAGGATCCGATAAGATCTTGTGAGGCATGTTCGCCCTGGGTGATTATTTCTATATATCATATAATTATTAACCTACTAGTTGATTTTAGTTCGGTCAAAAAGATAATTGTCGTTGCAATAATTGCCGCAATAATCATCAATGCCGCTAACGCACTAATCATGATAAATAGTCGAATCAATCTATAGATAATACAAAGATAAAAGATTATGATAAATGAAAAAATAAGATGTACTTTTTTCTTTTCTTTTTATTATTATATTTCTTTCTACAATCCATATGATTACCTAATGTCTATTTTAATAATAAATATTATATATATAAGAAATAAATTGATATTTATTTACTGAAGTATAAATTTTATTACTGCGACTTGAAGACGTTCGATTTTTGAAAGAGTTTAAAGAACTGTCTATTAATGTTGTTTTACGAATTGGTCTATTGCGGGATTTATAGAGATTTGAGAAATTAGTAGTTGTTGGACGAATTTTAGCATGAATAATCGTAATGGGTTTCTTCAAGGGGGAAATAGCGGATTTCTCTACTTCAAGTAACTTTGAAGTACTTGGAGCTACTTGAAGTACACTTGAAGCAACTTGGAGTGTACTTCAAGCAACTTGAAATATACTTGGAGTAACTTTACAAATACTTGAAGCAACTTTATACGTACTTGAAACTACTTTACACATACTTGAAGTATACTTCGAGACATTTGAAGTTACTTTAGCCTACTTGAAGTATACTTCGAGACACTTGAAGTTACTTTAGCCTACTTGAAGTATACTTCGAGACACTTGAAGTTACTTTAACTTACTTTAGCCTACTTGAAGTTACTTTAACTTACTTTAGTCTACTTCAATCTACTTTCATCTACTTTAGCTCACTTGAAACTACTTCGGCCTACTTGAAGTTACTTTGACTTACTTCAAATGACTTT
>Ga0209914_1002144_pt1 | contig 17123 bp, 13 predicted proteins | sample ThiBiot_500_plan_FD_183949 | JGI IMG/M metagenome (GOLD analysis project Ga0209914, IMG submission 183949) | Wastewater bioreactor microbial communities from Cape Town, South Africa - Thiocy_cont_500_plan (SPAdes) | ecosystem: Engineered > Bioreactor > Thiocyanate-remediating > Anaerobic-Aerobic...
GTTCAATCAAATAGCATCGAAAAATAGAGAATTTTTTTTTCTATCACACTATGTAGAGAGAAAGTTTTTCGAACTTACTATACGTTACTGAAATATAAATCTCGTTACTTTTGGTATACCCTAAGTATATCTTTCTCTCTTGTATTTTTCATGTTTCAAGGACGGATGAAGCAAATATGTACGTAAGTGTATAATTGTACGAAGAAATTACATTTTATTTTCGCGGAAAATAAGAAATTACATTTCATTTTCGCGGAAAATAAGAAAAACATGTATGTTTACTATTTTAATGTACCCTGAGTGGGAAAATCGATAGAAACGAAAACAGATCAAGGACACGATATGACACCTAGAGAAGCCATAGACATAAAACAGTTACACTTGATTAATTTCGATAAATATCATAATAAGAAGCAAATTATTGAAGTATACTATTTGATAATATATATAGAAATAACGACATTCAAATGATTCGAATTTTTGGGTTTTGATTTAAAATAATGAATAATGACACAGCAGTTACGAAACAAGCCATTGGTCGACATGGTATTATTGGTAGTCTCTATGATATTCGTAATGATCAATTTGAAGGTGGAAATTTATTCAATTGCGTTGTATCATCACCAATCATTTTAACAACAGATTGTGCAAGTTCAGAATATCTTGTCGATGATAATAAATCACAAAGTGCAACATTGAAGAATCTTAATATTGAAGGATCAATGAAATTAAATCTCTTGGCTGGAGTTATTAAAGCTGAGGGTTCAGCGAAGTATTTAAATCAAACAAAAACCGACAGTAGAACAGTTCGTGTTACATTTTCATTTAAAGCCAAAACCAAACATGAACATTTACAAATCAATATGAAAGATCTGCGTAATTATATTTCGTATGATGCTTTAGATAATCCAGATGCAACACATTGTGTTATCGGAGTGACGTATGGAGCATGTGTTGCGGCTACATTCGAGCAAAAAACAAATACTTCGAAAGAAGCTGAAGATATGGAAGGCAAGCTTGCAGCAACAATTAAAAAAAAAGGAATAGCTGATGTTAAAGGCGAGGCCAAATTGAAATTGGAAGATAAAAAAGATTCGGATGAAAATTCAATGAAAATTGATCTCTCGGGAGATATTTTAATTGAAAAAATTCCAAGTACAATTGAGGATGTTTTTAAGATTTTTCAAAAAGTTCCATCGTTGTTAGCCAAACTAAACGATGGAAAAGGAAAAGCAGTTGAATTTGAACTTTATCCGTTAAAACGATTAGCTCAAATGTTCAATTTGGAATTGAAAATTGAACGAATGATCAAAGAAATCAATAGTTCTCTTATCAGTCGAATTGAAAGTATCTTCGAAGAAATTACTCAAGCAAAACGAATATTCAATGATTTTATTGCTAAAATTGAACCATGGCAAGAGTGGCTTTCACCTGACTGGACAACTCCCGTTTATAACAGACAAACTGAACTCATCGGACAACAAATACAAACACAACAACAGTTAGCGGCGTTAATTCAACAAATTCGTTGTGGTCAAACTGAAGAAGGAAAAATGATAGAAGTTGTCGAACAGTTTAGTGAAAAAAATCCTTGTTCGAAAAGATCTGTTAAAGAATTTTTGAAAGCAAACGAACGAATTTGTGCTAAAATACGATCATTAAGTCAATTCGATCGAAGTCCAACGACAGATGAAGAGAAAAGACCCAATCCCGAGATTCTCTTAAAAGAATTTACATCAATTCGAGATTTTATTTTACGTCATAACAATGATGATGTTGCTCTTCTGCATATTTCTAACGAATGGGAACAAAACGACAAAGACAATTGGTACAAACAACTTCGATATTTCTCCGATCTCTTACAGAAAACTGTGACCAACGAAAAGAAATTCATTACTCGAGTTATTGATCATGATTTACATCCCAAACTCAGTATGAAACCGGACAATTGTGTCATTTTTTATGCACATAATGGAGCTATTAAATCTCGTGATTATTATTTAACTTCATGGGGTTCGTTCGTTCAGTTTGATCTTTGAATTCGATTCGAAATCTATGGTTTTTTTTAGAAACTTTATCTTCAATAGCTATTCGAGAGATAAAAATGACAAACAAATTCTTATTTTTGAATAACAAAGCTATTGAACGGTGGTATAAAGAATTCATCAAACGATCGTTCGTCTTATATCCTATCTACTTTGCACAATTTCATTTCTATTTATTTTCTCTTTAGTCCTCAAGGACAATTAAACGAAGAAGAATTCACTGCTGCATTCAAAGAACATTATTCATCGTAAATTTTCTTTAACTATAGACTCGATTGATTTTGTTATTTGTTGATCATTTTAGAGGAAATGCAGGACCTTATTGCAGTCATATATTTCATAAGATTGATAAAGATCATACTGGAGCAATTGATTTCACTGAATTCATGTCAGCTATGTCTTTATGTTTATTAGCTGATTTACATCAACAACTTCACCTTGTATTCAATCAATTATTCAACAAACATTTCAAATTCTCGATTTTCTTTTGTTTTCACAGGTTTTTGAACTTTGTTGTCATGAGAATTCAAACGAAGTTCATTATGACGATTTAATTAATTTTATTGAACTTGTTGCTGAATTAGAAGGTGGAGAAGATGCTGTTGATCCTGTTGCTGCACAAATAGCTGCTTGTAGAATTATGGGAACCTATAATGAAACAACTCATCAACATCATTCGCCAACAAAAGGAATCAATGAAGAAGAATTTATCAAGAAGTTAGCAGAGTTTGTGTTTTTCGTCAAACTTTGATTTGCAAATGAAATTTAATTTATCTATATGTTTTAGTACGAATGAATATGAGTTGATCCTGATGTTGTTACCACTTCTATGCAGTCATTATCGAATCGAACACATTTTCAAATGTATTATTTCTTTTTTTTTCAGAAAGATTTTCCGATGATCATCTTGGACCAGGCAAAAAACGAGATCTCGATCTTACAAAAGAAGAAATTCATAAAAAACGAAGAGACATTTTAGAAAAACTGTAAATATGATTTTGAAATTCTAGTGAGACATATCATTTATTTAGCCATCGAGGACAATTAACAAAAGCAACTTATGTCCAAGAATTGAAAGATTATAATCCAAAGTATGGCAGATAGATGATTTGATAAACATTCATATATGCAGAATCTTTTCTAGAGGAAATCCAGTTTCATTCTCCAATCATATTTTCAAAGGAATTACTAAAGGACGAAATCGAGTCATTAATTTTGATTTATTTTTAAATGTTCATCAATTTTTACACGGAGAAGATCCTGATCAAGTGTTGACAGCAGTGAGTTGAGGATTGTTTCGAGTGAATCTTATAGATATACGTATATAGGCATTCAATCTTTGTAATATCGATTGTTTGGGAGATATTAGTTCGAGTCAAATCGAAGTATTTGTCAAAGCCGTAGCTGAACTCAATGAAGGACAAATTGAAAGCGATCCATACGATTTGTCAACGTACGCTCTCAAACATCCGAAATCAATTGCTAAATCGATCATCAGACATAGTACAAACAAGAATAAAGATCAAATTAAATGCAGTGAATTCGTTCAATGGTATTGATTTTGTCATATATTCATACTTGTATCTTATCAATCAAAATAATTTTCATTTAGTTGTAAAAATGATTATTGGTTATGTAAAGCCATTCTACCGGTTAAACAAAGTTGATATTCGCGTTTTTCTTTTCTGTTCTATGTGAACATCTATTTCTATTTAGATGATGTTCATTGTGGAATGCAAAAATCGAATCATTCGAAACCTCGCATCAATATTGCTACAATTGGTCATGTTGGACATGGAAAAACAACTCTTACAGCTGCGATTCTCAAATGTATTTCAACATAAATTCATTGTGTTCGATGCATATCCTTGTTTTTTCTTTGAATAGTTTTAGATGAAAAAAAACGAAAAACCGAAGGGTACAAGAAAATCACGTCAATGCTCGAAGATAATCAACATCCATCACAAAAACAATGTTCGAATTGAATTATATTTTCAAAAAAAGAAAGAAAGAAAATATTTTTATTTGAATAGGTCATATTGTTGAAGTCGAATATGAAACTGATGCTCGACATTATATTCATTTTGATTGTGCTGGTCATCCGAAATTTCTCAAAAATTTGATTTCAATTGCTGGTGTTATCGATGGAGCTATTCTTGTTATTGATGCAAACAAAGGAATTGAACAACAAACACGACAACATATTAAAATTGTTCGCAATTTTTCCGTCAAACATATTGTTGCTTTTATTCATCAAACGCAATCAGTAGATTCGAATATTTTAGAAAATATCGAAAATGAACTTCGAATTTTATTGGATTTCGATAAAAATAGTGACGATTTTCTTCCTATAATACATTCAAAGAGCTTTCCTCAAATCGAACCAAAAATAATCGATCAATTGTTGCATGCAATCGATGTCATCATTCCATCGCCAAACAGAGACACGGATAAACCTCCATTGATGTCAATTATGGATCGACAACAAATATCTGCTAAAGACAAACCGATCGTAGTCAAAGGTGTTCTACACAAAGGAACGATTCGACAAGGTGATCGAATTGATGTTGCTGGTTATGGAAACATTATTCCCACGATTGTTAAGAAAATCAAACGTTCAAATCAGCAAATTGATCATGCTCAACATGGAAATTATATTAGTTTACTTTTACAAGATCTAACAAAGAAACAAATTCGACGTGGTTTAATTCTTTCGTTGACAAATACGTCAACACTTCATCAACGTTTCACTGCCAAAATCTATGTACTCAATCAAGAGCAAGGAGGAAGACATACACCTTTCTTTCAAACGTATCAACCACAAATTCATTCAAGAACTTGTTCAGTTAGAACTAAACTCATTTTTCCTCAAACGATTCAAAAAGTAATGCCAGGTGATAAAGTTGAACTTACATTTCAATTATGTAAATCGATTGTTATTCAACAAGACGATCCTATTTTCATTTGTGAAGGACATCAATTGATTGCAACTGGAACTGTTCTTCAAATACTTGACTAACTTTTCTTTTTTCTTTTCTTTTTATTCTAGATAAAATGACTTCTTCTTATGAACAAACAGTTGTGTTACTTCGTCAACTACAATCGATCTTAGCCGACAAATCTATCAATAAGAAAGTTCAAAATCTCATAAAAAATCTCACACAAACACAACAATTATTTAAGAAATTACTCAATGTTATCGAACAACTCAATCAACAACAACAACAACAGAATATCGATAAACTTGAGTCGATTTCAAAAGAATTAATTCATTTAAAACAGTTATTAGATGAAAATCTCAACAAAATAACTGTGAATTCAAAGATAACTTCATCTTTCAACGAATGTCTCTTAACTATCAGAGAACAGTATCGAATTATTCGAAATCATGTTCAAACTTTAGAACAGATCAATGAGAAAATCAATCGAAAAATTCTCAAGAACAAACATAAAAATGAAATTGGTCAATTAATTGTTCGAGCTATCAATGAGAAAATATCCAATTCCATTTGTTTGCAAAATCAACAACAAGAAATAACGAAATTAGACAAACAAAAACAATCGAAAATTCTCAATGAATTCTATGATCATTTTCTCAATTATATTCCATTGATTCGACAGTCATCAACAAATATCTTCGAATATGATCAAGAATACATTCAACAACTACATACTCTACAAAACAGTTTATTCAATCACAAATCTGTGAATATCAAAGAATATTTTCTGAAAATCAAAGACAAATTAATTGATCACAATGTCAACTATTCAATGGACATTTTACTAGAAGATTTTGTTCGAAATCCATTAGTTCACATCAACGTCTCGAATAGTTCGCAATTCTATTCGATACAACTCAGTCAATTATTTCAACAATTGACAGCATCATCACATCTCGAATCATTAACAGTTTTAATCTTTCATTTAGATCGAAATTCATTTCAAAATTTCATTTTATCGATCTTTCAAAATCCACGAACGATCGATGTCATTTTCAAAATAATTTATAACAAAGGAATTCAATTGTATTCAAATTCAACGACAAATTTCAAAGAGAAATTCTTCGATTTATTTCAATTGATTCTATCGAATAAAATCGAACTTCTCGATCGATTACGAGATTCCATTATTGATCAAACAAATCAACAACAAACATTTCGTCTTCTTTCGGATCTTTACGGTCAACGTATTCAATGTTTACATTCAATGGATCTCAATCATGTTAAATATTTGTTTAATTTTCTCTTTTTTAAATCACTAACTTACAAACAAATTGATGATGTTCCAACACCATCATTATTTTCACATTTATTATTCTATCTTCATATGTATGAACTCAACAACTCAAATTCTATTCAAGAACAACACGAACAACATTTAATTGATCTTAAAAATCAATTTATTCAACTTTATAATCAACAAAATCACAAACATTTCAATGATTTAGTTGACACACTTCGATTACTTATGAACATTCAAACATTCGAGTTTCGTTTGAAAACAACTCAAACGATTCTTTCTCAATTCAACAATAAATTCAATTGTCAACTTGAAACATTAAAAGTCTTCTTTGCTGAATCTCAATACGTCAATGAACTCTGTTTAAGACTAATACAAACATCGAATAGTCATTTATTCAAACAGATTTGTCATCGAGATTTAACTCACGATGATGATCAACTTCTTTTCTCTCTCTTATGCAAAATATTCAAATCTTCATCGGATTCAGATTCAGATCAACAAGACTTCAACAACGAATGTCTTCAATTATCCCAGTCTGTCAATCGATTTCTTCGATTTTATGATCATCGACAACAGATTTCTCAACAACTTAAACAGATTTCGATTGAACATCTTTTCAATGGATTGAATCAATCCAGTCAAAGCACTTTTTACGAAACAAATCAATGTGTAATAATGATTATTGATAATATGATTAATTATCATTTTCAACATGTTATTCATATTATTAAAATCGAAAATTCAAATCAACAAGTTATAATCGATCTTTTTAATCGAATTTTAATAAGAAAAACAGATTTGACTTTACATGATTGGACACAAAATACAAGTCAATTAGGTGATCAACTCGATTTCTTATACAATTCTTATCAACAGTTGAAAGATCATCAAATTGCAACTTCAGCTTTCATCGACGATTTCATTCAAGATCCAAATAAAAATCAACAAAATCTTCTTATGAAAATTCCAACAGATCAAGATAAATCGTTCATAATTGCTGAAACTGTTAGGAAAATAGTTGAAATGAACATTAAACAACAAGTCTTCGTTATCACTTCTTATGATTATTTAGCTAAAACAAACTTTGACAAGTATCGAAATTATTACAAAGATTTTAATATTGAACCTTATTATTGTTCAAATCAAAGTTCAATCAAAGATTTATCTAATGCACATGTAATCTATGCGGATGTTCAAAGTTATTTTAATGTTCTACGAAAAGATACATTTCATTTGTTAAATAATTCACAACGACAACAACAAATCGATTTACCAAATGTTGAAAATGCTATTTTAATTCTGGATGAAGTTGATTCGTTCATTTTAGATTCAGATCAAATCTTTCAAGTTGCCTTTCCTTTTCATTTGCATAATTTTAATCCAACAATGTCTTTCGACAACAAAGATGATTTGACAAAACTGTTTCAAGGACTTTTATCAAATGAAGAAAAACTTCAATTTGCAACTCTCATTGATCGTTGGTTTGACAAATTAATAAATGAAAAACAGAATTCATTTCTTAATCAATTAATTCAACAATCCAAAGCTTATTTTGTTCATTTTTATTTACATCCTTTATTGTTCTTTTCCAAATTTAAACAGATTATTGGCTTTTCAACAACGATGACATCGAATACACTCGATCGATTTAAATCGTTATTCGATACGAAGAATTGTTTTTTCTACGAAATTCCATCTGCTCAAGCTTTGACAAATGTTGCAAATCAACGCGGATTAATTAAGAAAACGACTGTTGATTATCTTGATGCGATTGAGCAAGATATTCAACAGCGATATACAAAACAACCCATCTTAATATTTGCTGATGCTGCCAACAAATACGAACAAGATAAAACTGATTATGAATTGATCTATGACAGATTAATTCAAGCCAAACAAACTTTTCTCAAAGATGTAACTATCGTTCGAATCAGTAAAGAACAAGAGATTTACACAAATATCAATCAAATTGGAAGATTAGGTTCAATTACTTTAGCAACAACAATTATTGCTCGAGATGTTCACATTCCAATTCAAAGAAACATAGAAAAAGGTTTACATTTACTATTAACATATTATCCACAGAGAGAGCATATTTATCAACAAATCATTCAACGAATTCCAGCACAAGGTTCGTTTTCACAAATAACAAGATCGAAAAAACATTTCATTGATCCATCAACAATTAGTATTGAACCAAGAAAGAAGATCTTTCATGATATTAATGAGTATTTCTACACGAATATTCATTTGAATTGCAATCAAACAAATCTCGTTGAGAAATGGAATTTCTTTTCATGTTTAATGCAACAAATGACCGACACCGAAATCAATCAAAATGATCTTATTCTATTTATTGATAAACATATCTTCAAAAAGGAAGAGTTACAACCTAAGACATCAGAAAAGAAATTTCGTTTTGAAAAGATAAATCCTTTTATTTGTTTTCAGAAACATGTTGTTGATTAAAATTTGGTTTAGTCTTTATACACTAACACATTCAACAGTTGATTTCTCTAAAGCTAAATAAATAATGAGACCTCGAGGATGATCTTTATTCCATTTAAATGTATCACGAATTTTGAGGGTGTTGAGGATGACTTGAGTTTAAATATTTATTTACAGTTTCCGTTTAATTGGTGTCAATATTTTGAACAAACTCATGTTTTATATTTAAATTTTATTTAATTACCGGAAAGGTAAAATTTGACAAAATCAATCCCAATGAATAATAATCAAGATAGTTAAAATTAAATTTATTTTTTCGAATCAAATCTTTCGTTTGAAGCAGGGTTGCCAAATCCAAAGTTAGAAAATCAGTAGTTCTTTACGAAAAATCAGGAAGTTTTCTTCTTGGGATTTACGAAGTATATGAGTGTCTTTCGAATGAAATCAATCATTTTATTCCAATTCTACATCTCGAAAACACGGATATGCATATCATCTTTTTTTCTCAAAATTAATCGAAATATTTTTTGTCAAAGACGTACTCAGAAGATCAAATTAAGTTGTTTCAATACACGAACTTGTAGTCTTTCTAGTTTTGTGGACTGCTCGAAAACAACGATATTTAGCAAATCTATTTTTGATTCCAATTATATATCACTATATTCTCTTCAGAAAAAAAACAAACGGAAATCTACTCATGGGTATACATAGATAGGTAGGTACATATTCAATCTTTTCTCAAGAACAATTAAGTTTATTTAAAGGAAATACTTTGTGTTTGTACAACAGTCATTTTATCGAACTGAACGCTGCTGAAAACGTTTCCGTTAGAGGAAGTAGCTATGATAAATACGTAATAATATTAAACTGACTAAACCACTTTTATGTAGAGTAAAAATTATATGTTTTCTTAAATAATTTCACTTTTGTAGATTTTCAAAGTTTAACTCTTTATATAATCACAAAATTGAAAAGATCCATTTAAATCAATCTGTTTCCAGCCAATGTTCGTTTTGTTCTACTGAGCGAAAATACTCTTGTATTAGAAATTCAACATTGTTCAATATTGCTCGTGATCATTCTGTTGTTTTTATTCATATAACTCATTTGAGTTATTGTCTTCTATACTTAGAAGATAAAGAAGAGAATTATTTCAGACTTTGTAATCTTCTGCCACTATGCTCAGCTTAGTATCATCTAAAATCTCGTTCACTGCTTGAAAATATAGCCAGAAAATTAAAATTCTTCGAAATCTCGAAAATCAGGAGAAATCGGTAGAAAATCTTTAAAATCAGCTTCTGAATTCAGGAGAATTTTGATCAAGAGAATAGTTAAAAAATCAGGAGACTCCTGGCCAAATCAGGAGGTTTGGCAAACCTGGTTTTTATTTTATTTGTTCATTTGATTTCAATTTAAAGAGAAAGAGTAAAGATAGTTGACTCGAACTATTTATTGAAAATATTTGTCTGGGATCGCATTTCCATTGATGTCAATGCTTCTGATTTGTCTTCCATGAAATCACGTATTTCTCTGAATGGAACATGATGTTGAGGGTTTTATTTAAAAAGAAAAACATTCAAAGACAATATTTATCATACGTATCTTTCTATTCAAAAATTATCCGAAAAGAGAAGTATAAATTTTGAAGAAAATCCTTCATTCTTTTTTTGTTTCTCTCAAAATGAAATTCAACAAAAATTTTGTTTTCTCAATTGTCTTTTGGAATTATTTAGAAGCATCGAGTAAAATAAACTTTATTCGTTTTATTTTTGACAAAATTTTATTGATTTATTCATTTTTTTTTGTATTTTAGTCATTTCATTTAATCAACCAAAATTTTGTCAAAATGTAGCATGGAAGTCAAGTGCAACGACATTCGCTGATAGCAGTACAGTTGGATCGAATCCTTATAGTTTATTCATCAATACAAATAATACAGTTTATATAGCTGATATACAGAATCAAAAAATTCAAATTTGGTCGAACGGAAATGTTAATCCAACAAAAACAATTAATGTCGGAGGATCAAGTCTTCGTTCATTTTTTGTAACAAGTGATGGAGATATTTATTTTTACTATTCTCTTAATTCCAACAAGCGAATTGATAAGTTCACAATGAATGCAAATATCAGTGTTAATGTTATGTTTGTTGGAGACGATTGTTTTAGTCTCTTTGTTGATATTAATAACAATTTGTATTGTTCGATGCAATATAGTCATAAGGTTATTTCAAAATCATTGAATATCTCTACGAATACGTCAATTATTGTGGCTGGAAATGGATCATATGGACAAGCATCGAATATGCTTTATGCTCCAAGAGGAATCTTTGTCGATATTAATTTCGATTTATATGTCGCCGATTACTCAAATGATCGAATTCAATTGTTTCAGCAAGGCACATTAAATGGAATAACAGTTGCAGGAAGTGGATCATCAACGATAACAATATCACTCTATCGGCCTACTGGAATTATCTTAGATGCAGATAAATATCTTTATATTATTGAGTATGGTAGTCATCGAATAGTTGGCCAAGGACCAACTGGTTTTCGATGTTTAGTTGGATGTAATGGAGGTGGTTCAGCATCGAATCAATTAACCTATCCATATTCACTTGCTTTTGATATTTATGGGAATTTATTTGTTGCTGACACCAACAATAATCGTATTCAGAAGTTTGTTTTATCATCAAACTCTTCGATTTGTGGTAAAATTTTGCAAATTTAAACTGAATAATTTCAATGAAAATTGATTTTAGATTTGACAACAACATCAACAACGACAACAACTACAACTACAATTACAACAACTATAACAACAACCACAGCAACCTCAAGAACGACAACAACTACAACTACAACTACAACTACAACAACTATAACAACATCCACAACAACCACAACTACAACTACAATTACAACAACTACAACTACAACTACAACTACAACAACTATAACAACAACCACAACACCCTCAACCTCATCATTAATATCAACATTAACAACAACATCAACAGCAACATTATCAACAACAACAATATCAACAATATCAACGACATCAACAATAGTATCAACAATAGCAACAACAGCAGCATCAACATTAACAGCAACATCAACAGCAACAGTATCAACATCAACAACAGCATCAACATTAACATCAACAACAGTATTAACAACAACAGCAGCATCAACATTAACATCAACAACAGTATTAACAACAACAGCAGCATCAACATTAACATCAACAACAGTATTAACAACAACAGCAGCATCAACATCAACATCAACAACAGTATTAACAACAACAGCAGCATCAACATTAACATCAACAACAGTATTAACAACAACAGCAGCATCAACATCAACAGCAGCAGTATCAACATCAGCAACAGTATTAACAACAACATCAACAACAACAGTATTAACAACATCAGTTGATAATCAAAGTAAAGATTCTTTTCTCTCTTCGTGTTAGTTATTTAATTAAGTGAAATGCTAAAGATTGTTCTTCTCCTTCAATAACTTTAACTCCAAGTGGATCAACTTTATTAAATCCTCTAAGATTTCGTCGAAGTCAAGATTTTTATATCATCTCCCTGATCGAATTGAAATGTAATGAATCTCTTCAAACAACAAAACAGTGGAAAATCAGAAACTGTTCAATTGAAAATTGTTCAAATGAAATTGTTGTTGATTCTTCAATTTCTTTGATTCGAAGTGAAATCTATTTTCCATCTCGAAGCTTATCTTTTGGAATTTATGAATTTGAATTTGTTGTTCAAATAACAAAATATTCTACATGGAAAAATTCTTCATTTGCTTATGTTGAAATCAGTTCATCAGGAATCACAGCAAATCTTGTTCAATTAGGAACTTCAATGATCACAAGTGGTCAAAGACAAGATTTGAAATTAGATCCTGGTCAGTATTCAATTGATCGTGATGGATTTGCTTTAAATAGTAGTGTATGTTTTCATTTTTGAAATGTTAATTTTAAAAATAAATCAAATTAAAATTTAGAATTGGATTTACAAATATTATTGTCGAATTTATCCTTCATTTATGTTTCCGAAACAGCAAGGTTTTTTATTAAGAATCGAAGATTTGACAAATGATCCTTCGAATCCTTCTTGTCTATCGAATCGAACTGGACTCACATTTGGAGATTCAACTAATTCTTCATTGACAATTCTTTCGAATTCACTTCAATCAAATCAACTTTATCAATTTATGGTTCAAATGACAAATCGGCAGAATTCTTCTCAACAAATTGTCGGCTATGTTCTTGTTCAAATTCAAGGAAACCAACTACCAATGATCGCAATTGGTTGTGTTATCGAGACAATGTGTTCACCTAATTTAGAATTTCAACTTGTAAATCCAACGACTCAAGTTGCCCTTTTTTCTCTTTGTCTTGGAAATTGTTCTTCAATTCAACATATCAATTGGAAAATCTATTCTGGACAAATCAATTCTTCTTCAAATTCATCTCTTTGGATTTTATTTAATCAAACAAATAGTTACTTCTTCGGAATAAATACGAGTAATTTTACTTCAACAAATCAATTATTTATTCAAAATCCACAAATTAAACTTTGGAAATTTGAAGTTATTTATTCATTTCTAACTGAAATAAGTGTAAGTTCGTTGAATTTTGTGATAAATCAACCTCCTGTAAATGGTTCTTGTTCAATTTCTCCAACAAATGGAACAATAACAACTTTATTTCAAATTTCTTGTCTAAATTGGTTTGATGAAGATGAAATTAAAGATTATTCTCTTTACAGTTGGATAAATGATCCACATGATAGAATTCTAATTGCTTTTTCTACTGTTTCAACATTTCAAATACGATTTCCATCTGGAAATCTTCATTTAATCGTTCAAATTCGTGATCAATTAAATTGTTTAACAGAATTTAATTTATCATCTCTCACAGTTTCATCAGACATAGCAGCAATTGAAGATTTAATGTGGAATTTTCAAAGTTCATCAAATCCAATTATTCAGCTACTTTTAAGTGAAAATCAAAATGTTGTTGGACAAATTTTAACATCGATTTCTCAAGAATTGAATAAAATGAACTCTGAGAATATTAACAAAGCAACATCAAATGGAATTCTATCTGCAACTATTTCAGTTTCATCTTTAGGAAGTCAACGTTTATCTTCTGTCGGACAATTAAATCAATCAGTTTTGATCGAATTTACAAAAGATTTAAATTCTCAATCAAATGTTCGAGAATATTTAATTTCATTTGTTGTTAATCTTCCAATAACAACATCAAATAGTATTCTACTTCAGTCTTCAACTTTAGCACAACTAACAAAAGCAACGAATCAATTAACTCGAACAACTCTATCAATTGCAACTGAAAAATGTTTTCAATTAACAAATGCTTTATACTCAATGGGAAATCGAATTTCATTTGAAGATGTTCAATTAGCATCATCAAATTTAATTCAATGTGTTTCACATCTTCTCACAGGTGTCAATGGTCCTTTACAACGAAGAACAACTGTTCTAGATTTGGATCAATCACGGTCGAATTCATTTATAAATGATTATGAAATTGATTTCGAATCGGAATGGACAAAAATGAGTTCATCGGAAGATAGAAATTCATTTTATCAGAAGAAATTATCAAATCAAATTGAAAATGAAATGAACGAAATTCTTTCAAAGATAAATTCTATTTTAAAATTGCATTTAAATGTTGGACAACAAACAACGATGAATACAACAGAAGTTTTTATATCTGTGCAAACTGAATCAATTGAATCTTTAGCAAATAAACAAATTGATCAAATAGCAAATGCTTCGATTCGTTTTCCTCCAACATTTCAAACAAATTTAATTTCGAATTCAACTATTTCAATTCGATCTATGTTACAACCATTAGCATCATTTGGTAATTCGAAATCATCTGCAAATACAAATCTGTCAACATCAATTTCATTTTCACTTACTGATCAAAATAGAACCAAAGTTTCAGTGAAAACAAATGAAAATAATCCGATTGAAATTTTAATTCCTCGAGATCCAAATTTAGAAATTCCTCCGATGAAATTACAAAATGTAACAAACTACTCTTCATTTAATTTACACTATGTAAATTTGTCAAGTTCATTATCGATCTCAGTACATATTGAATTTCGTTCATTAAATCAAAATTTATCTTATTTATTAATTTATAAATTTGATCAAATTCCTCAACTGAATTCTTCGACACGTCGAATTGATGGTTGGTCAATTATTTGTCCATCGAATCTTTCCGATGAAGGTATTTTTACATTTTTTCTCGATAATCTTCGCACTCAAGGTCATCAATTGCTTGTTTTCGGTTTACGAGAACTAAATTTCACAGAATCTTTAACAAATTCGAATCCTCCAATTGTAAATGACGGTCACAGTTTTACTTCGAACTATGAATTGAGAATCTATGGTTCAGGTTGTTATTATTTAAATGAGAATAACGAATGGAAATCTGATGGATTACGAGTTGGTCCAAAAACAAATCGCAATCAAACTCAATGTTTTTCAAATCATTTATAAACAAAAAAAAAACTTTTGTTTTTCCTTTGTCTTTGTGTATTGAAAATAATCAAATGTTTAAATTTGATTTCAATTCGTTGAATTAGATATCGAATAAGTCGATAGATCATTTCAGCAAATTTGAGAGTGTGAGGGTGAGTTTAAGTAGAATCTATCACGACGGATTTCGGCAGATTTTCGCTAGTTCGTCACGTGGTTTTAATGGTATAATCTACATGTTTATATTTCTCAACGAATATGAGTACGAAAGTCTCATCGCATCTTGCTCAAACAACTAAATCGGAGCGAATCGAATAGCGCAAAAATACTGACGATGAGTTATTTACACGATTTTCATGAGAACATTGGAGAAGAAATCGTACAAATGGATGCAACTTTTGAAGTAAACGTCAATAATCAAACAAAACAGTTTCCAACATGTAGGTTAGGTATATTCCATGAACATATACATGGAGATATCCCTTGGAGATATTCCTATGACACATAGGATTATTCCTCCTTATGTATGTATATATAGTCGTGCATACATCTTGTTATGTGTTCTTCTCCTTCTCTTGTTCTTCACTCTTAGTTCTATCCCTCCATAGTTCTCTGTCTTCGGTTACCAATAAAGGGACTCATAGGGACATCTACACAACAGAAGGCGATTGGAGAATTCGAATTACAATTGACGCTGATATTCCTCCACCCTCAAGTACACAAGGAAAACATATAGGTTTCGGAGTTGACTTCAAAGGAACTCCAAAAGTGACTGGTCATATTTGGTGTGATGCTGTACCAAGAGGAAGACCTGGTACTGGTGTTAGTATGAGAGAAAATACTATAACTGATCGTGAAACAACAGTACTTCCAAACGGTGATCAAGTAATATTTTCACTCAAAACATATAGTATATAATTCATCTTTTATTTGTCATTGAATTTTGCTAAAATAACAATCGTAAATATGTCATTTCTTTGACGCATTGCCTTATCTTAACGATAGTGTGTATATCGATGCTTTTCTTTTTTTGTAGTTGTTGTTGTCTTTTTACTACTAATGGATGAGAAACATGATATTATAAGACAAATATTTTCTGAATATGATGATTCATTACAAATAAAAACTATATCCCGACCAACAGATGGCTATTCAAATTCAGTTTATTTTATCACATTTGTTAACGATTTGCATGAGGAACTCGTTTTAAAATTTATAAAACCTGGTGATATTACTGAAATTGTGTTCTATGAACGAGTGCGTCAAAATGCTATGGATTATTTTCCTGTGCCAAACATTTTAAAATATGACGCAATCACTCGAAATTATTATATATCTTCAAAATTATGTGGTCTTCCTTTATCACAATTATGGGATTCGATGACAAATGAACAGCGTCTTGAAACCTATCGAGAATTTGGTACTCTCGTAGGGCAACTACATTCAAAGTTTACCTATGAGAAATGTGGTTATTTACAAGGTCAACAATTTCATAGTTGGCAAGATATGTTTCGCAATATCATCGAAAAACAAGTTGCGCAATTTAAAGGAACTATTTTCGAACAGCTTAGTAATACGATCTACGAGTATTTGATACAATATATTCATTTTCTCGACTGTGAGATAATACCTCAATTATTACATATGGATTTACATTGTGCTAATATTTTAATGATCAATACAAAAATAACGGGTATTTTAGATGCTGAAGAAGCAATTATTGGACATAATGAATATGAATTGATGAGAATTGAAAAAGGACATTTTGAAGAAGCAGAAGATGCGAAGTACCGAAATGAGTTTATGTCTAGTTATACGAGCTATGTGAAATTAGATGATGGATATGAAGAAC
>Ga0209914_1002150_pt1 | contig 17088 bp, 21 predicted proteins | sample ThiBiot_500_plan_FD_183949 | JGI IMG/M metagenome (GOLD analysis project Ga0209914, IMG submission 183949) | Wastewater bioreactor microbial communities from Cape Town, South Africa - Thiocy_cont_500_plan (SPAdes) | ecosystem: Engineered > Bioreactor > Thiocyanate-remediating > Anaerobic-Aerobic...
GTAGAGCTCGGTGGAAGAACAACACCTCCGGCCATGATTAGAATAAAGCAAATAAATCAATAATTTCGAAAGATTTATGCTTAACATTTCGTCTATCTCAAAATGTTATTTTCGCTTCATAAAGATCACGAACTTTTGAGAGAGAAAAAAACACAATTTATTATGTATTTATCATAATCTTCGTGTTTATTTCTGTGGAACAATTTGCTCTAACATCAACATGTTTAGATCGCGAACTGATAAAAATCTAGTTTCGTCCCACTTTCTTGTATTTCGCTTTTTTCAATATTTGGTGTTCTGTTCGATCATCAAAAATCTTTTTTAAACTTTAAGATCATTAGTTTTTATAATTAATGAGCTATGTGAACCTGCTTCATGATTGTCTACTAAAATTGTTATTAATTCAAGTAGAAATGCGTAGCCGTCGACTTGAATTAATTTTTAAAGATAAAAAAAAATTTAAAAAGCGTTGATAATAATTACAAAAACAGATTACAGTGTTATTGCTCCCCTATCTATGACTTTTTTTTATTACAGTATACATGTTTAAGTTCAATATTAACATGGATTACAGATGATCAACTATGTTGAAGGCGTGCCTATCGAAATATTGTTGGTTAGTTCTATTCAAAGCACATATCATTTTAATTTCTTTCGAATGGATTGTAATATTAATGTTAGCATCGCCATCAATTTTAACCAAGGATGTTTATTTTCTTGGTGGTGTTCCCTATATGATTTATTCATTTGCAAATAGTGATTTCTTTTACTTCACTTTTGGCGTTGTTTCTGTTACATTTTCGGTTAATATAGAAAAATTCGGCATACAGTTAAAAATCATTTTAGACAAACAAAAATTCGAATTTTTGTTCGTTGATGTTATTTTCTATCAAATTCAAATCGTTGAATTCGATTATTTTCGGAATCGGCAATATAAAGATTGTAATGAGCATCAAATGATAAACCTATTGGACCACGCAACTGATGTGATTCTTTTCCACGGAGATTTCCACCGACAATAACATGACCATTTTGAGATTCTGGTGGCCAACGCATTATTCGATGGTTTCCTTGATCGGCCACATAAACATTACCAGTTTTACTCACAAATAATCCTTGTGGATAAGATAATTGGGTTGAACTATTTCCATTACCGTGTCCACCAGCAACAATAATACCTTTTTTAGCATCTTTCAACCATTTCATCACACGATGATTATTCCGATCTGAGACATAAACAGTATCTTGTTGATCGACGAAGATAAATGTCGGACGATTGAGTTGATCAAGTTGATCACCTTTTCCTTTTCCACCCGCAACAATGATTCCTTCATTTTCATCTTTTTTCCATTTTTTTACTACATGTCTCTCCATATCAGCAACAAACAAATCTCCACTTTCAGACATTTGTAATCCGCTACAGTTCGTATCTTCAATAATAATTTGTATGAGTTGCTGACTTGCTAATGACCATCGAACAACTCTTCGGTTTCCTTGATCACAAATAATCAAAGAATTGTTTTTTTGATCGATGATTACATCAGTGGGAAAAGATAATTGATCGATTCTATTTCCTCCTGCAATAATTTGTCCACTGTTCTCGCCAAATTTCCATTGAACAATACGATGATTGGAAGAATCAGCAATATAAATAGATTGCCCTTTATTATCAATATGAATTCCTCGGGGGTAACAGAGCTGATTTAGTTTGTTTCCTTGTTCGTTTCCACCTGCAATTGTATTTGCGTGCTGCGTCCACTTGAATTTTGATTCCATTCTCAATTGACTAGAATCATACATTTTTTGAAGTGCAGAATGATAGGCGATTGATAAGCGATCTTGTTCTTGAAGAAAAAGTTACATATAAAAATAATTGAAAATTGAATTTTGTTGTTTTACCTTGTTGATTCGACTTTTTAATATTTATTTGTAATTTTGAAAGAAACAATAAAATCATGAGTATTCCAATAAAACAAATGCAACCGAGTATCGTTTTAAATTTAGATTCAGTTTTTGGTTTAGTATAAAGTGAAATCAAGCTTCGTGGCACAGTTTGTTCATTATCATTCGCCATCGACAAACAAATCGTATGAATATAATAGTAATGTATATAAAAAAAAGCTGGATAAAAAGAATGGCATGACATATACTTGTTCGCTTGCTTTTATCTATATCAATTAGATTTATTTCTTTTCCCATTGATAAAAGAAATACGTGCCCATGCATATGACGATGTAATGGGAGAATGAAGAGAACGACAAATGTTTTTTTTCAGAAGTTTCTAACCAAAAATTACAACTTCAGTCGTTCTTTTTCATTTCAATCATCATTGTTTTCCATTCACTTAAATGAAATACATTTTGTGCAATTTCAAGTTTTCCCGTTTGGAAGTTTATCATTGATAGATTTGTTGCAGGACAACCGCCATCGATTCGATGCAATTTCGATAAGTATTGCACCTACACCGAATTTACTGATTAATTGTTGTGCACCTAGTAATATTGTCCATTTCTGATACTAATTGCCAACACCAAATGAATAAAGATTTACTCGATTGCTGAATTCTGGATTAAGACGAGTTGATTCTTGTATAACAATCCAGTAATCTAGTAAAATTTCAAAAATGCAAACACAGTAATTCAAAGCTGCAGCATAAAAACCATATGTTCCATGATTTCCACCTGCATCAATCATTAAATGTGCAGTTCGATTTTCTAGCAAATATCGTTTGATTAGATCAAAATTAACTGCTTCACCAGTAATCCATAATGATAAAACATTACTTTGAGTATTCGAAGCTAGGTGAAATTGTGGATAAGTGGGACTAGTAAGATTTTATTTGTTTGAGAAATTGTTTCACAATTTTTTATTGCTAATGATTCATTACCATATTACTTTTTTGTATTTTAGATCTAATATTCTCAACAACTTTTCCAACACCAGTTATAGGGTTGAGGGTGTTGAGATTGATGTTCATTTCAATAGTGGTGGAAGAACAACGCCTCCGGCCATGATTACAAATCAATAATTTCGAAAGATTTATGCTTAACATTTCGTCTATATCGCAAAGTGTTATTTTCGCTTCATAAAGATCGCAAATGTTTTGAGAAAGAAAAAGCACAATTTATTTTTGTAGAACAAGTTGTTCTAACATCGACATAATCTTATTTACATTGGTTTGTAAATCGTTTACTTGTGTTTTTAATTCATTGACTGTCTGTTGATGAAAACGAAGTTCATAACTTAACAATCGTTCACGTTCTAATACTTCAGCATTCTGATGAAGATAATCAGGTGGCGCATTTTGTCGACCTTGTAACGGTCGAAAAAATGTTTCGTTACATTCAAGAATAAATTCTCTTGTTAATAGCAAATGTGCATGAGCATGACAATCAATATTATGCGTACTATATGAACCACCGGTTTCCCATTTGCCAAAATTCAATGCAATCGCTTCAACAGGCCATTGAACGTGTTCGTGAGTTTTCAAACGAAGTTCAGAATGAAGTAAACGACATGCATAGATCACTGTTGACCAAAACAAAGGTAAACGAGAAAGTTTTCGATTGGTGATATGCCACGGTGGTGTAGAATACATGACAAGATCACGAACAGTTTCTCGTTTACTTGTAAATACAAAACTCGATGTTGGCCAATGAAAATTACAACCATAATCAAGATGATTTGTTGATTCATTCAACGAATCTTGTACTAAAACAAGAAATTGAGATTATCATTCGATCGAGATCATTTTGTCCTACATGTTTTAACAGACCATTGCATAGCAATTGTACTATTTACAAAGAATTGTCCACATTTTTGCAAGCCATCATCACGTAACATTGATCCATTTTCTAGACAGATCAATGTTGAATGAAGTGCATGAGAATATTTGCCACCTTCTTTATCGCATGTTGTCTGATATCGGCAATGTCGTTCGGAACCGAGAGGTTCGATTTGTGGATCAGGCAAATGTTCGTATTGAACAAAATGACGGTATTTATCAACATAGGCACGAGCTTGAACAAGAAATTCTTGTCGTTGTTCGACATTTCGCCAATGATGATCGAACCAAACGATTGGATCAACATTGAGTCGCAATTCCCATAGATTGGCTCGATTAGGATCGGGATTGTAGAATGAAATCGGACGTAATTCAAGTCGAAATTGTTTATTAAATGGAAGATGAGTGTCTCGACATAATTCATGGAGTTTATCAAGCATTCGACTCGCTAATCGAGCGATTCGTGTTGATAATTCATTGATATTCGCCTTGTCATTTGTTATATCAAAACATGACTTTTGTCTACCGATGAGAACGGGTTCACCTGGTAGAAAATCGATTTCATCTTCAATTTCTGAATTGATGATCGAAGTTTGATATGGTGCGAGATTTTCAATTATTGCCTATAGAAAAACACAGAAAAAACAAGAAGCAGGCCCAGGGAAAGATTTTGGCCTACTTTTTGTCGTTCTTCGAGTTTTTTCTGTTGAGCAAATGTTTTCTCGTCGGATTGTAAAATCCATTGATAATCCGGATAGACAAGACTCTCTTTAGTTCGATGTTGTTTAAATGTTGTCAATGATGAACTTCGTGTTGGAGGAGCAAATGAAGATTTATTCGAAAGAGCTCGTTGAAATTGTTTCGCAAAAGGAACTTCAGTAGCCATTTTTCATCGTATCCACGTGTCGTAGTAATATTTCAAATAGGAAAAAAGATAAGAACCATACGAGAAAGTGAGAGAGAGAGAAAAAAGAAAGCTGTGCTGTCTCTTCTTATCATTGAATATTCTCTTTCGAATGATTCACAAAAAAAACGTCATGATTTTTTAAAACATTGACAAAATAAACAACTGTACAGGTTCCGTTTCTTTTTTGTTCTATTCTTCCTTTTACGTTGTATAAATCTCAATGCTTTTACGAATTCAACTATATTTTTTTTATGAAGGAATCGCCGTCATTCATTCAACTTTACCAACGTATTCGCCGAAAAGATACGACAGAATATTGCAAAAGTCTTTTACTCTATATAATACTGAGCTGTTTGTTTGGCTTAATTTGTACGTCTTTGTTCTATGCACTAAATTATCATAATTATATCTTTAATTCATGGTTTGGTTCATTTGATTTTAATCTCGCAGAATTAATGACATATCGTCATTGTGCAATGCACATATTGTTATTATCTAACGAAAACTATGTACAAGTAGAACTCAATGAAACATATTATCATGAAGATTTATTCTATAAATATTATTTAATTTCCAGTCACCAAACAGATGGCATATTCACTAGATTTCCAAACAGTCATCAGTCATATAATGAAAAATGTTTATCATATCGTTTTGATTTATTTCAGAGAAATACATTAGATTGTATTGTTCAACAAACAGAAATCGATAGTACACATTTAATTACTTTCAAGTTTATAACTCAAATCGAGAATTTTTATCGTTTAAATACTGAAGAATTTAATTTAAAAGTACCAATGATAACCGATGATACATATCTTAAATATATCATTGCAGATCTGATTTGCATATTTCTCTGGATGTTATTATTAAATGGAATTGTTCGTACTTTTAAATTGATTAGCTATATTTTTACTTCAAACATTTCTTCTAGTATTCAAAAGAAATTAAATTTAATGAATATCAAATCTTTGAAATATTTGGATGAGCTATTATGTCAAACATCTCAGGAGAATAATTTTAATAATCGATTATTCGCACTACCAAATAAATATCTTCTTATTATGAAAATTGATTTTAATGAACAAAAAGATTATATATTAAAAGAATTCGAAGATGAATTACCGTTTGATATTATTCATATAGAAACTATGACAATTAACTTTTCATGGACTCGTCTCCAACCAGGATTTACATCGATCAATCAAGATCGAGTAGTTTGGCTACAAGAGAGGCTAATGAAAATGAGTATCACATATCGGCAATCATGTTTGTTTGCCAAAGAAGAAATTCTTATCCGACAAAATCTAAGGACAAATGAGCCTCATTGGTTTAAGTCTCATTTAAATTCAATAGCAATTAATTGTCTCGCTGAATTTCGCGTTAATGGCTATTGGATTGCTGATGATCGATTCACAGAAACGACATGTTTTCTATGTTATGAAGATTTTCAAATCGGTGATCGGTATTCCCAATGGTCATGTCAAGCTCGACATACATTTCATCATTCATGTATGTTAAATGTTCTACGAAGACAAAACCACTGTCCACTTTGTCGACATGTTTTCACAGACGATATCTCAAGATTGACAGATTCTGAAGAAGAAGATATTTAAATAAACTCGTTTTTTTTTTCTAATAAAATCTCATAAACTAATCGAATGATAAACGTGTCTATTGTTTAGTTTTCACTCAAGTATTGAACAAATTCTTTTTTTAAATACCCAATGACTCATAATCAGTGATTTTTTTCTATGTTGGAAAGATGAATCATATGTTTCATTCTGTTCCGTTTTTCTTTACTTACATGTGATTTTTAAAAAAATCAATTTCATTTTCAACATGCAAATTCAAACAAACAATTTATTCTTCTGTGGCTCTTTTCAACGAGAAAGATAATAATCATACGAAAACAAGGATCAACTATTGCAATAATGATAATTTTTTAAAATATTCATCATTATCCATATGTTGGTAGTATTTCCCATATCATACCTTCCAGAATCACGTTTTTAACAGTAAAATCATTTTTAAATAAGAGACACCATCATCTAAATAGCATAGCGAAATTTTTCCACGAAAACGATTGGCATTCAAGATTCTTAATACACTATCCAGGGCGATCTATACGGTCGCCGTCACGATACAAAGCGATAGCGTATACGGCCATTTTACGCAGTTTACAGTCGTATTTTATCGTAAATGACACGTTTGGCATACACCGTATTACGGTCGTATCTCATCGTTGAGTCACTGTATTGCATCTGTTGATTTCCTTGAATTCTTCGATTTCTACTGACCAAAAAGTGAAATATATTCAACTTGTTGAATTTCTTGATTTGCTCGAATTGCTTGAATTCGTTGACTTCTTGGCGTCATTGAAGAAGTTGAAATGCTTGATTTTCCAGTACTAAGAGGAATAGATAGATGCATGAGTTTTATTGACTTCTTGATTTTCTCGAATTTCCAATTTCTGGATCGTGGATATATCTGGATCTACCGCGATTATCACATTTGAACATTCGATTAAAAACTGCACGAGTAGTCAAAGATTTTGAAATATTTATAAAAGAAATAGCAAAGAAATTAGGAGTGACTATTTTCATCGAAAGTGAAGCAGATTTTCGAGTTTATTTGGATGTATGGATTGTTAGAATATGTTTGATTTATTGACCCCAGTCTTTTTTTGATTAAATAAATATTTTTTAAGGTTAAAAAAATTATCAGTCTGTCCTATATCACGGTCAATTATAAAGAAATCATGTTAAACAATTTAATATTGTTTCTCTGAAAATGAATGTTTTCAAGCATCGCTTTGGCCTAGAAAGTAAACAAGCAGTAAAAGAACTCTAAGGCCATCTTCATTTATGGCTTTACTTGCACGATGTTTGCTGATTATTTGATTTGTTTGTTTCTTCTAACGTTCTTTAGACAAATATCAGGTACTAAATCATTCGAACCAATAGAAGCTCTAAAATATTTTATAGGTTTATCGTATAATCAACCAATTTTTTGTCCGAATGCGTCATGGAGTGAAAATGCAACTACTTTTGCTAGCAGTGATACGATTGGTGGAAATCCTTACGATATTTTTATTACAACTAATAATACTGTCTATGTACCTAATAGAAGCAATAAATTCGTAATTGTATGGCCTGAGACAAGTTTAATACCATCAAGAAATATATCAACATCTTCATCTAGTATAACAACTGTTTTCGTCGCAGAAGATAATTCAATCTACTTCGATTATCAATTGAATTCTATTAGTGAAATACGAAGATTATCAGCTAATTTATCAAATACTCTTTCAATCGTGCAAACAGTCCAGAATTGCTACGATATTTTCATTGATATTAACAATTATATTTATTGTTCTCTACACCAGAATCATCAAATCATCAGAAAATCTTTGAATAATTCATTTAATCAAGTTAAAACCGTTGCTGGGACTGGTGTTAGCGGTTCAACATCATTCATGTTGAACGGCCCTCATGGAATCTTTGTTGATACTAATTTGGATTTATATGTAGCAGATCGATATAATCACAGAATTCAATTATTTCCATTCGATCAATCAGATGGAATAACAGTAGCAGGAAATGGATCATCACCATCAACAATTAATTTGAATAATCCAACTGCAGTGATTTTAGATGCTAATAAATATGTTTTTATTGTTGACCATTCGAGTCATCGCATCGTTGGAAGTGGACCAAATGGATTTCGATGTTTAGTTGGATGTAATGGAGCAGGTTCTGCAGCTAATCAACTATCCTTCCCACGAGCAATAAGTTTCGATACGTATGGTAATATATTTATTGCTGACGGATGGAATAATCGGATACAAAAGCTTGCATTAATGACCAATTCTTGCAGTAAGTTTGATCACACTAAAGAATATCTAAGTTAAATGTTGTACTTCTACTAGATATATCGATTAGAAATAATGGTAATTATCTACCCGTTTCATTTTAAAATCTTTTTAGTGCCTTGTTTAGTCACATATTCATCAACAAAAGGCTCCCAAATTATTACAATAAACACATCTAATAGTCTGTTTACTAATAGTTTCGATCTATGATAATATCTTTCTTATCTAGGTATATCTTATAATCAACCGCAATTTAATTCATTCACTGTTTGGAGTCCAAATGGAATCACAATTACTGATAGCAATACAGTTGGCACACGACCTTACGGTATATTTATCAACAGAAATAATACAATTTATATACCTGGCCGAAATTCAAAAGGTATATACATTTGGATGAATAATAGTGTTAATCCCACGAAACAAATCAATACTAATCAGTTTACTCAATTTTCTATTTTCGTAACTAGTAATAGTGATATTTATACCACTTCTGTAAACTCACCTTGGACGATCAATCGGTGGTTATCAAATGAAACTAACACTTCTACAGCTATTGCATATAGTGACGCAAACTCATATGGTATATTTATTGATATCAAAAATACTTTTTACTTTTCAGCCACTGATAAACATAAAGTTTTATCGAAATCATTAACTAGTTCTTCAAATATATTAACAATCGTAGCTGGTACAGGTGTTGCTGGAAATGCTCCAAATATGCTTAATACCCCTTTTGGATTATTTGTCGATGTTAATTTTGATTTATATGTTGCTGATTTTAACAATCATCGTATTCAATTATTTCGACAAGGACAACAGAATGCAATTACAGTTGCAGGAAGCGGATCATTAAATATAACAATTACTCTCAATCATCCAATTCATGTTGTACTCGATATGGATAAGTATTTATTTATTGTAGATCAGCACAGCCATCGTATTGTTGGATCTAATAAGGATGGTTTTCATTGTATAGTTGGATGTACTGGCTCTTGGGGTTCATCCGCCAATACGTTAAATAAACCAACCAGCATGGCTTTCGATAGTTTTGGAAATATTTATGTTGTAGACGAGTCTAATCATCGCATTCAAAAATTTCTCCGTTTGAACAATACTCTCAGTAAATATCTTTGAATTTTAGTGGAGATATCTGATTTTGTATTTTCAGATCCGTCATATAATCAACCGAAATTCTGTTCGAATGCAACATGGAATCCAAATGCAACTACCTTAGCTAATCCTAGTATCATTGGATCAGGCCCTCTTGCTATATACATCGATAAAAATAACACAATTTATGCAGCTAGTCGAGATACAGGTCAAGTTCTTATTTGGTCAAATGATAGAATAAATCCAACGACTGTTTTACATGCTAATCTATATGCACCACTCTCCATATTCGTAACCATAAATGGTGATATTTATGTCGGTGATAATAGTTCAATTCGACAAGTATTATATTCAAACAGTAGTAAATTGATTATGCCGATGACTTCACGATGTATAGGTCTTTTTGTTGATATTACGAACAGTATTTATTGTTCATCAGATCCCCAACATCAAGTTTTCAAGAAATGGTTAGGTGACAACGTATCAGTCATGACAACAGTTGCTGGAACAGGTTCAAATGGTTCTGCTCCAAATCAACTGAATGGCCCAAATGGAATCTTTGTTGATACAAATTTTGATTTATATGTAGCCGATTGGAAAAACAACAGAATACAATTATTTCGCTTGAGACAGTCAAATGGAATAACAGTTGTAGGAAATACTTCACCAAATTCAACAATTACATTATATCGTCCATCAAATGTTATTTTAGATGAAAATAAATATCTTTTTATAACAGATAGTTACAATAATCGAATAATTGGATCAGACGAAAAAGGTTTTCGTTGTATCGTTGGATGTACTGGTTCATCAGGTTCAAATTTCGATCAACTATCTATTCCACGAAGTATCGCTTTTGACACTTCTGGAAATCTATATGTTGTTGATCGTGATAACAATCGGATTCAAAAATTTAGTTTATCAACAAATCCATGTTACGGTAAGTTCGTTATGACAAAACTTTCCTCATCAATCTACAATATACCTTTAAAGGTTGTTATACTCCAAAATTCATATTGATTCCAGGTGGTTCAACTTTATTAAATCCATTACGATTTCGTCGAAGTCAAGATTTTTATATAATCTCAATCATTGAATTGAATTGTAACGATTCAACACTAACAAACAAACAATGGATCATCAAAAATTGTACAACAAATTGTCTTAATACGATTCAATTAGATTCAACGGTTCAAACAACATCAAGTGAATTATATATTCCTGCACGAACACTCTCATTTGGAACATACGAATTAGAATTAACTGTAACAATGAGTAAATATTCATGGTTAAAAACAGTTTCATCTGCTTATGTTCAAATCACTCCATCGGGAATAACAGCAAATCTTGTTCAATTAGGCACATCGATGATAACAAGTGGACATCAACAAGATCTTAAATTAGATCCAGGAACATATTCGATCAATCCCGATGAAAATACTTTCGATACAAATGTAAATTTTGATTGTTCACTGAAAAACGATAATCTTTTCTTTTTTGTTTTTGACTTTAGAATTGGATTTATGAATACTATTGTCGAATTTATCCTTCATTTATGTTTCCGAATGTGAATGGTTGGTTATTAACGATTGATAATCCAGCAAATGACTCTTCAAATCCATCGTGTTTATCGAATCGAACCGGTTGGGAATTTGGTAATTCTAATCGTTCATCTTTGACAATACTTTCTCATTCACTTCAATCAAATCGAACTTATCAATTTATGGTTCAAATGCAACATCGTCGAAATCTTACACAACAAGCAACTGGTTATGTTCTTGTCAAAGTCGACGATACTCGACCACAAATGATTGCTATTGGGTAAATTGATCATTTTAATTTCGTGTTTTTCTCTAACTGAGATGAGTCGATTTTTAGTTGTGTCATCATAACACTTTGTGCACCGAATTTAGAATATCAATTTGTTAATCCAACGACACAAGTCGCTCTTTTTTCGATTGCTATTGGAAATTATACACGAATCGAAAATATAACATGGAATGTTTATTTTGGAGAACGAAATTCATCTGCTAATTATTCTCAATGGACTTTATTCAATCAACAAACTCCTTGGTTTTTCGGAAGAAATACAAGTAATTTTACATCAACAAGTCAATTGTTTCTTCAAAATCCCGATATTCAATTTTGGAAATTCGAAGTTGTCTATTCTTTTCCAACGGAAATAAGTATCAGTGCTTTGAATTTCTTGATAAATCAACCACCGAAAAATGGTTCCTGTTCAATTTCTCCAACAAATGGAACAACTACAACTGCATTTCAAATATTATGTCCAGATTGGATTGATGAAGATGGAATCAAAGATTATTCGGTTTTTTCTTATGATTCATCAAATAAAGTTATGATTGCATTTTCAAGTTTATCAACTATTGAAATTCTGTTACCATCGGGAAATGATCAACGATTAACAATTCAAATTCGAGATCAATTAAATTGTTTAACTGAATATAATTTATCAACATTAATTTCTGTTCGATCTGATTTCGAATCAATAGATAATTTTCAAAGTTCAACCAATAATCCGATTGTTAATTTACTTGCGAGTGGAAATCAAAATACAATTGGTCAAGTTCTTACTTCACTTTCACAAGAATTTAATAAGATGAATACAGAAAATGTTGATAAAGCTGTTTCAAGTGGAATTCCAGCTGCAAGTATTTCAGTTTCATCATTAACAAGTCAACGTTTATCATCAAATGCAGAACTGAATCAATCAGCTTTAATTGAATTTAATGAACAACTGAATTCACAAGCCAATGTTCGAGAATATTTAATTTCATTTACTCAAAATCTTCTCATAACAACATCGAATACTATCAAACTTCAATCATCATCTTTAGCTCAACTAACCAAAGCAACAAATCAACTAAGTCGAACAACTCTATCAATTGCAGCTGAAAGATGTTCGAAACTCTCATTAGCATTAGATTCAATGTCAACTAAAGTCTCTCATGAAGATGCTGAGATAATTTCAACACAATTATTTCAATGTGCTTCGAATATTTTAAGTGCTGTCAATGGTCCTTTACAAGGACGTACTATTGTGCTCGATGTTGATGGAACAAGAGCATCGGAATTTCCAGCTGATTATGATACTGATCTCGAATCCGAATCGTCGAAAATCAATCGATTAGAAGATAAAAATGCTTATTTTCAAAATCAATTAGCAAATCAAATTCGAAATCAAATGAATCAGCTGATTTCAAAGTTAACCTCGGTTTTAAATATTCATTTGAATACTGGACAAAAATCAATTATAAATACATCGGAAGTATTCATGTCCTTAGAAGTATATTCATCGGAATCTCAATTGAATTCAAAAGTTTTAATGCAAACTAAATTAGAACCATTAGCATCATTTGGTAATTCAAAATCACTAACAGCGAATACAAATGTTTCAAGATCAATTTCACTTTCGATGACTGATCAAAATGGAAATAAAATTGAAGTTAAAGCAAATGATACTCATCCTATTGAAATCATGATTCCACGCGATCCTAATTTAGTTATTCCGCCAATGATTCTTCAAAATGTAACTTCAAATGATTCGACTCCTCATCAACAATTATTGAATTTACATTATGTTAATTTAACGAGTAGCCTTTCGATTTCAATTCATATCGAAATTGAACCATTACAGACTAACAACAATATTGTTTATTTATTGATTTATAAATTTGATCAAATTCCACTATTGAACGATTCAACAAGTCAAATCGATGGTTGGATAATTCTTAATTCTTCGAATTTCAATTATTTTCTCGATAATCAACAGACTCGAAATCATCATTCATTCGTTTTCGGTTTAAGAGAATTGAATCCTTCAGAAATCGTGACTGCAACTAAACCACCCATAACTAATCAAAAATTTAATTTTACATCAAATTATCAATTAAGAATATTTGCATCGGGCTGTTATTATCTCGATGAGAATAATCAATGGAAAGACGATGGATTACGTGTGGGACCTTTAACAAATTATAATCAAACTCAATGTTTTTCAACTCATTTAAACTGAATCATTCATTGCTTTGGTTTGTCTGTGCAGTTTTGCTTTTGTTAGTTGTAATGTATGTTTGCTATAGAAATAAAAATTGATGTTGTTTCGTCCGATTAATTATAATATAAAAATCAACAATAAATAATGTGTTAGCTTTGTTTGAAAAAATATTTTTTATATCAACACAAAAAAAACAATTTTCTCGCGTTAGATCAATAGACTTAACTGAGAATTTTATATTTGACTTATGTGACTTATTCACCCATTCTGATTTTATTCAGTTTTTCATCATGATCTTGACTAGCTATGTGAACATTTGGCTTATATCAATGGTCTTTGATCAATTTGAAGGTTTACCGTACAATCAACCAATATTTTGTCCGACTGCGTCATGGAACGAAAATGCAACAACTTTTGCTAGCAGTGATACGATTGGTGCGAATCCTTGGGATATTTTCATTACATCAAATAACACCATTTATGTACCTAATCGAAGTGATAAATTGATAGTTGTATGGCCTGAAGCAAATTCAACATCACCCAGAAATATTTCATCAAATTCTTCAAATATAACAACTGTTTTCGTCGCAGAAGATAATTCAATCTACTTCGATTATCAATTCAATTCGATTAGTGAAATACGAAGATTATCAGCTAATTTATCAAATACTCTTTCAATCGTGCAAACAGTCCAGAATTGTTATGACATTTTCATTGATATTAACAATTATATTTATTGTTCTCTACACCAGAATCATCAAATCATCAGAAAATCTTTAAATAATTCATTTAATCAAGTTAAAATCGTTGCTGGGACTGGTGTTAGCGGTTCAACATCATTTATGTTGCACGGCCCTAATGGAATATTTATTGATACTAATTTGGATTTATATGTAGCAGATCACTTCAATAACAGAATTCAATTATTTCCATTCGATCAATCAGATGGAATAACAGTAGCAGGAACTGGATCATCATCATCAACAATTAGTTTGAATCGTCCAGCTGCAGTGATTTTAGATGCTAATAAATATGTTTTTATTGTTGATTATTTGAATTATCGCATCGTTGAAAGTGGTCCAAATGGATTTCGGTGTTTAGTTGGATGTAATGGATCAGGTTCTACAGCTAATCAATTATATAATCCACGAGCAATAAGTTTCGATACGTATGGTAATATATTTATTGCTGACGGAGGGAATAATCGAATACAAAAGCTTGCATTAATGACTAATTCTTGCAGTAAGTTCATCAAACTACAGAATATTGAAGTTCGATTTTGTACTTTTACTAGATGAATCGATTCAAAAGAATGGTAATTATTTACCCGTTTCATTTTAAAATCTTTTTAGTGCATTCTTTAGTTACATATTCATCAACAAAAGATTCCCAAATTATTGCAATAAACACTTCTAATAGTCTGTTTACTAATATTTTCGATCTATGATAATAATATCTTTCTTATTTAGGTGTATCTTACAATCAACCAAAATTTGATGCATCTACTGTTTGGAATTCAAATGGAATCACAATTACTGATAACAATACAGTTGGCACACAACCTTACGGTATATTTATCAACAGAAACAACACGATTTATATACCTAACCGAAATTCAAAAGGTATATACATTTGGGAGAATGATAATATCAATTTCACAAAGAAAATCAATACTAATCAGTTGACTCAACTCTCCATTTTTGTAACTAGTAATGGTGATATCTATACTACTTCTGTAAATTCGCCTTGGACGATCAATCGGTGGTTATCAAATGAAACTAATACTTCTGCGACTATTGCATATAGTGACGGAGATTTAGGTGGTATTTTTATTGATATCAACAATACTTTATACTTTTCAGCCACTTATAAACATAAGGTTTTATCGAAATCATTAAGTAGTTCTTCAAATATATTAACAATCGTAGCTGGTACAGGTGTTGCTGGAAACGCTCCAAATATGCTTAATACCCCTTTTGGATTATTTGTCGATGTTAATTTTGATTTATATGTTGCCGATTGGAGGAATCATCGTATTCAATTATTTCGACAAGGACAACAGAATGCAATCACAGTTGCAGGAAGTAGATCATTAAATGTAACAATTACTCTCAATCATCCAATTCATGTTGTACTCGATATAGAAAAATATTTATTTATTGTTGATCAGTACAATAATCGTATTATTGGATCCAATGAGGATGGTTTTCATTGTATAGTTGGATGTACTGGCTCTTCAGGTTTATTCGTTAATATGTTAAATAAGCCATCCAGCATGGCTTTCGATAGTTTTGGAAATATTTATGTTGTAGATGAGTTTAATAATCGCATTCAAAAATTTCTTCGTTTGAATAATACTCTCAGTAAATATCTTTGAATTTATGATCTAAACATATTATTCTATATTTTAGGTCCATCATATAATCAACCAAAATTCTGTTCAAGTGAAACATGGAATTCAAATGCAACAACCTTAGCTAATATTAGTACCGTTGGATCAAAATCGTATGCTTTATATATCGATAACAATAATACAATTTACGCAGTTAATCTAAATACAGGTCAAATATTCATTTGGAAGAATGGTAACATCAATCCATCTATTGTTCTATATACTAATTTATCTTTACCACGATCAATATTCGTAACCGTGAATGGTGATATTTATGTTGGTGATAACAGTTCAATTCAACAAGTATTATATTCAAACAGTAGTAAATTGATTATGCCGATGACTTCACGATGCGTGGGCCTTTTTGTTGATATTACGAACAGCGTTTATTGTTCAGCTGATTTTCAACATCAAGTTTTCAAGAAATGGTTAGGTGACAACGTATCAGTCATGACATCAGTTGCTGGAACAGGTTCAAATGGTTCTGCTGCAAATCAACTGTATAACCCAAATGGAATCTTTGTTGATACAAATTTCGATTTATACGTAGCGGATTGGAGGAATAACAGAATACAATTATTTCGCTTGAGACAGTCAAAGGGAATAACAGTGGCAGGAAACACCTCAGAAAAACAAACAATTGCATTATATCGTCCATCAAATATTATTTTAGATGCAAATAAATATCTTTTTATAACAGATAGTAACAATAATCGAATAATTGGATCAGACGAAAAAGGTTTTCGTTGTATCGTTGGATGTACTGGTTCATCAGGTTCAAATTTCGATCAACTATCTATTCCACGAAGTATCGCTTTTGACACTTCTGGAAATCTATATGTTGTTGATCGTAATAACAGTCGGATTCAAAAGTTTATTTTATCAACAAATTCATGTTGTAAGTATAGACATATTCTCATCAGACCTATCAAATACTGTTTTTCAATCATTCAGTACCTCAACTAGTCGTCATATCAACCTGTGATAACGTAAATACAAT
>Ga0209914_1002158_pt1 | contig 17027 bp, 20 predicted proteins | sample ThiBiot_500_plan_FD_183949 | JGI IMG/M metagenome (GOLD analysis project Ga0209914, IMG submission 183949) | Wastewater bioreactor microbial communities from Cape Town, South Africa - Thiocy_cont_500_plan (SPAdes) | ecosystem: Engineered > Bioreactor > Thiocyanate-remediating > Anaerobic-Aerobic...
GAACTGCACCGTGTGCTCGAGTCAATTGAGGCGCCTGCTCTCAACTTGCTGCGATACCGCGGCTCCGATGTTAAGCTCAGCAGAAGTGACGGCAGGGCTAGGGTCCAAATGCGCTCGGTGGTCTGCGACGAGTCGACCATCGGCATTCCGGCAATCATGTCGCGCAAGCTGAATGTGTTGACTGTGGACGTGGCAAAGCTCGATGGAACTCGGATGGCGCTGCAGATGCTCGCAGCTGAGAGCTCGTCGCAGCTGCGCGCAGTGTGCATTGTCAGTTTGCACGCGGATGAGCTGAAATCGCTGGCCGCCGTCGTCAAAGAGCGCGCAGGTGTTCAATTCTACGTTCGGCTCGGCGATGAAGGCGGCAGCCCACCATCGCAAAGCGAGCAAGGCCAGCTGGCAGAGCACGCTCTCCGCAGGCTCTGCCCGCACGCGACGAACTTGCACTTCCCTGCCGAACAAAACCTGGAACTCCAATGGAAACCAGAGAACGTGGATTTGGATTGATTCGGATACTAGGCTTTGCGAAGCGCCGCAGTGCGTGTCGCTTTATGCTTCTGACTGTCAAGCAAGCCTTAGGTTCGGAAGATGTGCAATTTTTCATGTCCCAATGAACGAGAGCGACAATCTGGAAACGCACCGAAGCGCAAATGCCCGCACAACAAATCGCAAGGAACGAAATCGGGTGGCGCGTTGCGTCTGCGATTGCACCGCGCAGGCTTGATGGTAGCCGGTGCCGTCAAAGCATATCGGATGGGGTTGTCAACCTAGCTTGTAACCTAGGTTGTATTGACGAGCTGACCCGGGTTATAACCTAGGTTGTCATATATAAGGATATGCACTCAACCTAGGTGGTGTCTGCAAACGCCTGCTGAGATCGAAATCGCTGCCCCACCCGGCCACAGTTCTTATTCAACCCAGGTGTGCGTGGTAAGTATGTAGACTTTTGCTGTGAGTATGCACTGTGGGCGGTTGGGGCAGAATTAATTCCTTGCAAAAAACCGAAACCAAACAACCCGGGTTGTTTTAAAACTCAACCTAGGTTGGGGCCCCACGCCATACTTCCCAGCCAAAATTCGTCTCGCCAAACTCGTCGTGGATTTCATTTTGCCCAAAGCTGTAATACAAGTGTAGTTCCGTTGCTGCGATGTCGGAGCGTGCGCACTCGCTCTGGTTGCAACGAGACTCTGCTTGTCGGACCTGTTTGCTGCCCCTTCGCATCTTTTGCAGATCACACGCGCTCTGCATACTTGGCTATGATGCTGAACAGCTCCCCTTGCCACAGATTATCGCTGGCTGCGCTGGGTGCAACGGCTCGAGCAGAATTCGGCTGGACGGAGTCCGAGCGCGTTGATTCAGCGGCTGTCGACTTTCTGGTGCGTACAAACCCTCGTGTTGTATGGCTTGCAGCTGGATTCTCGTGCGTCGATGGCTGAATCGTTCGCAGTGGCTGAATTTCGTGATTAGCTCACTGTGCGAGTGTCGTTTTGTCGCTGCTTGAAGCTTTCCGCATTGCAAGTTGCTGTTTCCGAGAGCTTGTTGCCTTCCTTTCGTCATGCTGCATTGTTTGAAGCTGGAATCTCGCGCGTCGATCGGCTGAATCGCTCATAAACGTTGAGATTCATGTTTTGTTCACTCTGTGCGAGCTGCTTTGTCGCTGGTCCGCAGCCCCTTGTCTTGCAAGTTGCTGTGTGAATAGCTTGCGTGCATTCCTATATTCATAGCGTATCTTTGAACACAGAAACTGGTGCGCGTTGAACGGACAAACCTGTTTGTGCACGCGGTGAAAGTGCTTTGTCGCTGTTGCAGTGCATCCTGGACAAGACTGTGGCGACAATGAGCGCGTGGACAACGTCAAGTGCAGACATCAGATGCAACTCGCTGGCGAGTAGCTACCAGTGCGTGCAAGCGCGCGCGTTCATGCTTGTTCGAAGAAGACTGGCGAGTTTTGTCCTGTCAGATGGCTTGAGATGGTCGATTGGAGCGCGAACGAGACGCTGGCGTTGCTGCGCGTTCGCCCAAACACGCTCAGCGTGCTGACTCGCCGCCCTGCTCGCGCGTGGTGAGCATTTTGCCGTGCGAGCCTCACAGTATCAATGGGTGCTTACCGAATTGGTTGCGCAGGTTGATTGATGGCAGTGTTCGTCACCGCAGCAACGCCGCTTCGCCGCGCACGCGAGAAGTTCATTTGGTTGCACTGTCGTTGATGTGATGCGCGCCAATCTTACGCGGCACAATCTCTCGCTGAAATACGTCCGCTTCTACTTCGCCTCCGACAGGTGCACGTGAATGCTACGGTCCCATGCTCACAATTGTCGCTCTGCTTTGTCTACCGCAGACGAGCGTTGTGCGCGCGCGGCTGGCTGCTCTGGTCGTTTCGGGCTGCCTGGCGACGTGCGCGTTCAAGGACAGCGTCGTCGGCCTCGCTGTTCGACGTTCTATCTCGGCGGGCGGTGTTGCGCGGCAGCAGCCACGCGCCAACTGTCCGCGCATCCGAACCGACATTGCCCGCTCGCTCCGCATGTGGTCACTGCTCTTCTGCAATGCTGCCAGCTCGAGCTTCGCCGTCAAACGGGCCGAAAGTTGTGTTGAATTTTTCAGTACGGCTTGTACCGCAGTTTTGGCTGGTGTTTTATTGTTCTGGATTTGCCGATTTGCCGTTTCAGCTGCCGCTTTCTGCTGCGTTCGATTCGTGCATGTTCCGACAGTATCTGTGTCAAATTGCAGGACCGTGCTCGTTTTGGTTCGTGACTAGGTCGGTTTGAAGTTGTGCTTGCTTGCTGCGGTTTGTGCTTTTCGAACCGTATCTCCGGATTGGACAAGATTCAAAGCCTGCCATTTTGCACGCTACCGAAGATGTGCAGACCGTTTGACGAAAATGCATGGGTACGTGCGAACGAGAGTAGAAACAGAGTGACCCCGGAACTGATAGCATGCTCCGGCGCGTTATGTGCAAGAGGGCGCACAGCAGAAACCAACGGCTGTTGAGCATTTTGGCTTTGAACAAATTTCGACCTCCCAATTCAACTGCGAAATCGCGCGAAGTGAGTTTCGCGCGATCTACATGTCTCGCGCGATCGTGATGTGCAGCTCGTGCCACGACACTGTCACAATTGCAGTTCTGACGCTGATTTAGGCTTCTTGCCTTTGGACGCGGCCTTCTGCTTTCGAGTTTCGGACATGCCGGCACAGCGCTCGTGGGATCCGTCTGCTGCCGGACGGAACCATTTGTTGCACACCCAGCACACGCGCTCGACCGCCGCGGCGGCGCGCTTTGCAGCGCCTTTGCGCCAGGTCTCGTGCGAATCGCGTTCGAGACGAGGCAGATCGCTGCGCAGCTTCCGCTCGGACGCCGGCAGGCGCGCTAACACATCACGCAGACGTCGGAACTTCTCGAGAATCCACGCTTTCTGAACAGCCAGCCGCGTAACGAGAATCAGCGGCAGCAGTTGATTCACGCTCACCGACGCGTTCAGCGGCCGGTCGTCGATCTTGTCGATTATCGACCGCTTGCGACGGCGAGCGATGAGCAAAGAACCAGTGACTTCCCGCTGCTGCAAATCAAATCGGATGCAACGGAGCCGCCGGAGCAACAGATAGAGACGCGCGAGTGCCATGCGAGCACGTGAAACGGGCGCGAGCGGCGGGAGCACGACGAGGCGGCGGTGCTCAGCGCCGGCCGGTATTGGAAGCTTGTACAGTCGCGCCAAGGCGACAGCAATCGACACGCGTTCAGCCACGTGTAGCCGCATGCCGAACCAGCCGACAGGCCAATCGCGAACATAGCGCGGCGCAAACACGGATTTTGCCGAATCGTCACTGCACTTGTCGCAGCAGCACACCACCAGCAGCCGGCAATGACACAAGGTGCCTGCCGGACATCGTTTGCACGCAACAGGGCGCTTCTGCTCTTCGGGCGGGCGCTCGTCACCCGAGCGCACACGAATGTGGCCCCGCGGCGTCAGCTCGAACTGCGTGGCCGTCTCGATTTCCACTACACGTCGCAGAAACTGTGTGCGCTGGTAGTGCGCACGAGCCGCCATGAACTTGCCGCCATAGCGGGCCTCCCACTTGGTGCTGGCGGTCGAGGCATTCAGCTGAGGCAGCTGAAATCGGTTCATGCAGTGCCCATACAACACATCCTAGCAACGCAGCAGTGAACGCGTGCCACCTCAAGCTGCGACATACCGGCACAGATTGAGGGTCCCAGTCGGAAAAGCCCGATTTGGTGTAGGTTCGCGGAATCATTTCTCGCACCAATCTCTCGAAGATGCGCCGGATCGCCTCTCCTAGAATGTGCGACGGCTGGCGCACAGCCGCAGTGTGCTCCTACAACAGCACAAGCGGTGAGGACGAAGACGACGCGAACTCACGCGGAAGCCATTGAACGAACGCTCAAACATCTCTTCGCTGCCGTCCGTAAGCGGGTTCTTGGTTTGATCGTACAACTCAGCAATGTAGCTGGTGTACTCAACGAAGTAGCAGCTCCTATCGGCGACAGTGATTGAAGCAATGTCGACGTTGTGACAGACCGAACGTTTTGCTTAGCGAGGCGCGCCAACAATGGAAGCAGCACGGAGACGATGAATGTTGCCGTTCGCAGGAAGGCACGCATCTTGATGGTGCAGGCCTCGCTGTTCGCGAGTTTGCTCACCAGCGAAACGATGCGCAGCAGCGGCGCAAACACGCGATACTCCTTGACTTCGTGCTGCCGAATCCGGTGCTCGAACGCCTTAGCTGCCCTGACAAATGATCGCCTAAGTTGTTGCGAATCGCGAGCAGATCGTACTCCGCAACCAGCCGCCGAACAGTTTCGAAGGAGGCGGAGATGTTGCCCTTGCTCGCGACTGCGCGCTGTGCCGCCAGGTCTGCCTGGAACCGTCGATGTTCGGGCCAATCGCTCTGGACGAGCACTTGCAGCGTCAGATCTAGTGTAGTAGCGTTGATGTAGTGCAAGTCGTGCATGATAGGAGGGAGCAGCAGCACTTGGTTCCAATCGACGCCCTCGGCGCGCGTGGGCACGGGCAGATCTCTGCAAGGACCCGAAATTACAGACTGCACTTGACGGAGCTTCTTCCACGACGCCGCGCTCTGCTTGAGGCCTATCGTGAAGCGTGTGAAGCAGCGCCAAAGCTTGGCAACTGCCTACCGTATTTGATCTGCTCATCGCTGAGGTCGTGCTGTCTTCGCATGTTGGTGGTGTAGCTGATGGCGTGCCGCCCCGCTCGGAAATCTGGCAGCCCCTGGTGCAGCACAGTCTCCCAGAAACTGCGACACACGCAGTGTTGAGAGAAGCACAGACAAAATATCAGCACGCACTCGGAGAGCGTGTTGGCGAATGCATCGCGGTGCGGAGATTTACCGCCTGGAATGTGGAACAGATGCCTGCGACAACGACGTCACTGCATTTGATGTCAAAGTGGCCTCACCAGAGCGCATGGTGGTCCATAACGAGGAACGCGACTTTGAATCGGATGGAAATATTGCGCTCGAAGTCCATCGGTGAACCCACCAGCTCATCCAACTGATAATTGAAAGCATCGAGATGCTGCAACAGCAGTTAGTGTGGTGATCCGGCATAGCAATCTGAGCACGCACGAAAGCCAGAGCGCCTTCTCCGCCGAGCCAATCCGCGGCCGGCAAGACAGGTGATCGATTGTGGCTCTCTTTGTACAAAAGCTTGTGAATGACGTCGATGATCCGCCATCGCACGGCGGACTGCGCAAGGTTTTACGGACAAATCGGATCATGACGATGACAGCAAGCTCACCACAACGCTGACGGAATCGATCCAGAAGATCAGCGGCAGCACCAAACGAGACTTGTCGCGAACGCCGACCATGCGTGAAACGAGTTCTCGGTGCACCACAGCGCCTGAGCAAAAGAGCGTCGGTCGCACAGAAACAGCAGTCATGCGGACGAAGATCGTGAACCAGCGAAGTAACAACTTTGGTTAATCGTCCGGTCCAGCACCGCCACGTCGGCATGTCCTGCTCAGACGCACAAATCAGCGAACACGTGTGCGCAGAGTGTGCACACGGGATGCAAACGCATCTTCGCCAATTGCGCTTCACGCGAGGAGCCGAACGCGACCTTGGCGATGAAGAGATCCTTCTTGTTCGGGCGCGAATCCCTCTGCACTGAGAGTGCCGCTTCGGCGAGATTGTTGGACTCGAGTTGAAGCCGCACAGCCTCGGCGACCTTGTCGCTCGACTGACCTTGAATATTGGTGATGGTGACAGTTTGGTTGCGGGAAAATGTTTGATGCTCCACGCGGACTTTGCTGCCAAACTCGTCAGTCGTGATTTTCCAGAAAAACTGATCGGGATCGTCCAGCAGTTCGCTCGGTTTGCGCATTAGTTCCTCAGCCTTTCGCCGCGATGGTAGAGAGACTGCTTTGATTTCAGCATCGTAATCACCAGTTTCCACGGTGTGCTTCTGCACGCGGTTGAACACTTGTGCGACTTCATTGTACGCAGCGCCTGTGCTGGACGCGCCGTACCTGTTCTTGCAGTGGGTGAATTGATACGCTCCACACTCAAAGGCCCGACCGTATCAATGGAGCGGCGACTTGCATACTGTCCTTGAACAGCTGCCGCTGTTCAGCAGCGCCCGCTTTGAAGCCACTGCCGAAACCCATCTGTTGCGCTCGATCGATATCATCCTGAGTGAAGTCTCGCGGCGCTTCTTGCTCCTCCGGCAGCTGCTTGTCTACTGCAATGCGCATGCGGGCGCTCGACGTCGGCTTTGATTGTACAGGATGCTTCGCTGCGTAGTCGACCACTTGCGCTGCAGCATCCTTGTTGAGATCGAGTTGTTCGGCGCAGATGCGTTTGCGCTGAATTACAGTCGTGTCGTGCTTGATCAGCGGCAGCACCGCGCGAGTAAACACAGTCTTGCGATCGACATCAGCAGGAGCGTCCACAGAGATGAAGCGCCGCAGCAGCTTGATATCAAAATCATGGAAAGGCATGCTCTGCAAATTGCAAAGTTGAGCAACCATACAACGACAGTACCACGACGCGAAGTGTTGATAAAATAACAATCAGATTACTGCATGAAATCAGCGAACATAGCACGTGATGGTCTGCTTCGGACAAAAAAAAAACCAGCAGATGTGTTCCAAACAAACTCGCACCTGTTTGTAACTTCGAACTGCACAGATAAGGTGTACGCGGCGCTCACATCAGTGTAGCACCTACGAACGATCAACCACCCCCCCTTTCCCTACATCCGCCTCTGCCCATAAGGGTGCAAATGACAGATTGTGGCAACAACGGAATTCAAAGCATGTGCTTTGGCGTACGTTCTGAATGCATGCTCGATTTGAAAAAATCTTTTCGTATTCTTTGGAGTGCGCGTTTGCGGCATCCGTTGCGTCACTGGACTGCGTTGGACCATGCTTGTGTTGATCCTTCTTGGTGTGAGCAGTTTGACGACATGACGTCGTCCTCGTCCTCAGGCGCTGTGAGCGCTGCGGCCAAGCCGCCGAATTCGATTGCAGCTCCGAAGAAGCCCGATCCTTTTGAGTTCCTACAGGAAGACGAGCCGATGTTGCCTGCGTCATCCGATTCTGCCAGCTCCAAGCAGGCTGTGCGAGCAGTTACAATAATTTCATCGACCTGAATCGCGACTGTATGTGTGCAGCTCAAGCGCCCTCGCGAAACCGGCAGCTCGCAGCCCGGCGACCGCAGCAGCAGCGAGAGTCCGTCAGCAAAAGTCAGTGACTGATCAACACGCGGAAGCTGGGTGCAAACAGTGTTTGTGCAGCGTGTCCGTCGCCAGACGCAGGAATCGAAAGCTGAGATCAGCGAGGTGCGTGCATGCGTGTTTGTCCGCCTGGATTCAACGCGCGATGGCAGCGGGGCGCGGTCGAGTACGAGGAATCCGCGTTCCCAGATGACGAAGAGGAGGAAGAAGATGGCGTTCGCGCTCGCTCGGAGCCGCCGACGGAGCAGTCTCGTTCACGATCCACCACGCCTACACGAACACCGGCTCGGTCCACAACGCCAAATTCCGGCCAGGCACGCTCCAAAACTCCGAACTCGGAGAAGCGGACAGGCAGACCGGTCAAAACCAACAAGAAGGGCAAGAAGCAAATTCGTGACTGCATCACCGCGCCGCTGGCTGTGAGTTCACTGCGCGCAATCATCTAGCTTGATCTTGTGTGTGTGTGCTGCGTCAGAACCACTCGCGCGCGATCAACGAAGGAGGCACTTTGATTCCTGAAGTCTTCCAGGGCAACGCGGTCCGGTTGACTGTTGCGTCGGCGTGATCGCTTGTGCTCTGCAGAACTTATTCCCCAAGACTGTCACTGGTACGCAGAACCAGCCAATGCGTCAAGCGGTGCTTCGAGTGCTGTCCAAGTGGTTCACGGGCTACAAAGTGCCTGGCAAGCACGCCTTCTCGATGGAGGAGTTCAGCGAGTACATCGTCAAGAAGTCAGACATCCTCGCGATGTTGCACCGAGAAGGTGTCGAGTGCTCTGCTGAGAAACTGGGCGTGACTATGAAGATCGTGCTCGGCCTGGCCTTCTACCCGCACCTGGACGAGATCAAAGACAAGTTCGCGTTGACGAGGTCCGAATGGGCCGCCAAGTTCGACGACGCGCCGTTCCATCCGCACTGGCTCGGCTTCCAACCCCGCGCCATCGTCGATAAGTTCGTTTCCGACTGTGAGTTGCATCATTGCCACACCAAATTGATCGATCCGTGTGTGCTCATCCGTCCTTACGCAGCTTCCAAGGCATTCCGATTGTCAACTGCTGCTTTGGTTCCGATCGAGTACCGCACGGATGACAAGGTGTACGTGTGTCTGCCCGTATCCATGGCCACCAACGATATCTTGACGCGCGTCAACGTGATGGGTGGGAAGTTGCAGTTGCACTTCATGTACCACCTGGCGCTGCCGCCTGGTGTGCCTGCTGACACTGTGCCTAGCGGCGAGTTCAACAATGCCCTCAACTACGATCACCCGCTGCCCCAGGATGCCGATCCCAAGGTCATTCGCAAGTACCTCTGGAACGGCGCGATCGTCCTCGAGTTCCCGCGCGTTGCAGCAACGCCACTGACGGGCCTGACGGGCAAATCGATCAAGACCGTCAGCCTCGGTTCGGCCAAGCCTAGCAGCAGCGCCAGCAGCAAGAAGAAACCGTCTTCTGCTAGTGCATCATCCGGTTCCGCGCCGGAGTCGCCACCGGCTGCGCCGTCGACCAGCCTGTCAGCGTCGTCTCGCGCGAGCCCGGCTGCTAGTCAAGCAGTGTACGGTTCATCAGTAGCGTCGCCTGTGCCTACATTCGCTAGCAGCGCGGGCGCTTCCTTCGGAAAGAAGAGTTCAGCATCCTCCTCTTCGAGCTCGGCACCGGCGAACAGCTCTGCGATGGTTGATCTGACTGCTTCACCGCCTCGTGCACCTGTGCCGCTCAGCAGCAAGCCCACGCTGTCGCCGGACGTGCTCACGCCCAAGGCTGTGCGCCGCGCAAGCATCGCCGCGCTAACGAACGCAGCCGATTCTCCAGCTGCTGCCGTGTCTGCGCAGTCCTCCTCGTCTGCTCGAGAGCTGGCCAGTCGTGGTTTCGGTGCTACTGCGCGCAAGCCGGCGGATGAAGATGTCGATGCGGCGCCAATGGCGATCGAAGAAGCTCCATCAGCGTCGGCGCACGAGAAGTTACACTCTTTTCAGTTCGACAGCGATGTCGAAATGACCTCCTGCTCTCCTGCCGGACGTGCCAGCAGCAGCAGCAGCGCAAGCGGCGGCAGCCAACGCAATCAGAAGGACAACTACAGTTCCGGTTCGCAAACCAACACTGAAACTGTCGAACAATGTTTGTTCATCTGCGCAGGCTCGCTGCACCTGTCTCTGGCGCCGTCCATGGACGCGCCTTCGGATGAAGAGCGAGACATGTCGGCATCATTCGGTCTCGGTCTACCGGAGTTCCGCACCACTGTGAAGCCCTCTTCTGCTAGTTCACCGCGCGCTGTTGTGCACAAGGATGAGAATCAGGCAATCGCCAATCTCATCAATCTGCCGCCGATGCAGAACCAGCGCAAGGGGCTGGCCCCTTTGTCAATGAACGGGTCCTCCTCGCTCGCGTCGGCGACTTCTTCGAGTTCTTCAACCTCCAAACCATCAGGTTGGTTTGCATGCTACGCGACAGTTGCTCACGCATCCCATTAAAGACATCGCCTCTAGCAAGGTGTCGGCGCTCTCGCTGCAAGACAGCGCGATTTCGATGCCTGCTGCGGGGCCCGAATTTGATGCCGAGCAAAGCAAGCTCCGACAGCTGCTAGAACAGCAGATGGCAGACAAGAAGCTCCCCGCAGCCGCAACGCAGGGCGACGGAAAGGACGGTGATGGCAGCCAGAAGGGCGAGGCCGGCAAGGATGGTAAAGACAGCAAAGACAGCAAAGACAGCCAATACAACAAAGACAGCAAAGACAGCAAAGGAAGCAAGAACGACGGGCCTGAGATGTGCAATGTGTGCCGCGGACCCAAGGGCAATGATGTGAACGGCGTGCCGCACGACCACAGCGACTGCGAGCTCGAGGCGCAGCAAGGCAAAGGCGCGGAGCTCGACAAAGGTGCATTGTGTTTTGCTAAATTCGCTTCACGATCACGACTTGCCAGACGGACCAGCCGCAGCATTTCAAGCCGGTGAGAGCCGCACAGCCGAGAAGAAGGCAACCGTCAGGAAGTCAAGCAAGCGGCGCAAGAAGACGAATGCAGACAGTGACGAGGTTCTGTGCCCTCTTCAGTTCCACGCCAGATCTTGCGTTGCAGGGAGGCACCGAAGCCGAGGCAGCAGCAGCCGAGGAGTCTGCTGTCGCGCGCGACCGTTCGAAACGATGTGAAACCGCTGTACTGCTCGCCGCGTACACTCACTTGCGCCGTCGCGCAGCGGCTGCTCCTTCGCAGAAGGCCAAGGACAATGCAGCGCGTGCTGCTGGCAAGAAATCACCGTCACTAGGCACCGCTGCTGATCACGAGCTCGACGCAGCGGCAAATGACGTGCGCAGCGATGAATCAAGCGAGGGCGAGGAGGAGGAGGAGGACGAAGTTGTCGTGGCCGATTTGCCGGAGGAGAAGACTGGCAATTGCGTGCTTTGCGGCAAACCCGGGCCAGCGTTCGGCACCAAGGATGTTCCTGTGGCCGACACTGTGTTCGAGTGTCGCAATCCAGACGAATACGGCTGCAAGCGGCTCAACCACATCAGTTGCGCGGCCCAGCACAACGTCCGCGTCATCAACGCTCTCAAGGACCCGGATCGGCGAGTGGGCTGTGTCAGCTGCACGCTCTGCGCCAACGACAAGTGCGAAGTCAACCGCAAGTTCATCGCGAACAATCGCGGAATCCAGCGCTACCGATGCATCACGTGCAAACGGCAGTGGCATGTCAGCTGCATGAACGGCGCGCAGAAGTGCCCGCTCGGCCACGAACTCTGCGCCTGAACTCGCATGATCTGCCACCGGTCGGCATCGGCGTGCTTTGCGTGTGTGCTACCGACGAACGTGGACCACGTGTCTCGTGTCGTGATTTGGTTCGGTTGGCTGGCGACTTGAATTTGAACTGAGAAATCGATTTCCGTAAATGGAGAGTGATTCAAACATGCATTCCGCGCCAAAGCAACGCTTGTCAATGACACGACGCGCGCTGTGCATTTCATGCGCAATCGCACGTGCGAGAGCTCAGCCGGGAGCTTGGTGGGGATGCTTGAATGGGCTACTCGTCAGTCATTTTAGCATTGCCGCCGCTGTCGCCGCTGGCGCTGCTTCCAGCAGAACTGCCGCTGCTTCCAGAGCTGGCGCTGCTTCCGGCGGAGCTGGTGCCGCTTGATGTGCTGGCAGCATTGCCTGACTTGGCGCGCTTCGGCGACCGCAGCTCATCGCTGCCGCCGTCGGCGTTGTCAAGACCCTGCACGCAAGTGCGCGTTGTTCAGAAGTCGAGCAACAGACGCAATTAGCGCACGCACGTCTAGCACTGTGAACTGCAGATCGCTGTGCACCTCGCGCAACACGACGCAGATGCGCAAGCCGCGGCCGCGCGACTTGATCGTCTCGCTGAGCTGGCGGCGCACTGTGTCGAGATCCGGAGCCTTGTCCCAGAATTTGCAGCGAGGGCCGAGATGTTTGCAGAGCTGCTTGTCCGTCAGCGACAGGCCAAGGCCACTGCATCCGCGAGCGAGACGCAAACACGCGCGCATGTTAGGACTGCATCACGGATGGGCAGCCCAGCCCACTCACAGGTACGTGCTGGCCATCCACTGGTTGTGCCGTTTGGCCTGGATGCTGAAGCGGACCAGTTTCATCAGGAGCTCGTAGCCGTGGTTGTCCGTTTTGCGCAGATCAGCGAGCTCACCAGACGACACGTACCACACGCTCGCTGCAAGAAGCAATCTAGTGTCAGCAGCGGCCAGCACGCAAGTGCTCACTTGATTCGGACGCGGGGCGAGCAGAGTCTCGGATGCGCTTGCGTGTGCGCTTGCCCTCAGTGGTCTTTTCGTCTTTGCTGTCGCCACGCTCTGTTGCCATGTCTGTCGCACGCTGTTGTCAGTGTTGCCGCAGAGCGGCGACGCAAGCACGGACCCGTGTCGCTCTTGTCGCCATCGTCGTCCTCGTCGCCCTCGTCGTCCTCGTCGCTCTCGATGCCGTTGCCGAGTTCGAGTGGTTCAGGATCGCTTGGCTTCTCCTCTGCGAGCGCGAGCTGGAGAGTCGCGTTTCGGAATGCACGCTTACTGTGCGGCTTGTCCGAATTGGTAGGCTCGAATTCCTGCAAGACTGGTCAATCAACGCGTCATGATGGCAGCGCGACCTGTTGCAGCGCAGCACTGAGATCGGCTGTCCGCTTCGCGCCAGCGTCGACAGACGTCAGCGCCGAGCCTGCCACCTTAGCTGCAGCGGCTTGAATCGTCTGTGAGTGCGTGAGGTCGATTTCCCAGGCTAATGCACTCCCGCCTACCGCCACACCGCCGCTCGACGAGCTGGACGATGAGGACGGCGCTGCATTGGAAGAATCTTTCTTGTCACCAAGCACGACGTCGGAAGTCTCGCGCCAGTCACAGTCTAGGATGAGGGCGCCTGCAGCGAAACGAGCTGGCAACCAACGCGCGCTGGCAGCGCACCTATCGCCTTGCGCCAGCTGTCGTAGAAATCGAACGCGGTGTGCGCCCAACCCTCGGCCAGGCCGCCTCGTTGAATGCACCATTGAATGACGGCAGCTTGGCTGCAACCGGTCGGTGAGAAACTGCAAACAAGAGCGCAGCCGTGCTGACCTGTGCATGATGGCAATGGCGTTCTGCGACGGGGTGCCATCCTTGTTGAAGCTGTACCGCGATTGCACGCTTGTGCGCAACGCTTTGCTGTGAGCGATCAATGACGGTTGCTTCATCTGCGCCAGCTTCTTCTCGTCCAGCGCTGCAGCCAGAACTCGCCGAAACTCGTCATCGGCGCGCAGCTTCTCGAACTGCTTGCGGTATGGGACGAACGCGGTATCGTGGATCCAGGTGATGACCGCGTCGTGCCCGAGCAGATCGTACACATTGGCCAGCTCCCACTCGCGCTCCTTGATCACCTCTGCATAAGGCACATTGCAACGAGCAGCGGACCAAGCTATCCAGCCGCACCTGTCTCCTTGAACTTGGAAAGCGACAGGAAGTAGAGGTTCTGGAAGAGGTCCTTGCAGATGGCGAGCGTCACTGTGTTCGTGTCGAAGTTGTACATGAACTTGAACGGGCGACCCTGTGCCTCCTCTGCAACTCGACAATGAGCAGTTCAGCGTGCGCATGCAACTGGCAGCGCACCCCATCGCGCGCCATGCAATCCAAAGCTAGCGGCTTTCGCATTGAAGCAGAAGCCAGCGATGGCACGCACGCGGTTCGGGTTCTCGCGGTCGGAGTTCTCATTGGCTTGGGCTACCAGGCTCTTGACCTCGGTTTGCGGAAGCCCGCCGCCCATCACCATCCACCACGCCGGCATCGTGATATTGCCCAACATGTCGCATTCAACCTCCTCGACGTTGATGGGACGAGACATCGGGCACGGCGGCATGTGATACTTCTTCTTGAACGTCTTGTCACCGTTGGGCCCGCTGGCCTTTGTGAAGAACACCCAACGCGTGACCGGTTGCATGTTGTTAGGATGACGCCTGTCGATCGCGGGCAGCTTGAGCAGGTCCACCATTTGCTGCAAGTGCGAAATCCTTAGCAATGGTCAAAGAGGAATCGATTGCGGACCGCATGAAGCACCAACAAGCCAATGTCTCTCGAGTCATCATGTGGTGCACGTTTTGAATACGCGGTGCCGCAAGCAAAACATTTGAACAACTGCTGCAAATGTAGTTGGCAACTTGAAACGGTAAATACTCAGAAATGCAACACTTCAACAACATTAGCATACATAGCGGCCAACCTGCAAATATTAAATCCCGCAGCCGATAGCGGAGGCAGCGATTTTTGCGTTTACTGCGATGTACGTTGCAAGTTTTCAATATTTGCGTCGCACTTGGTTTTCCATTGGTCGAGTCGCTGCGCTGTTGCTCACGATTATTTTGCGTTCATTTTTCGAATGAAATGCCTCGCTGACTCAAACGTGTAAGCTTTAATCAACGTTTGGCGTGGTGCCTTCCACCATGGTGTTTTTTGATGTCCACAAGCGTGCATGTACGAAAGCATTTCCGTTTTTCGGTTGTTGCACACCCTTCCGCCCTGCAGCGCACAGTTTCCGGCGGCCTTATGCATTCCTTGCATGATATTGCGTCGAATGAGGCGTGAAACTCGCGCGTCGAACGGCTGGATCGATCAGTTTGGATTTTGCTGAAAAACACCGCAGAAAGCGATTTCCTTTTCCGCTTGTCGTAGACTTCCGCCTCTCAGCGTGCAGTTTCCGACGGCTTTCTGCATTTCTTGCACGATATGGCGTCGAATGAGGCGTGAAACTCGCGCATCTAACGGCAGCTGGATCGAGCCTGTTTGCGTTCTTGCTTGCAGGAGCGCGCGGGCACTGCGTGCGGAGCGTGAGCGGCGCAAGGCAGCTGCGCTGCGCGAAGTGTCGGTGACGTCGAGCTCAGACGGTGCGAATGGCGGCTTCACACTGTTCTGAGTTCGAGTGGCAGACGCGCACGCGAGCGGCACCTTTCACAAAGCCGTCAAGAACATGCATCTCAGTCGCCGCCAACTGGACAACGCGTTTCGTCGAGACGCAATGCGTCCTCGAGCGATTGGCGGCCGCCAAAGTCGAGGGAAGAATGGGCGCTTTGGGGTAAGCTCGCAGTTGCTGCCAGCTAGCTCACGCACGTTCTTTAGCACAACGAGTTTCAGCTGCGTGCGTCGGTCCTGATCCTGCGGAACTTTGCGTCAGCGAGCGAATGCGACTCCGTGCTGCGTGGCATCGGCAAGGAGCTGCAGTGCTTGCAATTGAACGCGGGCGTGCACCAAGGGCAGTACGTGCAAGTGGACGAAGCGCGCAACCAAAATGTATTTCTGTTTGACCGCGGCAACGCTGGTGTGACTTTATGCCCTGCTTCACGTTGCTGACAGCAGCTCGTTGCTTGTAGAGCCTGTAGCGGACCAACAGAAGCTGAACGCGCTGGAGCCGCTGCTGCGTCGACTCTACGCTTGCGGCGACGCTTGGGTCAAGCGCTGCAACGACGAGATCGACCAGAAGTTATGGGCGCGCACATTTCACGGCGAAGACAATCCGCTGCCCGGTCTGCCATATGCGACGTCGATCACGCGCTATCCGGATCGGTTGGAGATGGAGCAGCTCGCGAAACAGCAGCAGCAGAAATCGCCCAGGCTGCAGAGCAAGCCGCCAGAGCAGACAGCTGAGTCCGCGCTCGTGGACAGCAAAACTGGCATCAAATGCCACGTGGATAACTCTCACATCCTCACCGGCTTGCTCGCGCTCACGGCCGACAGCGCGAACGAAATGTCCTGGCTCCACATAGAGCTCGCGGACGAACGCGTGCTTCCGCTCCGGCTGAACAAAGGCGATGCGGTGCTGTTCCCGATCCTGCGGCATGTCGTGCTCCCTGTTGCTCGCGATTCGTTGCGTGTGACTGTGAATGGCTTCATGTGATACATGTCGCGCGCGGAGTGCGTGCGTGCGCTTGACACTGCTTTCTGTGCGTTTTCCCAGCAAGCACGGACAACCTGGGTTGTTCCGATTTTCAACCTAGTTTGAGTGCCAAAAACCAAACTGGGTTAGCATTCCTAACCTAGTTTGTATAACCTAGGTTGGAGCTCCCAAACTAGGTTGAAAACGGCCCTACAACCTAGGTTATAACCTAGGTTGTCAACCACAGCGGATATGCTTTGAAGTTGACCTCGCTTGATTCGCGCGTTTTCGTGCAAAGCCATCATTGCTTATGTCTGGGCATTGCATTTGAGGCTGTTGGGCACGCTTAGTGCAAGAAAACTCGAGGGGACAGGCGACTTCGAGACGACGGTTTTGAAATGTTGCGAGGTTTCGGAATCTTGAATTTGTGCGAGACTGCCACAAACATCGATGTCCATTTAGCATCAAGAACGTGGCTCAAACATGCGTTTTCGGAGAATTGAGCAAACGGAAGATTTTCGAAATCGATTTTCTCGTGTATGTAATCGATTTTGTGAGTACTCGTGAAAATGCCCATGTGCATATGAACTTAAGGCATCATCGCTTTTCAAATTTATGCTCAAATAAACGAATTGACGAACTGACGAATTGGCGATTTGTGCGCGAGACTGATTTGGCGCAACCTGCTCTGTTACCAGCGCCGTTGACGGCATTGGCATTTATTGTTAGAATAATGTCTAATTCCGCTGTTACGGATGAAGGGTCAACTTGGTTGGAACCCTCCGCTCGAGGTTTTTGTTAGTACCTCGTGCCGGGCGTTTCCACCGGAACAAATGTGCTCAGGTGCATTGCGCGGATTTCGACACCTTGGACAAGCTTGAAATCGCAAATGCCGACCGCTTGTTTGCGATCAGCACTTGAGCTGGTCCTTCGCTCGTGTGCGCGCGCTGAGTCGACTCACTGGCAGGCTCAGTGCG
>Ga0209914_1002172_pt1 | contig 16959 bp, 18 predicted proteins | sample ThiBiot_500_plan_FD_183949 | JGI IMG/M metagenome (GOLD analysis project Ga0209914, IMG submission 183949) | Wastewater bioreactor microbial communities from Cape Town, South Africa - Thiocy_cont_500_plan (SPAdes) | ecosystem: Engineered > Bioreactor > Thiocyanate-remediating > Anaerobic-Aerobic...
CGAAAAGTGATCAACGCTGCAAAAGAATTGGAGATTCATGTTCTTGATCATTTGATTATCGGACGGTTTGGTCACACCTCTTTACGCGAGAAGAGGTTGATTTGACAGTCAGTGGCCTACCCCTCACCCGCCGCTTCGCGGCGACCTCTCCCACAAGGGGAGAGGTAATGCAACCTTCACGAAATCACCTCTCCCCCTTGTGGGAGAGGTCGCCACGCGCGAAGCAAGTGGCGGGTGAGGGGGATATCAGATTTAATTGGCCATTTAAACAAAACCCTTGGTTTTTCTGCCTTTCTTCTGGCATACTATAAAAAATGAGATAAAGGATGTATTGTGTTTTCTGCCTTTGAAAGATTTGTTGCGTTCAGATACTTAAGGGCACGGCGACAGGAAGGGTTTATTTCTGTCACGGCCTGGTTTTCCTTCCTGGGGATTGCCTTAGGCGTTGCGGCTTTGATTATTGTCATGTCCGTCATGAACGGTTTTCGTCATGAACTCCTGACTCGTATTATTGGTATGAATGGGCATTTGGCTATCTATAGTAACGCAGGTCCTCTCCCAAATTTTGAAGCTTTGAGTGAAGAGGTAAAAAAACTTCCTGGTATTATAGGTGCCAATCCTATCGTGGAAAATCAAGCCATGGCAACGGCCCATGGAAATGCTGCTGGCGTGTTGATCCACGGAATGCGCGCCTCTGACCTTGAAGCTCGTAAAACCATTTCAAATAATCTTGTTATGGGTCAATTGCGTCTTTTTGACAGGCCCAATGCTGCAATCATTGGCAAACGCCTTGCAGAAAAGTTGGGTTTGATTTTAGGGGATAAAATTACACTTGTAGCTCCAGAAGGAAATGCAACCGCCTTTGGCACGATGCCGCGTACCCGGACCTTTGAGATCGCCGCCATTTTTGATGCGGGTATGATTCAATATGACTCAGGCCTTGTTTTCATCCCCCTAAAGGCAGCCCAAAAGTTTTTTAACTTAGGTGATGGTGTGACAGGCCTTGAGGTTTTTACGGAAAACCCAGAGAAAGTAGACCAATATCATGACGAAATTTTTTCCTTGCTTCAGGGAAAAAATGTTCGTGTTTTTGACTGGCAGCACGCAAATAAGGATTTTTTTAGTACGATTAAGGTTGAACGTAATGTCATGTTTATCATCCTGACCCTCATCATCCTTGTAGCCTCTTTCAACGTCATTTCAACCCTCATTATGTTGGTTAAAGACAAAGGACGTGATATTGCCATTCTACGGACGATGGGAGCAACCCAAGGGATGATGATGCGTGTCTTTTTTATTGCGGGGTCTTCCATTGGAGCTATGGGAGCTTTGGTGGGAACGGCTTTTGGCCTATTGTTTTCCTGGAACATTGATTCTATTCGTAAAGTGATAGAAACCCTGTCAGGAACAGAACTTTTTAACGCAGAAATTTATTTCCTTTCCAAACTCCCTGCACGGGTTGATTTGAATGAAGTTATTTTCGTTGTTATTATTGCCTTTCTTTTAACTTTTTTGGCCTCTTTGTATCCTTCGTGGCGAGCCTCTCGCCTCGATCCTGTGGAGGCTTTACGTTATGAGTAATCCAGCTCTTTCCTTAAAGGACTTAAAGCGTACTTTCCATCAAGGGTCGGAATCCCTTCATGTTTTGCGAAGTGTTGACCTTGATCTTTATCCGGGAGAAATCGTAGCTCTTGTCGGCCCCTCCGGCTCTGGAAAATCAACCCTCCTTCAAACGGCGGGACTCCTTGAAAAAGCGGATGGAGGTGAGGTGATCATCGATGGAAAAAAATGTGCTCATCTCAATGATACGGGCCGTACGCAAATGCGTCGTGAAGTTATTGGCTTTGTTTACCAATTTCACCATCTGTTGCCTGAGTTTGATGCAGAAGAGAATATTATTTTACCCCAAATGATTGCCGGGAAATCCTATTCCAATGCTCAGAAACGGGCACGAGACTTACTCACGTCGGTTGGTCTCTTGGAGAGAGCCACTCACCGTCCTGCTCGACTTTCAGGGGGAGAACAGCAGCGGGTTGCCATCGTCAGGGCTTTAGCCAATCGCCCCAAAGTTCTTCTTGCGGACGAACCGACAGGTAATTTAGATGAGCATACGGCGGCATCTGTCTTTGAAAAGCTCATTCAACTTGTTCGAAAAGAAAACCTTGCAGCTCTCATTGCAACCCATAATATGGACCTTGCTAAACAAATGGATCGGATTCTTACGTTGCATGAGGGACATATTTCAATATAATATGCAATAAGAGAAGATGACATAGAAATAAAATAATTTATATTAGTTTCTCTCTGAGAATGATAATGTCGTTGATGTTAAGAAAAGGAGAAAAATTGTGAAAAAATACACTGGGTTTTTAGCTTTAAACTTATTTCTATTAGGTTTGAGTGAACCATCTGAGGCTGGTCTTGGGGACTTATCTCTTGAGCTGAAGGATATTGAAAAAAAAACTTATACAAATTCAGTTTGTTTTAGGGTGGACAAAATCAACTCTCACGGAAAATATGCTATTCCATTGTATGGATACTCAACCGATGTTCCTCCCGGAACAGAAATAAATTCAGTTGAATTCATTCAATCTCAAAACTTAAGTTGGGACTATAAGCTGTCAAACGAAACAGGTACAGTTGCGACTATGCGGGTGAGTCTTGCTGGGTGGATAAGGCCTGCAGTAGGGCCTTCTACTTTGGAGCCTGCTCAAGTAGAAGACCTCCTCAGAAATCGCCAACCAGTAAATGTGACGATAGGGAATATAACCTGGAAGTTGTTGATCCCGAACAATGGACCACTGGAAGATTGTCCGGAGAACGCCAGCCCAATACCACCAGCCCCGCTGCATCCACTTTGGGGGTTAAAAAGGAAGCCGCTAGAGCTTAAACCTGTAGAGAGTGTGACACTAGACAAGACGCACGTCGCCGGTGGGGGGCTCACCAATTATTATAATATAACGTTTAAGGATGGTTCTAAGGATGAAATAGTGTTGGAGAGTCAGCTTCTCGCCTTCCCTGAACTCGAAGAGTTATTGCAGTAAGCGTAATTGCAAATGAGAGAAGGAAAGTTTTTTTCTTCTCTCATTCAAGCGGTTCCTCTGAGTAAGGGCCTCAGAGAGAGTCACTCGGATAGGATTCTTACCCTTCGAAGGACATCTTGCTGAGACTAAAAAATAAGACTCTTGAGAGAGGTATTATTCTTCAATGGGGGAAATTTCGATACCGACTTGTTTTAAATGGGCCTCAAAATACCTATTAAAGGTCTGAATACCTTGTAACTTGCGCCCTGTTGCGCTTTTTTTAACGCAGAGGGATGTTTGGATAGTTGGTCCTGCTATTTCTGGTAAAACTCTTATAAGATTCCCGCTATAAATTTTGTTAGACTCAATAGTTGCAGAACATATACCCAAACCATGCATCGCCATATCAAAAATGGCTTTTGTTGAATTGATTGTCAAATCCGGTTTGAGCTTAGGTAACCCATAGCCTTGTCCTTTAAGGTGCCAATTAATCTCCTCATAATAACTAAAAGTGTGCTCCCCATATCCTATGATGTGATGAGAAAGCAAATCCACTGGAGAGGTGGGTGTTCCCATTTGATCAAGGTAACTTTGGCTCGCAAATAAGCCATGATGATAATTTATGGACCAAACTTTCCTAAAGATTTCCGAGTCCCCAAAAGGACGGATGAGAACATCACAAGCATTTTCTTCATCCCTGGTAATCTCATCAGAGGCCGTGATATGGAGCCGCAAGTTAGGAAACCTAGTATATAACTTCCTTATACTGTCCATTGACCACTGAGGAGCAATTGCAGCGGTTGTCGAAATAAAGATATCTCCGCCTATTGTGGGATCTTCGGCATTTTGGGTATTAACAAGGCTTTCTTCATAGGTTTGATACATTTTATGGGCATACGGAATAAATTCTTCTCCAGCAGCCGTAAAAGATAAGCTTTGTTTTTTTCTATTTATCAGCTGTTTTCCCAGGGTTTTTTCCAAATCAGAAATATAGGACCACATGGAAGAGCGGGGAATACCCAACATTTTGTGGACGTTGAAGTCGCAGTTGCTCTCAGCAAGTTTGACAAAAACATAAATCGATTTCATTTTCATAAGGTAATATCCATTTTTCCGATATTTAATTTTGTAAAATCATGTTGACATGTTCATTTTCATATCCTATTCTCATACCAATAGCAATGACTCTCGTGAGGAAAAATAGAGGCAACGAAATTCAGAAGAGGAATTTTAATGATGAATGCCCAGATAAAAGACCTCAATAAAAGTGCTGATTTTCATGCTTCTATTCATTTTTCTAAAAGGTTTTGAGAGTTTTATTGAAGGAATTCTCACCCTGTAGGTGAGAATCTCTGCAGAGGAGTAAAGCCTCCACTTTTCCTCTGCAAAGACTGCCCTAAATATGGCAGGAAGAGTGCTTTCCCTCCTCCTAAAGTAGGGTAACTTTTTGTAAGTATGTGGTTTGTTGGTGGTATTGTTTTTTTGATAAGCACCTGTGATGGGTCCTCAGAGACAATCACAGGTGCACGTTAAACATGCAAACCCTACAGAAAGTTTTTATGAAGGTAACTTTATGTCAATATTTTCCAAAAGTCCACCTTTCCTCCAAGAAATTATTTTGCGAAAACCCATGTAAAGAATTCCTGAAGTTTGTCAAAAAATCAATTGATTCAAAGAGCACATTTTTAAATTGCATAACATCACATGCTAAGTGTTTAATGATGATTAATATTGGACGTACCTTTTATATTTTTCTGAAAAGAGAGAGGGTGAAATAATTACATGAAAAAAAATTATAAAGCAATTATAGCTGCCATGGTCGGGAATGTGCTCGAATATTACGACGTCATGTTATATGGATTTTTTGCAACGATGCTGGCACCGATGTTTTTTCCTTCCGACAATCAAGTCACCTCTTTTATTGCGAGTTTAGGAACATTTGCGGCTGGTTTTGTGATGCGACCGATAGGAGGAATGGTTTTTGGTCATTTGGGAGATAGATTCGGCAGACAATATGCTCTGGTTTTGGCCATTTTTCTTGTCACACTTCCAACGCTTACAATTGGCCTGTTGCCGACCTATGCAGAAATTGGAATAGCAGCTCCTATTATCTTAGTGGCATGCCGTTTGTTGCAGGGCCTTTGCGTTGGGGGAGAATATAGTGGGGCTTCCATTTTTGTCATTGAATATTCAAAAAGAGGAAAAGAATGTTTTGCGGGGAGTGTGTTAACTTCCACTGGGCACTTTGGTGGCGTTTTGGGAACGTTAATAGGTTTTATTTGTACCCTCTCTTTCATGCCGGTTTGGGGATGGCGAATCCCATTTCTTATTGGAAGCTTAATGGGGTTATTGGGCTTTTACATTCGTACAAGGGTTAATGAGAGTCCAGATTTTATACGCGCTAAGGATGAAAAGATTGAGAAAATTCCTTTATGGGGGATCCTTAAAAAAAGGAAAAGAAATCTTTTTTGTACAGTGGGTATTGGTGCCACAAGTTTGATTCCCATCTATATGGCTACAGTTTATATGGCATTTTTGATGACCTCAAAGCTCCAACTTCCTATCTCATACATCATGTTATGCAACACTGCATTCAGTCTTTTTACGATTATTCTTCTTCCTTCTATGGGGGTTCTTGCAGATAAGATTGGTAAGGAAAAGATGATGATAACAGCTTGTATCGCATCTTTTTTAATAGCCTATCCTTTATTCTCTTATCTTGATCGGAATCTTTCTTTGCAAAATATCCTTTTTGTTCAAGCTGTAATAGCGATTCTCAATGCTGTATTTGCAGCCCCGATTATGGCATTATTGACCACTTATTTCCCCGTCCATGAACGCTATAGTGGTATCGGTTTTGGGTATGCCTTAGGAGGCGCTCTTCTAGGCGGAACGGCTCCCCTTATTATAACAACGCTTACGGATAAGTTTGATTTATCTCTTGCCCCTGCTTACTATCTCATGTTGAGCGCCCTTCTTGGAATGGTTTGTGTCGTTTGGGGATCGAAAATAGGCCACACTGAATCTGTTTCTGAGCCATCATTAGGGCTCCCTCCAGGGTTAGCTAGGTCTTGAAGGGGATTTTATCGTTTATCAGATAAGCGATTAGCAAGCCAAACCCCTAGATTACTTCGCCTCCTTCAGAGGCTCGCAATGACGATTTTGGGAAATATGTCAGGTGGTAAGATAGGGAACGTAGAATCCTTGACTTTCTGAAAAATTTGGCATATAAGAATCTCACGGGGAGGTCGAAGTGGCTTTAGAATAAGAAAAACAAATTAGCGACTTGGGGTTTTAAATAACCCTCCCCGACCATCTACCCACTTAGGAAACTCAACCAACAACCTCTTGAGGATAGACTCCCCAAAGGGATGAGCGTTGAACCCTCCCTCTAAAATCAAAAATACGAACTTCGCACCAATCCCCTCGACATTTAAGAAGATCCACCACAACTCCATGTTGAAGGCGAACGAGGGGATGGCTGTTTGTGTCCTCCTTACCGTACATCAGGACATCAGCGCCTTGAATGATCGCGCTTCTCTTAGAGCAGAGCATACTTTGATGGACCCAGCCCTCATCTCGGTCCACATCACGAATCTTTCGCCAGGTATCAAATTCAGCAATCACTTCTACAGGAAGGCCAGCTTTTAGATAGATCCACTCAACAGGGTAATCGGGGCCGGGCCCCACCCTTGAGTTAACTTCATTGGGTTTTAAGGAAACGAACCTGGGAATTGGATTTCTTTCAGCCGCAAATGCAGAAGAGAAGATAAAGAAAAATAAAGGAATATAAAAATAAGATTTCATACGATGTTCCTCAGTCCTGTAGAGCCAAAGCCGCCTTGGCGATCATTGTGCGCGAAATCTTGATGGTGATCAACCTCCTCCCAACAGAGGGTTGAAATGGGGCTAAGAATGAGCTGAGCGATCCGAAGGCCTCTTTCGATTAAAAAATCTTCCGTTCCAAGATTGATCAGGATCACCTGTATCTCCCCTCGGTAGTCCGCATCAATCGTTCCTGGTGAATTTAAAACGGTGAGGCCATGCTTTAAGGCAAGTCCTGAGCGAGGCCTGATTTGGGCTTCATATCCCTCTGGGAGTGCTAAAGAGATTCCTGTTGGAATAAGTTTACGTTCCAAGGGCTTGAGAAGAATAGGATCTTTAATGGCTGCCATCAGATCAACTCCTGCGCTCTGGGACGTCGCATAGGAAGGAAGGGGTAAGCCTTCTCCGTGGGGTAATTTTACAAGGGAAACTGCAATCATTTTAAGGCTCCTATTACATACGAAACGAGCTTTGTAGCCACTTCTTTTTTTGAGGATGATGGCCAGGATTCACAAACGTGAGGGTTCAGGAAGTGAACTTTTGTATTGTCTGACCCAAAAACTCCCTGACTCACATCATTGGCAACGATCCAATCGCATTTGGATAGCTTAGCTTTAGCATTTTCAAGTACATTTTCAGTTTCGGCTGCAAATCCAATCAAAAGACGGGGTCTCATTTTATGATGGGCTAGAGACGCCAAAATATCCGGATTAGGTTTTAAGGAAAGTGGGGATAGTCCTTTTTCTTTTTTAAGCTTTTGAGGAGAGGGGACCGCCACGCGCCAATCAGCGACAGCGGCTGTACAAATCGCTAGATCCGCTGGGAGATGAGACTCTGTCGCCTTCCACATCTCTTCCGCCGTTTGAACAGGAATGAGTTGGGTGCCGGTAGGAGCTTGTAAAGAAGAAGGGCCTGTGATCAAAATGACCCTTGCTCCTTTTTGAAGAAGAGCTTCCGCAATCGCGTACCCTTGCTTTCCAGAAGAAGAATTAGAAAAATACCGCACGGGATCAAGAGGTTCTTGCGTCGGCCCTGCGGTGACGAGAGCCTTTAACCCTTTGAGAGGACGTGTCCCATAAAGCTTTTCCATGATGTCGGCACAAATAGAAACGGATTCGGTCATTTTCCCAAAGCCTATTTCCCCACAAGCAAGCTCTCCTTCTTCAGGTCCCACAAATGAAACACCTCTTTCTTTCAAGAGAGCCACATTTGCCTGTGTTGCCGGATGTTGCCACATCTCCACATTCATGGCAGGGGCCATCAGGAGGGGAGCTTTTGTTGTGAGAAGGGTTGCTGACGCCAAATCATCCGCTCTTCCTTGCGCTGCCTTGGCGATTAAATTTGCGCTCGCTGGAGCAACCACGACAAGATCAGCTTCTCGAGCTAGACGAATATGTCCCATTTCTGTTTCCTCTGTGAGGGAAAATAGGTCCGAATACACAGGCTCTCCTGAAAGGGCAGCACAGGAGAGGGGTGTAATGAATTGAGCCCCTCCTGAAGTTAAAATAACCCTGACTCTCACATTTTCAGTACGCAACAAACGAATGAGCTCAAGGCCTTTATAGGCAGCGATACTTCCACTGATGATAAGTAAAACAGAAGGCATGCCCTGACCTTATTGGAAAAAAATGATTCTTCAGCATGATATAGAAATGCTGTGGTGCTGTCAAAAATTGAAGAGGCTGTTTGCAAATAAAAGAATGAAAGCCTATACTCTTTACACGTGAAGGTGCCTTATTTCTGAATTGCTACGCTCTTTGGAGGCTCTTAATGAATTTAAGCAAAAAAAGACTGGATTGCTTCGTCGCTGCGCTCCTCGCAAAGGCGAGAGGGGGGTGCTTCCCACAATCGTCTTCGCGAGCCCATAAAGTGGGCGTGGCGATCCAGAAATTTAGGTTCATTACTGACTTCTCCAGCCTCTCTGGGTGGTGAGATGCTCACAAAGACGTCCCCCCTTTTTGCGTGGAGCGTAAGCGACGAAGCAATCTAGGCAATTAGGTATATGATAACTACATAATAAGAAAAATATTGAGAAAATGGATTGGGATAAATTACGTGTTTTTCATGCCGTTGCAAGCGCTGGAAGCTTCACAAGGGCTACGGAAATTTTAAACATTAGCCAATCGGCCATCAGTCGTCAGGTTAATATCCTCGAAGATGAATTAAGCACACCTCTTTTTAAACGGGTGGCACGAGGCCTTGTCCTGACGGAGGCGGGTGAGGCGCTGAGAGATACGGTCGACAATGTCTTTGGAAAGCTTGCGATGACTCAAGCAACGATGGAAGAACTTAAATCTTATCCCAGAGGCCATATTCGCGTTGCAACCACTCTTGCCTTTGGCTCTTTATGGCTTGCTCCCCGTCTTCAAGAATTCCTCGATCAATATCCTGATGTTGAGGTGACTCTTCTTCTAAAAGATGAAGAAGTTGATCTTAATATGCGGGAAGCAGATATTGGAATCACAGCTCTTACAATTAGTGGTCAGGACCTTATTCACTCTGACCCTGTTTCCTATCGTTTTCGTATTTACGCAAGCCGATCATACTTAAAAAAATTCGGCACTCCCCAAAGACCGGAAGATCTCGATAATCATCGGCTCATCGTTTTTGGTAAAGAAATACCTCATATTTACAGTAATCTCGATTGGCTTTTAAAAATAGGATCCAAAAAGCAGCGGGTTCCTTACCTTGTGATCAATAGTGGCCAAGCTATTTATGAAGCCACTCGATCAGGCATTGGAATTTCAGCCCTTCACAAATATATGGTGGGAGATGATCCGGAAATGGTAGAGATTCTTACGAATATTCCTGCAACAACTGTCTATCGATATGTTGTGTATCCTTCACACTTGGCAAGTCTAAAACGTATCCAGGTGTTTGTTGATTTTCTTTTAAAGAAAATGCAAGAAGAAGAGTTTTAGCATCACAACAATGCGGTGTGGAGTGTGGCGTCACCAAAGTCCACAACCTCACAAAAACGCTCCCTTCAGTTCCTCTACCAGATCCAGTTTCTCCCAAGAAAACCCACCGTCGGGATCGACCTCTCTGCCAAAGTGACCATAGGCAGCAGTGCGGGTATAAATGGGTCGGTTAAGGTTTAATTTCTCTCTTATCCCCCCTGGAGTGAAATCGACAAGATCTCGAATCGTGTTGGAAAGACGGTCGTCGGGAATGAGGCCTGTTCCATGGGTGCTGATGTAAAAAGATGTCGGATCAGAACGACCTATGGCATAAGAAAGTTGCAAAGTGCACCGATCGGCAAGCCCTGCGGCAACTATATTTTTGGCAATATAGCGCGCCATATAGGCCGCAGATCGATCCACTTTCGTAGGATCTTTTCCCGAGAAAGCGCCTCCCCCATGAGGAGCCATCCCCCCATAGGTATCGACAATAATTTTTCGCCCGGTAAAACCGATATCACTCTCGGGGCCTCCAATCACAAATCGTCCTGTCGGATTGACGAAAAAAGACTCTTCTCGACAAAACCACCCTTCAGGAAGAACTTTTTTCACATAAGGAAGAATAAGAGCTTTCACATCTTCTGAATTTAGACCATCTTTATGTTGAAGAGACACAACAATAGAAGTAATCCCCATAGGGTGATGATCAACATATTTTACAGAAAACTGACATTTCCCATCGGGACGAAGCTCCGGCAAAAGACCTTTTTTTCGATCAATCGCCAAAAGATGCAAAAGCGTATTGGCAAAATAAAGGGCCGCTGGCATCAGTACTTCATTCTCACGGGTTGCATAGCCAAACATCATGCCTTGATCACCTGCACCCTCAGCTAGTCCTTGGATAATATCGGAGGATTGGGCATTAAGGCTGACTTCAATATTCACCGTGCGCCAATCGAAACTCGAGTCTTCATAGCCAATGTCACGGATACGCGTCCGAACAACTTCTTCGATTTGCTTACGTGCGAGGAGGGAGAGATCGCTCACTTCTCCGAAAACAAGAACACGACTCGGAGCAACCACAGCTTCAATGGCCGTGCGTGCGTGAGGATCCTTTACGAGGTAGGCGTCTAGAATCGCATCTGAAATCTGATCACAGATTTTATCAGGATGTCCTTCCGAAACAGATTCACTCGTGAAAATAAATTTATTCATGGTATCATACCCTGCGAGAAAAAAGCACTATACCATAAATACGTTAGAGATTAATCAATGGCTTTCTTATTCGACACATCTGAATAAAAAAAGAGAAAATACTCCTTGAATAAATAAAAATAGTAATTATGTATTAATTATTGTAATATAATTTTGGTGTTGGTAAGATGAAAACAAAGTATTTCTATATTTTTTCAGCATTTATTTTCGTGGGGCTTTCCTCAAGCTTGGGATTTTGCATGCCTGAGGAAGAAAGTGAAGAAAAATTTTCAATTTCTACAGCTATTACAAAAGGAATAAAGGTTAAGCAAGAAGCCTACCCTCACCACCATCATGAGGGAAATGAATACGTTGCTAAACATCTTCTCAAGTATTTAAAAAATAAATTAAAGGAAAGAAAATCAACAAAAACACTCGAAAATTATGACATCTATGAAACTGAATTTAAGCTTCTTAAAGAACAATATAAAAAACGACAGGGCGAAAGGCACGTTCATCTTTGTTACACATTATGGCTATCCCTTCAAGTTGCCATGTCTCTGACCGATCAAGATAAAAGAAAATGAGATTATACTGGTGCCAATTTAGCGGATTTTATAAATATGACTTTGCTTGGCCAAAGGAAAGGTAAACCCAGCTGGCAACAGGACTATGATGAGACTGGAGAATCCAAGTGTAGATTGTATTCGATGATTGAGCAAATCGGCTCTTACGGTCCATTTCCCTTTCCTCTTATTGACCAGGATAGCTTTACAAAAGAAGACTACATTGAATTTTATTCAAAGGGAGTCTCGGGGTATAGTCTTAAGTCTGGAAGTTTGAAACTTCATGGAACCCTATTTTCAACACCCATTCAAGCAACACTTCATGATTTGATTCATCTCTATGAACATGTTGCTCCTGGTTCTTTTCCTAGGGATTTTAGTTTGGTTTACGAGGGTGTCAGTGTTGCTTATACCGGACTAGCAAAGAAGGTGAGCGGTCTTTTATCTTCTGAGTCTGCTTTACTTACACCAGAAGAAAAGAAGAAATTGGCAACAATTGTTTTTCATGGCCTCCATGAAGTGGATACATCTATCGTCGCAAGAGGGGGGGAATGGCATGAACGTGGTGCGATGCTTAGTTTGCTTGACCATTGTAAAAAGCATAATGAAGAAATTTTCTCAGATGACAAAAATAGCTTGAAAGACTTTGAAATAGACAAGAATAACTGGAATTACAAGAAAGAAGAACCTGAATATGTAAGAAGTAAATTTGATAATAAATCTTACCCTTACCTTAAACAATTTTACCGGGATATCCCTTTTTCACTCATTCAAGATGGGCTCCTCAAGCATGAAGACTGTCGAAAAGATGGAGAACCTTTTTTAGGAATCCATTACGAAGTGACACCCATTCGTGAAAAGTTCCTTGAAATTATTCGTTGGGCTCAGGAAGAGATGAAAGAGGGCGGCCGTTTGCATCCTTTTTTTGAAAACCCTTCCCTTTCAAGGGAGAAGAAATAAACAGTGCTAGGCGTCTCCTTCCTTTTGTGTTCTTAAAGAAAACACCCAAGCAAAGGCAAACATGCCCATAATCAAACCCAACGTTATCCAATCCCCCCATCTTGCGTAAAAAGGAACGATGCGCGTTGGAGTGGGAAGGAAGACATCGAGGATTCCTTTTTTACTCAACCCAATGCTTCCGATATTGCGGCCATAAGCATCGAAGACGGCAGAAACACCAGAATTTGCTGAACGGACGAGGGGCACGCCTTCCTCAATGGCTCGGAAGCGGGCTGTCTCTAAATGTTGATAGGGTCCTGAGGTATTCCCATACCAGGCATCGTTCGTAACATTAATCATCCATCCTGGGCGCTTTTGGGTGGGATTGATGACGGCCGTCGGAAAAATGACTTCGTAACATACAAGTCCACTAAAGGAGGGCAGGCCCATCGGAAGAGAAATCGTCTCAGGCCCTGGGCCTGCGCTAAAATCGACATTTCCAGCCGTAATTTTTTTAAGAGATCCTTTTCCAAACAAAGCATCTAATGTCTTTCTAAAGGGAATATACTCTCCAAAAGGGACAAGGTGAGATTTGTCGTAAGACGTAACGATCTCCCCTTGATCGTTAAGAACCTGCAGACTATTCCAAATCTCAAGAGGTGTCTTTCCCGGTGGCGTTCGCCTGATGGTTCCTGTGAACAAAAGAGCTCCCTTAGGCATGATTTCTGAAATTCGTTTGCGAAGAAAAAGCTCTTGTTCCAGGAAGAAGGGAACGGCCGATTCTGGCCAGATAATGGCTTTAAGAGGAGCGGTAGCAGGTGTGGCCGTCATCTTCAAAAGTTGTTCGAAGTTGGCTTCCCTTTGAACGGGATCCCATTTCAAGGTTTGGGGGACGTTGGGTTGAACGAGTCGAATGAAAAGAGGGGGCGAGGTTAAGATATCTGGATGATCAAGTCGGCCTTTTCCCCAAACCCAACAGAGAACGGCAATCAGGTAAACACTCAAGGCTGTATTTCTTTCAAAAGTCTTCTTTCCAAAGAGATATCCCAAACATACGGCCATTAAGAGGGTGAGAAGACTTAGCCCATAAACGCCGGCAAGGGAGGCGGCTTGTGCCATTTCTAGACTAAAAGCCCATGCATATCCTTCTAGATTCCAGGGAAAGCCTGTAAATATATGGCCTCTGATCCATTCCACACCTACCCCAATGGCCGCAAAGACAAAGGCTCGGCTTATACCCTTATATGGCCACAGTTTGACACCCATAAAGGAGAGTCCTGTAAAGATGGCAAGAATGGCAGGGACCCCAAAAAGAGCAAAAGGGATGAGCCACCAAAAGGCACTCAAGTCCACGGTTAAGGCATTAGCAATCCAATAAAGTCCTGCCGTAAAATGTCCTAAACCAAACCACCACCCCAACCAGAAAACTCTTAAAAAAGAGGATTTGTTCTCAATTTCTTGTTCGAGCAAAAACCATATTCCACTTAAAGAAAGGAGAAGGGCAGGAAAAATAAAGAGAGGAGGATAGGCTAAAGCGCCTAGAGCTCCTAAAATCAAAGCAATCCCGCGTTGAGGCCAGGGCTTAAGAAAGAGGAGCTGTAAGTCCATGAATCCCTACACGTTTGATGCGTCTTGAATCAGCTTCAATAATTTCAAATTCAACGCCTGATGAATGAGCGATCAATTCGCCCCGTTGGGGGATCCGATCGGTTAAATGGAGAACAAGTCCTCCAATGGTTTCAATATCTTCTTCTTTCTCTTCTTCAGTGAGGAGGGGCCCGATTTTTTCTTCCAGTTCCTCAATATCCATGCGTCCGTCCACAACCACAACTCCGTCCGGTCTGCGGAGAAAATGGGGGGCCATCGACAATTGAGCAACGTCTTGAATATCTCCAACGATTTCTTCAACCAAGTCGCTCATGGTTACAAGTCCATCCACTCCTCCATATTCATCCACGACAAGAGCAATTTTCTCACCCGTTGAGCGCATTTTCAGGAGTAAATCCAGAATACGCATCGAAGGGGAAATAAAATCAATTTTGTAAAGGTGATCCTGAAGTTTAAAATTCTTCTGTGTTGCGTCTAGGAGGTCCCGCAAATGAATGTAGCCCAAAATATCATCAAGTGTTTGGCGATAGACAGGAAGACGCATGAGCTTACTGGATTTAAAGATTTTTTTGACATCTGCTAAGGAGCTATCGTGAGAGATCCCAATAATTTCAGCTCGCGCGATCATCAGATCTTTGGCGGTAAGATCTCGCAAGTTAAGGATGTTTGTGAGCATTTCCCGTTCATCAGGGGCAATGGACGTTCAGCAATTTCCTCTTCTTCAATAAGTTCTTCAAGGGTTTCTCTTAAAGATCCTTCGCCTTCTTTCCTTTTAAGAAGAGAGCGAAAAAAGTTCAGCAGCTCCTTCATTTATCCTCATAAGGGTTGTTAATATGGAGGTCTTTTAGAATACGAATTTCCATGTTTTCCATTTCTTTTGCTTCATTCTCGTGTTCATGATCATACCCTAAAAGATGCAAAAAACCATGTATAATCAAATGAAGGGTATGATCAAGAGGAGAAACCCCATTCTCCTCCGCTTCTCGCGTCACGGTTTCATAAGCAAGAATAATATCCCCGAGTTCGTCTTTTTGTTCAGAAGGGAAGGAAAGCACATTCGTGGGCTTGTCCCTATTGCGAAAAGTTTTGTTAAGATCTTGCACTTCCGTGTCGTCTGCTAAAACCACACTCACTTCCGTTTCAGAAAAATCCCTGTCCAAGATCTCTGCCGTTTTTTCAAGGGCAGAGGATATTTCCTCTCTCAAAGAAGGGACGCGTTTCGTCCAGATCTTGTGATGGAGGATGAAGTTAACGATGGGTTTTTTTGTGCTCATAGGCCCTAACAATTCGTGATACCAAAGGATGGCGGATGACGTCTCGCTCTGTAAAATTAATAAACCCGATTCCTCTAACGCCGACAAGTGTGTTGATTGCATCTTGAAGACCGGAAGGCACGCCTTTGGGTAAGTCTATCTGGCTCAAATCCCCAGTGACGATCATCCGCGAATTACTTCCTAGGCGTGTTAAAAACATTTTCATTTGAACTTCGGTCGTGTTTTGCGCTTCATCTAAAATGATCACCGAATCAGAAAGAGTCCTGCCCCGCATAAAAGCTAAAGGAGCGACTTCTATTTCACCAAGGGCTATTTTTCTTGTCACTTGCTCAAGGGGAAGCATATCGTGGAGAGCATCATAGAGAGGACGTAGGTAAGGGTCAACTTTCTCTCGAATGTCTCCTGGCAAAAAACCGAGGCGTTCGCCTGCTTCGACGGCAGGGCGAGAGAGAATGAGGCGGTCCATCTGGCCTGCCATCATCATTTCAACCCCAAGGGCTACGGCGAGGTAGGTTTTTCCTGTTCCGGCCGGACCTTCTGCAAACACAAGATCGTTTTCTTTGAGTGATTTTATATAGGCTGCTTGTTGCTGAGACCGAGCAGCTATGACGCGGCGCTTTGTCGTTAGAAAAGTTTCTTCATGAGGTTCTTTATCGCTCGCCTGTCGAAGAGCTGTTATCACATCGGTTGTATCAACTTGTTTTCCCTCCTGAAGACGCAGGTAAAGGGAAGCCAACGTGTGCCCAGCAATGCGCGTATTTTCCTCTTCTCCTTGAATGACAACCTGATTTCCTCGGGTTATGATTGTTACAGGGATTTCCTTTTCAAGAAGTTTTAAGTTACTTTCTTGGCTTCCGAAAAGCTCAATCAGAAGCGTATTATCTTCAAATTCTAAGTAGGTTGTTGATTGTTTGTTATTAGATCCCATGGATACTTATTACATTCACTTAAAGTCCTTATTATAAGCATAAATCGTTTTTTTCAAAGGGGGAATCAGCGGTAGAAAAAGAAACTTTAATTAAATTGAGAGAAATCATATGGAATGCTTGCGTTTATTTGAACCGCAAGTTCGTGATCCATGTGTTAAGGAATTGACATTTCTCAAGTCATACTTGTATAAGGAAAGAAAGGTTGTAATTTAATAAATTTTTATATAGTTGATGGAGTGTTCTTTCGTAAATTTAACCGATGCAATAGTTTAAATATAATACCACACCCAAGTGTCTTTGGCTTGTTCAAATCGAACGGCAAAAAATTATATGAACACAAGATTTAGGTAGTTATTTTAGTAAAAGGGTAATAGACATGTTAAAAAGTTTTTTCAAAAAAGTAATTTTAACCTCTGCTTTGATATTTTTTTTGGTATTAGGAAGTACATCATTCATAATAGAAAAAGTATCAGCTGCCACAATTTCTAAAGAGAAGCCATCGCGCAAAACGTCTACGAGAAAAATCGAGCGTAAACCCAAAAAAATATTAAAAACAAGGCGAAAGAGATTAGCAAGAGGAAAGCATCGTCAAGCTTCTTCGAAGCGTCTTCGAAAGCAAAGGCCTTTACGCCAAAAGAGGCGCAATTCCTTGATGCTAAAAACAGTCGCGCGGCGAAACTTTCGTTCGAGTAAAAGAGGTA
>Ga0209914_1002210_pt1 | contig 16677 bp, 8 predicted proteins | sample ThiBiot_500_plan_FD_183949 | JGI IMG/M metagenome (GOLD analysis project Ga0209914, IMG submission 183949) | Wastewater bioreactor microbial communities from Cape Town, South Africa - Thiocy_cont_500_plan (SPAdes) | ecosystem: Engineered > Bioreactor > Thiocyanate-remediating > Anaerobic-Aerobic ...
ACGCTGCAAAAAACAAGTTTTCTGTTCAAAAATCAATTTCCATACAAAAATGCATTGAGCGTCGTTATTAGGGTTCATAATTTGGCTTAGCGTCGTTATTCAGGAAGTGGTACCTGATAACGACACTCGGACTACTCTATTTCTTACCGCTGATTTCTCCAGAATGGAATGTCAGAAATTGGATTTCGACACACCGTTGGAAAGCGGTGAACATGAGGATCTGCAACGTGAACAAAGAAATTAATTCTCTCTTGTTATAGTGATTTAATAGAGTTAGCACTGAAATGTGAAAATTTTCCGTCGTTATTAGGGATTTTGTCTCTATTCGTGGAGAATGAACTTTCAATCTGTTAGAAAGTTATACATGCAAACCGAAATCCGCCTTGTCCCTCTTCTCTTTAATATATTCACATTGACCAAAGTATTCTCTGTAAATTTCGCTTGTTTTTTCCTATTGAAAACAAAATTATTCAACAAAACAAAACAGAAGTTTCTATTCGAATACTTTGTCAAGATCTGCTCAAAGTTTAATGTTACTTGATCTTGAACAAATATTCCAAACAAATCGAGTGTTTTTTGCTTTTAAAATTATTAATTAAGAATAGAAGAACAAGAATGGGTCAATTACAGAATTTTAATCGTTACGCAATTTCATCTTTTCGAGCAATTTCCTATGAAAGTAATTCACATCTTAAATTTCAAGTGAAAGACGCCGTTCACTCGTTTGCTGGTTGTGTCAATATGTAAAGAGAAAGCAGATTAAATTGTTTTTAAAAGGTCTTTGTTTAACTTTCACACGGAAGAAAGGCATGTTTCATCACGACTATTTTACATTTTTATCAATTTCCGAATTCAAATAAAACTTACAGCAAAGAATTATTTTAAGCCTCATCTAAATTTCAGATATTCCATCGCCGCTGGTTGACAATACTTAATAATTATTTAAATTAACTTTCTTAGTGAAAAGAATAAAATTGAATAACACAGATATTCTGAAAGTGTTGACACCTTAGCGCGAGAGTTCTTACTGGTGAAATAAGAGTTTATTTGGGTACATCACGTTCTGATGGTTCGATTGTTGATCGTTCAGATCAAACTCTTGATTCGAGTATTTTTCATCAATTAAGAATAAAAACAATTAAGGATGAGAATGCTTTTTGCTTGGTACATTAATTGATTATAAAAATTTACGTTAATAGATCTGATTTTTTATTTACTCGTTTTATTACGATATTTTAATTAGTGTCAATATCAAATCGTTGAATTCGATGATTATAACTATCGACAACATAAAGGTTATTCGCAGGATCAAATACTAAACCTGTTGGATGATGAAACTGATTTGATCCTTCTCCTTGACCATTTCCACCGACGACAACATGACCTTCTTTCGAACCTGATGGCCAACACATAACTCGATTATTATAACTATCTGCCACAAAAACATCACCATTTTCATTCACAACTAATCCTTCTGGATTCGATAATTGTTTCAAACTATTTCCTTCACCTTGTCCACCGGCAACAACAATTCCTTGTTTTGCACCTTTTAACCATTTCATCACACGATGATTGTTACGATCTAAAACATAGATAGAATCTTCTCGATCAACGAAAATGTGTACTGGATGGTTGAGTTGATTGAGTTTATCTCCATTTCCATTTCCACCTGCAACAACTATTCCTTGTTTTTCATCTTTTTTCCATCTTTTCACTTCAGCTCTCGTGTGATCGGAAACAAACAAATCTCCATTGTTATTCATCATTAATCCAACACATGAAATATCTTCAATGAGAATTTCTCTATCATTTTGATTTTCTAATGACCATCGAACAACTCTTTGATTTGCATAATCACATATAATCAAAGATTTCTTATTTTGATCCAAAATCACATTAATTGGAAGATTCAATTGATCGATTCTGTTTTCTTCTCCATTTTCTCCAGCAACAACTTGACCATATTTTTCACCAACTTTCCATTTAATAATACGATGATTTTCATAATCAGCAACATAAATAGTTTGTTGTTGATCATCAACATAGATTCCAACAGGTAGATTGAATTGATTCCCTGGTCCATTTCCACCAGCAATCGTAGTTGCTTGTTGTTTCCATTTAAGATCTGTAGTAGTTGGAGTTGGAGTAATATTAATGAATAGTTTGTTAATAAATGTTGATGATGAATCTTGTTTAATTTGAATGTAATCTGTTTGATAAAGTTGATTTTTAAGATCTTCTAATTCTATTTGAAGTTTTTTCAAAATAATTTCATTGAAATCTTTCTTTTTAACAGTTTTTTGCATTTCTTCAGTGAATGAACGGAATTTGACTTGAATAGTTTGAGAATATTGCTGAATAAGATTTCGTTGTTCTTGAGCTGTTTGTCGAATTTTTTCGATAGATATTCTTTCCCATTGAGTAATTTGTTGTATTAATGGATGATTTTTTTTCTGATCATCCAAAGTTTGTGCAAATTGATTTCGTTGATCTTCAATTTGATGAAATTGTAATTTCAATTCTTCACGATGTTTCATCAAATCATCGATACAAAAATGTTGTGAACATCCCATACACATATATGTTATTATTTCTTCTTCACATGCATAGCATTTCATTATTGTATTCGATGTAGCCATGGTCTGTTTTTAAATTTAAATGCACACCTTAGGAAGAACAAGCAAAACAAATGTGCGCCGTTTCTTATCAATTATGATAAACAAGTTCGGAAGAGAATTCGAGTAACTGCAATCTTATGCTTGCTTATCATCGTTAGATCAAAAAAGATGCGAAACGAAAAAGCAAGTTTATACAACAAGCCGAAAGTAGAGAAACTCGACAAAATATATACAAAGTGTAATCTCGACAAGTTAAATAAGTCAATTCATGAATTCGAAAAACATCGAGTTGATCATAATCAAAAATTATTGATGAATTTGTTGTAGCCATCGTGTTATTGAATCTTTGAATGTTTTTCTGTTGAGTTCGGAAGGCAGAACAAATACAGCAAAGACAAGCATTGGTGATGTAAAATAAATAAAATAACCACAAAGATATAACCAAGGATTTTCTGATGCATCGACACATCCAGATATCAGTGACATGATTAAACGAGGCAAAGCTAAGACAAGTAAAATAAAAGGACTGATTAGTAATTGTTTATGTTCACGTATTTGATTGATAACATGCTGTTTGAACGATTTTTTATTTTTTTGTGCAGTTGATCGTCGTCGAGCTGTACCAAAAATAATGAATAAAGTTATTGTATTATAACTTTGAACCGAACGAGAATATCGAATAACACACAAAACGATATGTTCGTTTGTCATTGTCAAATTCATTGTTAAATTATGACTGATATTGATGGGATTATATTTGTGAGTTGTATGCTCAAATAATTCATGATGAAAATAGGTAAGATCAAAATCACCCATCGAGCTGCATGTCGACTCATTTTCTTATCAAAATTAACTCCTTTTGATATATTAACAGTTCGTTCGATAGCAACACAAGTATTTAACCAACCATCTAAATATAAACAAAGTTTTAGAACAGGACCAATGCATGCACAATCTGTTCGAAGAATCGATGAACGAACGATTGAATATAACTGAATAAGAACAACAAACCAAAATTTCAGTGTAACCATCGTAATTGTTAGAAGAGAAGTTACTGAAGATGCTAGTAAATATATTCCACAACCAACTTTTCTTAATTCTTTATTTCGAAATGTTATTAAAGAAAAGATACCATTAATGAAACCAATAACAAACATAATCATAGTGAGTCCAGCAGCTGTTTGTACCAAAACTGATTATTTTCGAAATGATATATTCGATTGAATTTTATTTCGTAAAATATCATTAATAGTCAAACCGAGATAATCTCCTAATTCGAAACGATATGCACCACAAGTGAACTTGCTTTGTACGAGTCAATTTTGATTTGGATATGATGGATCAAAATTATTCTCGTATAAATATCCATAGAGTAGAATATTTGTATTTGCATCGAATGTATATGAATCACTGTATTTTGTATTGATTTGAATAGTTTCATAATGATAATTTCCTTTTCCACATATTCGTCGATAAACTTGATTTTCTTTTGTTAGTTCTGATGAATATGTTGTTCCAAGATCTAATGAAAATCTCGGTTGAAAGAGAAAATAGTTAATTGAATATTAGACTCAGTGATCAGATTGAAATTAATATTATTGTGAGCAGATACTAATATTGAATAAGAACCTTCGTAGATCGAGAGATATATTCCCATGATGAATATGTATGTTACACTAGATCGCAATTCAATTGTGATTTTAAATTCACGCTTAGGACAACCATTAAGGTTACGAGCGATTAATCTTTCATAGGATGTATATTCACTAAAATGTTCTTTATACAAATAAAAATGTGAAGGTAGAATAGACTCATGATGATATTTCGAACGAATTCTAGTCTGTTGTGATGAATATAATGATTGAACTATTCTTGTTGAAAATCGACTTTTATCTTAAAATAGTTTTGTAAGTATTCAGTTGAAATCGATGTTTGTCAACATACTCATTTGTTTAATCTTAATTTCATTTGGTCCTTCAACAAATAAAGAGAATCGACGTTGCTGATTTGCATAATCATAAGATGTTGTTACTATTAAAATCTATGTGATATTCAATTTCAAATAAGTCATTATTCTTAATTGACCAAAGTCACATGAGTCATCATTTCGAACGAATCAATTATCAATTAAATTCATATTCGTATAAATAACCAAATATATTCAAACTGCTTTCAGTTGAGAACATGTAGAAACCAGATGTGTTCATATTGATCTCTAACGCTTCGTAATAATGATCTAATGGTCTACAGTTAAAACTTCTATGTTTTCGACTGTTATTAGTTAATTCTGACGAATAATTCGATTGAATGATTAGTTCAGTGAACTTACTATGATATCGCATAGAAACATTACTTGGTTGTTGAATAATTATTGAGAATTGACCTTGTTGAAGTTGTTGAGCTGTTGTTACAATTAATATAAATGAACTATTCGTCGGACAGTACAAAGTCATTTTAAATTGAGCAATTTGATTGCGTTTATATTAAGATGAAATAAAGTGAAATTATTTTCATAAATATATCCAACTCAATTTTTAGTACTATGACTTCTAAATGTATAATAATTTCCTTCGTCTCTCATGTGAATTTCAATCATTTCGCAATAGTAATTTACTAATCTGCAATCCTTAAGACGATGACATCTATGACTATTTATTGATATGTTAGATTTATTTCATTTAGAATTCAATCTATTCAAATGTTTGACTGTCTTTACATAGAATTCATATTAGAACATCTCGTTTTCTGTTATTAGAAGATTAGTGACAAATGAAAACAAAGTTACTTGATTAATTACAAAATCTGATCGAATCGAAACTATTCAATTTAATATTGATGTTTGTTCATCACCAGATGGGAATCGAATTTCATAAAATCAATTCGGAGATGAAATAGTAAATATCGTCTTTTTTATTCGGCCGAAAAACTAAAGATTTATAAAATTAGTTTGATTGAGAAGAATTCATTTCTCGTGACAAAGAGCAATTTGAGTCGTTAGATTAACAAATTGATATTCTAAATTCGATAATAGGATTTAGTTTTAAATGTTGTTCGTATTCACTTCTAATCATTGATGTTCCTAATTGAACAAGAATTACTGATGCTATTCGTACAAAGACAAATTTCGATATTATTCGATGAAAATAACTACGAATAGTTGTGTCTGAACTTCTAAAATTCCAAGACTCAATAGGAGAGTATTCACGCTGGAATATTGATAATTCATTGTTTGAATAGATTTTGATCATCCATTGATATCGATTGATTACGCTCAAGGTTGATTTCAGTTAGAATCAATATAAAATAATTGAACATATTATTAATTGAAATAACTGTTCATCAATCGTCGATTTATGGGATTTGTAATTCTGTTGGTGTTTATTCACATTTAGAAATAATTAGACAATTAACACAATTTATCCTCGATATTTTACGGTGAACGTACAACTCATATATTCACGTTAAAGCGTTCGTTTTATCGGTATCAAAACAATCAGTGCATTCAATTTCTGATTTGGGAGGACATACATCTCACACAAGACAAATATTTTTCAATGATAGAACTATACAACATTAGTTCAAATCAAGCTACACGTACTCGAAATAGTGTTTAGACAACCTCAAGACAAATCGCATCGCATCTTGTTTCGAAAAAACATTCCTATTGAACTTAACACTTTTTTTTTGTAGACGAATGACAACTGATTTAGATCGGTTATAAATCAATAAAATGACGTGATATATTTGTAGATTCTACTGATTTCAAACAGATTCTCTTGAGTTTTTGTAATTTTGGCGAATTTTCATGATTTATTTTGAGTTGTCAGAGATCAAAATTAGTTCGTAGTCCACAAACCGAGATCATTCCAATTTCTAAAAGTTCAAAGTTTAGAATTTTCTGTCCGATATGAATTCATCTTAAATCATGAAATGATGGTTACCCCTTTGGTTTGTTTACTAGATCTAGTAAAAAAGATCATTTTGAGGTCAAAAAGACATTATTTTTTGACAAATCTCTCTTTTTCGAGATTTCCTTTTTTAACAGATCGATTTTTTTTCGAAAATCTCTCTAGAGGGGTCAAAAAAGCATCGATTTTTCCTAAGAACTTGTTCTACGACAAATTCAATTGAAAAAAATGCGTTTTTTTCGAGAGTCAATGGAAAATCACTATTGAATAACATAATTTTTCCAAAATTAATCTTTCGAAGTCAAAAAAAAAATATCATTCTTTCCTAAGAGCTTGTTTTTCGAAGGATTTAAGTAGAAAAATGACTTTTTTTCGAGAAATCACTATTGAATAACACAGTTTTTTGACTAATTTTAATAAAAAAAAGTCTGTTTTTTCGAAAATCTCTCCATAGAAGTCAAAAAAATATAATTTTTTGTTGAAATTCTATCGAAAAATCGTAAATTTTCTGTTTAGTATTTAGCCTCGATCGAAGAACGAAAGATCAAGTCGTCGAATTGCAAATAAAGAAACTCGAACTCGAAAACGTCATCGAACGACAACAATATCAATACGAGCAAATTCAATTCCATCAAGACGAATCTGTCAAGATCGACTAAACTTTATTCTTATTAAACGACAAATAAACATGAATAAACACTTCGATTGCCAGCTCAATTGAAAGTCGATCGAAGTTTCATTTGATTTCGACGAGATGTTCAACTGAATTTCAAACGCTTTTGCAATGTTGTTCGTTGAGAGAGAGAATAAGTAAACAGATATTTTAATCCAAACATTTAAATCTTAGGTTAAGAAAATGAACAAGGTTCAATTTCAATTCAGACAACAGTTCTTTCAAATAATCGAGCAAATTAACCAGTTATTTCTACAGAATTATTTTCTAAAAGTTTTCGCACAAATAAACGACGTTTTCAATCGATTTTATAAAGAAACTTTTCAGGGATTTTAACTACTCCAATCCCTCTTTCGAAAGAATAATTTCAGCCGCAGGAGCAACAACTTTTTGTGAGTTCTAGTCTTTTGACTTTAACTCATCTTTTTCGCACGGACAATAGAATTTTAAATTTTCAAGAATGAAACAACAGTGATATTTTTCTCTTCTGTCAAGTGTACTGATTATTAATGATTTATTTTTGGAAATTTTGTTTCATAACGCAAAAAAAATATTATTTCAAATTAGCGGTTACACGTTCAATGCCTGCTTTAGCTCTCAGTACATCTGGATGTTGCGAAGAGAATACATGTTGATAGATATTCAATGCCTTTTCAAATAGTTCTAATGCTTGTTTCCATTCACGTTTTTTTTCATGTATCAAGGCAATATTTTCATAACTCTTGGCAATATCAGGATGATCGCCAGGAACTGATTTTAACTTTATTTGGAGTGACTGTTGATAATGTTCCATTGCAAGATCATATTTATTCAGATCAAAATAAACAAGACCAATATTATTGTGAGAACCAGCAATATCTCGATGATTGGGAGGTAAATGTTGTTTCCTAATAGCTAATGATTTCTTGTGAAAATCTAACGCTTCTGTGTATTTTTTTTGGCCATCATATACAATAGCAATGTTATTGTAGAAAGCAGCCATATCTGAATGATCTTCATCATTTGCATTTCGAAATAATTCGATCGCTTTCTTATAATTTTCTAATGCTCTCTCCAACTCACGCATGCGACGATAAACATTACCTATACAATTATATAAATTACCAATGTTTACATAATTAGATAATCCCTCTTGTTCTTCAATCACCAGTGATTTTCGAAAGCATTCAAGACTAGAGTCATAGGCAGCTTTATCAAGAGTCACTCTGCCAAGATTCCAATATAAATCACCAAGCGAAGGATCATTTAATGGTAACTCTTCCAACAATCGATGATAAATCTTCTCTGCCAAATCATATTTACCCATTTTATACAAAACTTGACCAAATAAACGAAGATTAACTTCTTCATTTCCACCACCATATTCCTTTTTCATATGATCGAATAATTCCTTTAAATCATGTTCATCATCACCACATAGTTCCATATAAATCGTTATAATTTCTTCAATTTTAATCAATCGAAAAATAGATCCCATCATAAATAAAACTTCACTTTCATTGCCGAAATCACTCAAAGAACTAATATCAGCGAATGGTTTTGATTTTACTACTCGAGGATCGGCATGAATAACAAATAGTATACGACATAAATCATTTGTAATTATACTACTATTCAAGAAACTTAATGCTTGATGAGGATTGGTACTCGTTGAAAAGAAGGAATTTATCGAAATAAAATTATTAATCGATTGTCGAAGAGTATTGAGTTCATCAATCGGCATAACTTGACCACGAAAGACACGAATGGGTGATTGTTGTTGATATTGTTTTAATTGTTGATAAATATCACGAATAACAAAGCGAAGTAGAAATAAAAGATCTATATTTTGAACTCGTAATGCTTTATTCAACATTCGATAAAGAAATGAATCACGAGTATACCACCAAAGCGCTTTATCTGATCGATAATCTTTTTCAAATTCTCGAACGAATATTAATTCCTTCTGATTGGTTTGATATTCTTTTTTACATAATTGAATTAATTGTTGTTTATCACTTTCGATCGATTTCATTCGAATAAGAACATCGATTAAGAGAAGAGAATGAATAAAATTACCATTTAATCCAGTAGTCGATTGATCTTTCTTGTTGTTAACATTAAATATATTTATGGTTAATGGCTCTTCAATTTTAACTCGACCTTTTTGATCTTGTTTAATGACATGAATGAGATCTTTCAATTGAACAATAACACTTTTAATTTTAATAAAATCTTTTGCCCATTGTTCATTGGCTTTCTTATCCATACAATAGATATAAATCGATGAAACTTGTCTAAGGTGATGTATTTGAGGAACTAATTGTCGACCACATCGACCACTCACTATAAGAACCAATCGATCTTGTGGTGAAAGTGAAAGAATTCGTTGATGACATTCACCTTGATCATCGAATGTTTTCAAATGATTAATAATTTCTCGAAGTTTTAATTGAGTATTTCTATTATCTTCAGTTGTATTAACTTGTGCATCAAGCCAAAAAATAGAAAATGTTTCAAGATTATCATTAGGTATTTCTAACGATTTACTGTTTACACCAGCCATAACTATATACTATATGTTCGGTATTTACCAACGACGTTGTTTATATGAAATAGATAGAATGATGTTTTTGGGTAGGAAAAGCAACACGCAGTTCGTTTTATTTGTTCTCTTCCTTTTAATGTTTTTTTTCTTTAGCTCACCTTGAAGTAACATAAGTCTATCCGAGAACGGAAAAAGGTAAATTTGTTATTGACGTGCTGCATATTATTCAAAGTGACTTTTTCTTTCTATTTTACCGAATACGAAGTATGTTTAAAAAACGAATGCTTGTATTTTGTCATTACAAATCATTCTGTTTACCTTCATTTCTATGATGAAAAATAATGAAGGATATTATTCATTTTTTTCTCTAATATATTCGTTAGATATGCATCTGTGCAAGGAAAGAAAATATACGTTTGAGATGTTGCTAGTCGTACTTAAAAACCATTTTGGTTAATAAACTACTTATTTCTCATTCGAAGAAAAATAACTTTGACTGATAGAATGTGTGCCGAATAATCTAAACGAAATATCAAGTGAAAAGTATAGCTGAAATTGAGCAAAATGAAATCATGTCAACTTAATCTATCTTAGTCTTGTGAAATATTTGTAAGTTTAACTTCATAATATTGTAAAAATGAATGTATATACAATTAGAATTCGAATATCTTCAATCGATATATTCCGAATTATTAGTCTGCTTATCCTTAATATTCAATAGTAAACAATTCAATATCGATACATTTCGAAAAATAATTGAATCAAAACGACTCTGACTGATATTGACATTCGAAACAGAAATAAATAGATTTGCATTTAACATTGATATTTCATTGAATGAACATAAAAGACAAAGTTTATTGCTTTCAAATCAAATACTATAGTTACTTCAAGCAATTTTTAAAAAAAGTAAAATAGCATTCGGAGAAAATATCGATTGATTATACGAGAAATCCCAAAGAGATAAATTTTAACTAAATGAATTTTTTATTCAGAAACAAAAGAAAAACAATCGTTGAGATTGATTCTACTATTTAGTGGTTGTAATCTTTTCTGTCAGACGTATGCTGATTATTAATGATTTAATTCGGGAAATATTATTTCAATTGAGAGGATACACGTTCAATGTCTGTTTTAACTTCAAGTGCATTTGGATGTTGCAAAGAGAATGCATGTTGATAGATATTCAATGCATTTTCAAATAGTTTTAATGCTTGTTGAAGATTGGTACTCGTGGAAAAGAAAGAATTTATCGAAATAAAATATCGATGATATTTAATGACGTGACAAAACCAATTTGTTTTAAAAACATGTCGATAATAAAAGAAATCTTTTATGTTGTAGATTCTCACAATCATCGAATTAGAAGTTCTACCAACAGGTGAATTCAATTATTTTTTGAAGAAAAAATAAATATCAATTCATTTTTTAGAAAATCTTTACGAAAGTACAAACAGGTAGCAAATCACTTTATGTATCGATCTTATGTTTTGTTTTTCTCTTCACCTGCTTATCTAATTTGAATGTGAGATAAATACCAAATAAAAATAAAGATTCTTCTAGTAGATCGAATCAAGTTCTTAGAACTTTCGACATGTCAAAATTGAATTTTGTTGAAATGCCTGTAGAAATCAATGAGGATTGTTAATTCAGAAAATGGGAAACAAAAAATTTAATTCGAAGTAAATAGGAATTACTCTCAGCGCACTAATGTGCCTATGTTTAATTGAAAAAAACACTAAATTTTCAGTAAAAAAACTAAACGAGCAAGTTAACTTAAGGACAATAACTAATCACATTTAGTTTTTCTAAATTTGAATTGCTGATTTGATTAGGAAAAGAAAAGGTTCTGTAGAGAGAAACAGTTACAAATAAAAATGATATTTTTGTCAATCTCTGATTAATCAAAATAATTGTCGATGGATATTCTTGAGAAAATGTCTAATCAACTGTTTAATTACATAAATATTTCAAATAGATTATTCGACGTGTTCAAATAATAGACAAATCAAATTCATCAAACTCAAACATTTTATTTTCCAATAAAAGTCACGAAATGTTTATCTACTGGATTCTTCTGTTTTTCTCTCCGATTCAAACTCAATTCCTAGTTTCCTCTAATCAACCAATTTTCCGTTCGAATTCTTCTTGAGCTCGAACAACAACAACAACATTTGCTAATCACAGTCATATCGGTTTGCATTTCAATCCCACTAACTCTATTTACACTTTCAACCATGACAACGGACAAATTCTCATTTCAAACAATAATTCAAAGTCAAAGCAGATTTTATATTCGAATTTATCTCCCTCAACTCAACATCCATATTCGTCACTGTCAATCGCGAGATTTTTGTGCCAACACTCATTAAAGAAAAGAAAGAGAGCCAACTGTGCGACCATATATAAAGTACGTATTTCATCTTGTATATGAGCACGATTTGGAAACATGAAATAACCGAATAAACATCTTATACCGAGAGTGGCAGTTCGCTACTTCTCCATTTCGTCTCACATTCCATCACTCATTCTATGAATTCATTCATTTAAAATTCGTTACATTTGTATTTGAGAGAATTTAAAAACAAATGAAATATATTAATATCGACAGCAATCAATCAACAATCCAAATTAATTACGAAAGAAATGATTTCATATGTAGATTTTACCAAAATCCAACAACTAGTACATAACGATTTGGATATTTAATAGTAGAATTCATTTACAAACAACGATGACAATTATAACCACTTTTTAAAGTAAATTTTTTTCCTAACAGTACATATACTAATCAAAAGTCGTAAGTAATTTACTTAGTTTATCCAATGTCTGTCAATTCAAAGTCTCAATAAATTAAACTTGTAAAATCATGAAAATTTAGATAGAAAAAACATTTGTTGTTCGATAATATTTAATGACGTGACTTATCTTCTTATTGACAAAATCGGCAAATTGTTTTAAAAAACATGTCGACAGTTGAAATCAACAGACAGATAAAAACAAATCTTTGCAATTCAAATGTTTCTTCGGATTTGTATTGGTTTGTTCATCTATCAACAACAATATTTGACTAGTTCAACTTTTTCATTTAATCAACCGAGATTTCGAATCAATGCAACTTGGAGTTCAAGTGCAACGACTTTTGCCAATCAAAATTTTATGGGCACACAACCGATTGGTATCTTTGTCAATTCAAACAATTCAATTTATATACTCAATAAAAACACTAGTCAAATTCATATTTGGCTAAATGAAAATCATCTCAATCCAACAAAAACTATCAAGGGTAATTTATCAAATCCATATTCTATATTTGTCACAACGAATGGTGATATTTATGTTGATAATGGAAATAATCGTCGTGTTGATAAATGGATTGTAGAAAATGAAAGATGGATATCGGTTATGAATGTTACATCACAATGTTGTGGTCTTTTCATCGATATTTATGAGAATTTATATTGTTCAATGTATTATAATCATCGAGTTGATAAAAAATGGTCAAATGGCATAACATCAATCGTTGCTGGAACAGGTGTTCAAGGATCTGAATCGGATATGCTTAACAATCCTTGGGGAATATTCGTTGACATCGATTTAGATTTATATGCTGCAGATTATAGAAATCATCGAATTCAATTATTTCGATTGAATCAACGAAATGGAATAACTGTTGCAGGATATGGATCAGTAAATGTAACAATCGAACTTCACTATCCAACAGGAATTGTCCTCGATGGTGATCAATATCTTTTTATTGTCGATGCAAACAATGATCGGATAATTGGTTCGGATGAAAATGGTCTTCGTTGTATTTTTGGATGTTTTGGTTACGGTTCAACAAACGATAAATTATCTCGTCCTCCTGCTATGTCATTTGATAGTTATGGAAATATTTATGTCACTGATCAATTGAATCATCGAATACAAAAGATCTCTTTATCAAAGAAATCTGATCGTAAGTATGAAAATTGTTCGATTTTCTCAAAATCAACGTTATAATTCCCTTTTTTTACTTTTGACTAATCATTGTTTCGCATGAATTTTCTCTCGATTTAACAGAGAAATGAATCGTTTATTCCATGCCAAAGGAAATCTGGTTACTCTCACATGAAGGTGAATATAAATTTGTAGAAAAATCAATTAAGGGGAAATAAATCAATTGTAAAAAAAATTTCAGTGTTATAGAAAAGTGTGGTGTTTGCGGTGTTAATGGGTCTATATTTTTAATTTTAACATATTCTTGATCATTTTCATTTTAACACCGCGAGAACTAGATGTGTGACTTTAGTTTTACTTTCAAGTTAAAGTTGATTGTTGCGTATGACTAAATGGTAATAGTCTTTTAAGATGGCGAACGATATGTTGTTGTTGATTAAAGATTTGAATTGTAGAATTGTTACGAACAAATGAGTTCGTCGGTTGAGTAGACAAATGAATTCATTGAGAATCAAATAAAAGCTACCATGTGTAATTTATCCGATTGCTTTATAACCCATGTTCTCGATTTTTCATTTTACGCCTTTAGTTTCACCGATTTGTCTATAATTTCGTTAGAAAATCTCATAATAGGGTTAGTTTTTATCAAAAAAAAATGGTTTACAATGTTTGAAAACTTGTTTGTTCTCTAAAATTCATCGTCGTAGGTTCAAAGACAAACGAATCAGTATTTTTTCTAGCGGCATCTTTAATTAATTTCAATATCAAAAACTAAGCAAATTTGGGCGATGTGGCTTCAGCACGCTTACAAATATAGGGAGACCCGATTTTGACTCGAATTCTGATAGTTTTCTAAGATTAAAAAAAAATTTGTTCAATTTGAAAGGAGAAAATCTGACGAAAAACAACCGTCGGACGGCGGTTTTCGACCGGTTTGTGCAACATGGGAAATCAATTGAATTTCTTAGAATTTCTCTCATTTTCAAATTTGTCGCAAAATCCAATTCACCATTAGCTCGTTACTCTTTAAGAAATGCAAATCGTTTTTCAATGAGAAATTGTTAAACTTCAACGAGAAACACTTCATCTATTTTTCTTTCTCGCTCTCCGTTCGAACGATTCTAGTCTTAGATAATTCACCATTTAACAATTTCCCTATCTGTAGTTTCATTACTCCATTGCTACTTTTATTTCTAGTTTTGACACTTTCGTATAATCAACCAAGATTTTGTTTAAACACAACTTGGAATTCAAGCGCAACGACTTTTGCCAATCGAAGTTTTGTGGGCACATACCAGCATGGTATATTTGTCAATTCAAACAATTCAATTTACATACTCAATCGACAAACTGGTGAAATTCATATTTGGCTAAATGAAAATCATCTTAATCCAACAAAAACTGTTTCGGGTAATTTATCAGGTCCATTTTCATTATTTGTAACAACGAATGGTGATATTTATGTTGATAATGGAGCCAATCGTCGTGTTGATAAATGGATTGTAGAAAATGAAACATGGATATCGGTTATGAATGTTACATCACAATGTCGCGGTCTTTTCATCGATATTTATGACAATTTATATTGTTCAATGTTTAGTAACCATCGAGTTGATAAAAAATGGTCGAATGGCACAACAACAATCGTTGCTGGAACAGGTGTTCAAGGATCTGAATCGGATATGCTCAATCGTCCTCAAGGAATATTCGTTGATATCAACTTAGATTTATATGTTGCAGATTATTACAATCATCGAATTCAATTATTTCGATTGAATCAACGAAATGGAATAACTGTTGCAGGAAATGGATCAGCACATGTAACAATCGAACTTTATCAACCATCAGGAATTGTTCTCGATGGTGATCAATATCTTTTTATTGTTGATCAAGGAAATCATCGAATAATTGGTTCAGATGAAAATGGTTTTCGTTGTATTTTTGGATGTTCTGGTTACGGTTCAACAAACAATAAATTATATTATCCTGTCACTATGGCATTTGATAGTTATGGAAATATTTATGTCACCGATCGAGAGAATCATCGAGTACAAAAAATCGTGAAAAACCAAGTTTGCAGTAAGTTTTGTTTTTCTTTTGATTTGAAATAGAAACTGTTTTCCTCGAAGTTCCACTCACAAGTGAACCAACAATAACAACAGGTGAATTGAATTATTTAAAAAAAAAGAAACATGAATCGAATTCAATTGACTTTTCAGAAACTATTCCGGAAAGTACAACAATAACTAGTACTATTATTACATCCACAATCGTAACGACCATTGTCGAAACATCTACAATGACTACGACAATACCAACTATTACTACTACTACATCGAGATTGGTGACGACCATAGCCACATCTACGATGACTATCACAATAACTACTACTTCGACTGTGGCCACGTCTACGATGTCTACTATCAAAACAACGTCAACATTTAGCCACAATGAAAGTAAATCATTTTCTCCATTAAATCAATTTGATTTGTTTTGCAATGTAATATTTAGATTGTAATTCTGTAATAATAAACTTAATTCCTCAATCAAATCCCCGAACACAGGCATATCAATATCGTCGAAGTCAGGATTTTTATATTTTATCAACAATAAAATTCAATTGTAATAAAACTTTATCAACAATCAAAAACTGGTCGATTAAAAACTTGACAAATAATAATAATCTTTCTGAAATCGAATTCGATAAAAAGATCGTAACAAGTCGAAGTGAATTGTATATTCCATCAAATACTCTTCAATATGGAATCTATCAATTAGAATTACGAGTAACAATTGAAGACAATCCAAATTTAACAAATAGTTCATCAGTTTATGTTGAAATTAGTCCATCAGGTGTAACAGCAAATCTCGTTCCATTGGGAACGTCAGTTGTCACAAGTGGTGATCAACAGAATTTAATTTTAAATCCAGGAAATTATTCAAAAGATCCCGATGGATTCGAATTTAATTCTTCGGATTGGAAATACGAATATTTTTGTCGATTTTATCCAT
>Ga0209914_1002229_pt1 | contig 16546 bp, 5 predicted proteins | sample ThiBiot_500_plan_FD_183949 | JGI IMG/M metagenome (GOLD analysis project Ga0209914, IMG submission 183949) | Wastewater bioreactor microbial communities from Cape Town, South Africa - Thiocy_cont_500_plan (SPAdes) | ecosystem: Engineered > Bioreactor > Thiocyanate-remediating > Anaerobic-Aerobic ...
CTACTGGAAGCAATTGGGGTAGAGCTGGGAGTGGCACAGGTAAAAAAATTGCTTTATCTCTCATCCACGTTAACTTGTTCAATGCAAAATAAAATATGTAGATGTCCGATTGGTACGGCTTCACGCGCAAGGAGGTATCCCAGTCCGGAGGAAGGAAGCTGTTCAGGAGGTATTTGTCTCTTGAAGCGGTTCTCAGGGCAATCTATCCGGAGTTCGAATGGGATGCTTCCAAATTTGTCGCGGAGGGACGGAACCCGAATGGCTATTGGAGCCTTCTCGAAAAGCAGCGCGCGTTCCTCGGCAATGTCGGAGAAGGGTTGGGTGTGAAACAGGTGAGTTCCTGTACATACACCCTCCGCATAGGACGCACTCACAACAACAACAATAACAACAAAGCTCTCGGATTGGTATTCGGTGTCACGAAAGGATATATTGCAGAAGGGTGGTGGCCAGTTGATCAAACAGTACTCCTCCATGGAAGAGCTCCTTAGGAGTGTCTATAAAGACCACCCATGGGAGTCCCACAAGTTTGCTGAGGCCGGCAACGCACCTCTCCGCTATTGGAAAGATAAAAAGAACTTATTCGAGGAATTGAATAGAGCTGAACAGCACCTGGGCATATTATCGGTAATACTTCTCTCTCTCTCTCTCTCTCTCTCTTTCTCTCTCTCTCTCTCTCTCTCTCTCTCTCTCTCTCTCTTTGTGATTGGTTACTGACAAAGATGAGAATAGCCAGAGGACTGGTACTCGGTAACATTGGCAGACTTGCGGGAATTGGGATTCTCGAGCAGAGTGACAAAACCCGAGTTGGCGGCGCTGTTGGAGGAAAAATATCCTTCCTATCCATGGGAGAAACTCTATTTATTAAAGGGCAGGTATGCTCAACAGAGAAGGCTTGAGAAGGCCATCAAAGCCCTATTACCGGTAAAAGCTTCTTTTGCCACATTATTTTTTTTACTTTAGTTTCTTTGGGATCTAAATGCTTTATTTAATAGGATGTTGAACTCAGCACAAACGCACGCAAGGAAGCCGGGCTGCACAACCCGCAAACAGGAGAATTCTTGGAATTGGATATTTATGTTCCTTCTCTGCAGCTAGCATTTGAATATCAGGTATGGTGGCATTGAATGTTTTTTCATTCATAACGATTTATTGCTAAAATATAATGTAATAGGACAAGCACCATTTTGTCACTTCGGACTACAACTTCAAACCTCTTGAACAAATCAAGGAGAGGGATGACATGAAGAAGACGTTAGCTGCTGCTGAAGGTATCACGCTGATCACTGTCCCTTGCTGGTGGGATGGTAGCAAGGATAGGTATTCTATCGCGTTCTCCCCTTAAAATAATATTCACCCCTTCCCTCTCTTTCATAGTCTGGCTGCTACAATAACGGAGGTACGGCCGGACCTTCTTGTCGGTCGCCCAATTGGAGGCACCCCAATACCAAAAGAGATTCCTGCCGAATTTCTGGCGAAACAGACGCCGCATGTTGAGGGCATAGGAGAGCCTACCGCTGCGTGCTTCTTCACGCTTTCCGATATAAATCCTAAGGACTGGTACAGGAGCCTATTTATAGATAATAATCCTCACCTTATTTGGTTTCAACAAAAAACAAAGGTGGATGTTTGAGAAATATGATGGCGTGCGAGGATTTTGGAATCCCGAAAAGCGGGCATTCTATTCGAGGAGAGGACACACAATAAACATCCCCCAAGACATCATAGATACCATGCCAACAGACCTATTCTTGGATGGCGAATTATGGTATCTATCTTTACAAATAATTCCTTTTAGTTACCGTTGTCAATTAGGTTTGGTCGCGATAACTTTCAAGAGGCTCTAAGGATGTCTAATAAGAATGACGTCTCACAGTTGAATTGGGACGCTTTCAAGTACATGGTATTCGACGTACCCACCTTGAAAGGAAGCTATCAAGATCGCTACAACCATATGGGTATATAACAAAATATGTTCTCTCTCTCTCTCTCTCTCTCTCTCTCTCTCTCTCTCTCTCGCCCATCTAATCTTTCTTTTTTATTTTCTTCATACAGTGGAGATATTAAATGCATCGCAAAATGCCAAATACATAGCAGTGGCACCTAAAGTGCAATGCAGGGATGTAGCCCACATGGAGAGCTACTTCCAGGATATCATCGATAAGGGCGGTGAAGGTATCATCCTACGAGACCCCAGGGCTTCGCTACAGCCTGGCCGCTCGCCAGCATTTCTCAAGCACAAGGTACCCCCACGACTTTCAAAGGGACGCCCCATATCCTAATGCTCAAAACGCCTATAGAAATTCAGAGACGCTGAGGCAAAGGTGGTCCAATGCATCGGTCCTCACCAATGGGAATGCGAGATGTAATTACAACCCTTCATCTGCTGTTCCCTTTGCCTAATCGGATTTTATCCCTTCTTCCCCCTTTAGGCCAAACGGAGTTCGATTTACTGCATCTGCAGGTACAGGGGAGTTTGTGAAGAGGTGGAAGCCGCAAGAAGGCGATATTGTGAGCTTCAAGCACCATGGCTTCCTGGCTGCAACGAAGAAACCCAAATTTCCTGCTATCTACCGCTTGCGTTCCGACCTTTCATGGGATGATGTGTTGAACTCTTTCCATTCTCGCCCACATAGAGAATAAAAAACAACTTATTTTCTATGCAAAAACTTTACATGTGAGGAATATGATTCGTGCTGTGCTGCAGCACTCTTCTGCCTGGCCTGTACACTGCAACGGTGACTGAATCTCCATCGCTGTCCTCCTCTATCAGACGATAGTTGTAGTATCCTTCTCGCACTTCGACTTCCACATGTCCCGAGAGCTGAGGTGGTAGCAACTGGCCTGGCCCTCTGGTCGAGTCTCCTGGGTAGTTAGGTTTCCAATAGCGGCGGTAGAGTCCCTCGAAGAAAACGGCTAACGGGAAGAGGCAGCTGATGAAGTCGAATGCCCAGAGGGCATAAAGAGCCTTCAACCACCCGTCCACATCGAGCGAGAACATTGCACAGAGGACACTCAGGAGCACCACAGTCAACGCCGGAGAGCATAGGAGGGAGAGTAGCACCATCAGCCAGAGAGGCAACACGTTGGCATTGGTGGGACGGGCGCCTTCGTCTTCGAGGATCCTTTCGCGTCTGAGTCGTTCGCCGAGCAGCCATCGATAAATATTGAAGAAGGCAGACAAGCCCCAATGAAGGAGTAGAATAAACAGAGCTAGCCATGGGGAGAGGTCCGTGAACCGGAGTACCGTCGACACCACGATGACTATCACGTAGAATATGTAGACCTGCCCCCACCTTTCCTGCCATCCCCTCATCGCCCGCGATTTGGGCTTCGGCGGTCCCTCGCTCTCGAATTCCGAAACGGAAGAGGAAGGCAGAAGGTTGTCGTGCTCTTCTTCTCCCGAGAACGGTCGCTCTTGAGTGCTTTCCCGGGAGGGGAACGTGGACCTGTCGCTCTCGCTCTCCTTCTCGCCATCGTTTCCTCCTTCCTCCTCACCCTCCCCTTCCTTTTCCTGCGAGTGTCCCTGCCGTGGCATTCCTCTGCGGCTCCACATGGTGTCAACACCCTGAAATACCAACACGGTGAGGAAGATGATGACATACATCCAAGATTCGACATGCACCAGCAACGGAGGCAGCATGAAGCACACCGTGACGCCCCACAGTAACTTCCAATGCTTCGAAGCGATATATGCACAGTATTTCCACTTCCACCTCCACTTCTTCGACGACTTGTTGTTGTTGTTGCTCTCCTCCTCAGCAGCGTTGCTGGTGGGGAACAACATCATGAACACCCCGCCGAAGAGGAGCCACCCAAGAAGGACGAGTTGGAGATGCCTTTCGACGGACGAATGGGAGTGGCGGGAGCTTTCTCCGCATGAGCTGCCCGCGTGCGGGAACGATCCGAAGAAGTTGAACACCAGGTCGTATGCTTGCAGGCCCAGCGAGCGCAACTCTATCATGCGCTCTCCGTCATATGACTCACTCAGCGGGGCAGCCACCGCCGCGGTCAAGAGGATGAACACCCACCCTGTCGACAACGCTCGCCGTTGCGCCCAGAGAACCACCTGGGCGGTACCGGAGAACAGGTAGGCTACCCAAAGGAACCCTTTGGTGTCGGTGGGTACGATGACGGAGTAATCTGCTGTGCTGGAGTTTTGCGTCACAGGGGCGTCGTATCCAGGAGTTACGATCAGATCAGATTCACATTGGAACGGAGTTTCGGTTGCGAGGGTGACGAGAGACCGAGAGTAGCCGGAGGACGATGCGGGGCATGGCGTGCCGCCGTAGACCGAGATGTCGACCCATGATTGAATGGTGCATTGACTGCTAGGGAGGAGGAAGTAGGTACTCTCCTTGTCACCACTAGGTGAGACCGTGTGATCCACCGCATGGAACTGCGGAGATGAGCCAACCAGATAGAACCCTTGCAGATTATTGGATATCGGGATAAGCACCTCCGCACCGCGTGCAAGCGAGATGGCCATATTCGAGGAATTGGATAGCGGCTCAGGCACTGAAATACGATTGGAGCTGTTGCCGCTGATTCGCAAGGACCTCTCGCCTCTCAAGAGGACTTGATCTTGTCGGTAGAATAGCTTTCCCTGCCAATCGGAAGAATTCGCAGTGTGATTGCTGAAGTCGGCGAACCAGGTGAACCCACCGTCGGAGGTGACGATTATGTCGCGATCGTTTTTGGGATCTAAGCCGTACAGGGCCAGCGTGACGTTCATATCGGGCTCGACGTAGCGCATCTCCAATAGAGCGGGCAACAACCCCCTCGCCCCGGAGCCAATCAAAACTCCGTTACAGGATTTGCCACTCCAAGCCAATTGGCTCGCAGAGCCTTGTTGAGGGTAGCCGATCATCCATTGAGCCTGAGGGGTGGGCTCCTTAGGGCACTCTAACGCGAAGTGACTAGGAGTGGTGTTGCTGTATCCTGCTGGGAGCAACACACTCACATTCACACTCGGCGCGACAACGGGCGAAGGGAGCACGCAGAGTCTCCAAGAGCTAGTGTTGGTGTTGGTGTTGTAGGTGTACAGGCAGTCATCGGAGAGGGAGATGTAGGTCCAGGCCTCCGGAGTGCCAAATGTGTCATTGAGAGTCACTTGACTATCTTCCATCAGGTTCAAAAGAACTGCCTGCTGAGTTAAGCCGGAGATGTGCACGCGGTGTGCAGTAGTGAGAGTCAGCGAGTCCACTGCATTGGTGTAGAGAGTGCACTGTCTTTCTCTGAGGTCAGAGGAGACCTTCCATGCGTCCATCTGGCTGGAGAACCAGCGAGACCATACTTGGGGCTGAGGGGGGCTGAGAGACGGGAAGTGAAGGCACCCAGAATCATACGCCACCACAGAGTGCTCTGTTGTAGCTGGGGTGGAGACGGTTGCGAAGGGGCTGTGTAGTATGGCCACCAGCGCGCCTGAATCGTGAGCGTGTGTTGTGACTTCGGTTGGCATGTTGACTGCACCCCCAACAACGAGGATATTGGCATCGAGGCTCTGTATGTTCACTGTTGACTGCGTTGAAAGCACCGCCACAACATCCGCACCATTGGGGGACCCCTCCACCACCAAATCCACCTTATCCCCGGCGGATGAAACGAGCACATGATCGACGCATTGAAGGCGTACAAGTAGCCCTCCCGCTGCAACCACTCCACCTGAACAACCGTCGCGCTGAGTGTTGTGAGTTTTGTAGTTGTTGTCCCTGCGAGTGGCCGTGGAGGGAGTGCCGTAGTCGTGAAGCCACAGATCTGTCACGTTGTGGGTTGAAGGGAGTGTCAGGTTGACGATGCCTGGGGTCCCGCTATTCGCTAGCACCTCGATGATCCCGCCGTTGTCTATGTTGGGCAGAACAACATCAAGCTGCCATCCAATCACCATCGGCGACCCGCGGCTGTCGAGGATCAGTGTTGCGTCTGATGCGAGCGCGACAACTCGGTAGGTGCACCCATCGGCCATATCGTACACCACCACCGAGTTTGGGGTGGGAACTTGACATTCGACCACACAGGAGTTGCCTGGCAACATCGTTATTAGAAGCCCGGAGGATGCTGACGTCACGTCTGCGAGTGTGCCCCTCAACAGCCTCACCTGGTCCTCCTGATAAACTTGATTGAGTAGCATGAGGGAGGAGGGCGAGGGTCCTAGCGGCTTGATGACAAGCCCGCCCTGGTCAAACATGCTCGGAGGCGGAAAGAGGTCCCCATAATATGTGTCGACAATGTCGACATCAGCGTCCTCGCCCAAACCCAACGCTATGGGACCTCCGGCTATGGGTGCCAGGAGAGTGAAGTTGTCTCTCCCTTCGTTTAGGCTGACCCTCAAAGGGCCTTGTGGGTGATCAGCGAGCACAACGTCGTCACCTCCCCCAGAGTCTACAACCACCGAGCCACTCACACGAGTGAGTGTGAATGTATCCCTTCCCGTGCCAGAGGTTGTGTTTACAAGGACAGAGGCGAGGGTGATATCGGTAATGTTGAGGGTGTTGTCTCCATCTCCCAGAGTACAAGTGATGTTGCGTTGTGGCTGGTAGATGACCCCCGTGTCGTTGCCCTCTCCCATCACGACCATCGCATCGATCTGCGGTTGCCACAGAGTGAAGGTGTTGTTACCGTCCCCAAGTAACACAACCGCCATCACTCCATCAGTGGGCGGTGTGCCTGTTGTTGAGGTCAGCAACACAGAGTCTTGGCCCGATCCCAGAGAGGCAGCGAGCGGTCCGGATTGGTCGGTGACGTTGAGACGGTTGTCCCCATTGCCCAACTCGAGCTGAGTATCCCCCTTCATTTCTGATAGGACAACCACGTCATCTCCGCCGGCGAATCTGGCGTGCACCGGATTGGCTCGGGAGATATTGCGGGCCTCGAAATAGTCCGCCGCATCGCCAGTCGAGATGTTGAAGGACATCCCGCCGGTGTACAGGAAGTGACAACTGGTGTACGCTTGACAGGTGGAGGAGGCTGATGGGAAGCCTTGAGCCTGGAGGAGGCCGCACATCCAGGGGGTCGGTTGTGCCAAGGTGTCGATGGGAGGCACCTGGTGAGTGCTGTTGACAGGATTGAGACACATAGAGTCCAACAGGAAGTATTGTTGGGGAGCCTGCGGGCCCAGTGCAGAGTTCAAGACGATGGTGGGTGGTTGTAGCCCGGTGGCTGCCGAGGGGGCGAACGCCACCATTGCGTTGATGGAGGTGAAGGGAGGCACTTCACTCGAGTGTGAGCCAAGTGAGAGGGTGTTGACAGCACCGGTGATCAAGATGGTGTTGACTGTCTCCCATATGCGGACTATCGCTGCAGAGGATGTTGTGTTCGGGGTGGCCTCGGGGAACGCGAGGAGGACTTCTGTTTTTGAAGCAGCGGAGAGACGCACTTCGGTAGGGGAGCTGCTGAAGTGAATGATGAGGCGCTCGATGTCGGAATAGAAGAGAGAGAACAAGGGTTGTCCCTCCTCGCTCAAGTCGCTAAGGATAAGGCGTCCTTGGCTCATGTCAAATAGCAGGTTCCTTGTCTCGTCCCCCGCCAACAGGTTGATTATGTCCACCGCGCCAGGGTCGGGAGACCCCAAAACCCTCACCTCGCACAACAAGTCGGAGAGCTTGTTGCCTGATCCTATCCACACGTTGTGCTCCCCAGTTCCGTTGAGGGTGATGGGGTAGTCGTTGTCGGGCACGCAGGATGTCACGTTAACGTTCGCGTCGCCTCCACCCGTGTATTGCACGGCGAGCCGTTCGCCTTGTTGTCCTGGCGACATCACCACGTCACACCTCGTGTTAGGTTGTCCCTCGAACAGTGCCGCAATGCGGTTCACTCTCTGCATCGTCACCACGCTCTTCACCGGCACCGTCTGCACAATCGTCATCCCCACCGTAGCCACCAGCTGCGGAGTGGTCGGCGCGACGCCGGGGTCAGCAGCGGGGACCTTGAAGACAAACTGGGCAAAGTCCTCCCCAGGACCTCCGCTGATGTTCACAAGGTTCACCTTCGATATGTCGCTGACTTGGAAGACGTTGTTTATCCCCGTAGCAACAATCGAGAGGTACTCTTGAGCAGAGTTGATGGTGAATTGGGTGGCGGGTAGGTTGCCTCTTACAGAGACACCTGAGATGGCCCCGGGGGTATAGTTGACAGAGGATGAAGAAGTCGATGAGCGAGTGGGTGTAGCGGTTTTCACGTTGTCGCCAAAGACAGTGATGCTTCCCTCACCGATCGCATAGGATGACCCTTGCACTTGGTAATTGAGGTGCTTTGCGTTGCCCTGGATTTGGATTGGCTGGCCGAGGAATTGAGATCGATCGCCGGAGACCGTAATGGTATTTGTCGACGCCGACTGTACCAGCAGCGAGCACGGTAGGCCCAGGATGTTCACCTTTGCCCCGGGGAGAGGGTCGGTGAGGAAGATGCCTCCACATCCCGCTGTTGGGGTTATCCCCACACCGGGGACATAATCAGGACCGACTCGGGTGGGGGTCACTGAAAAGGTTTTGGCCTGGGAGTAGCTCTGTTGTGAGATGTTGAGGTAGGCTTGCGGAGAGGGAGGCAAGTAGACGGGGATCGTAACGTTCTTCACCACCAGGTTAAGACCTTCGACGCGCCCATCGACCGAAATGGATGAAGGCATGGCCGTGAAGGTCCTCGAGGCCGCGACGCTCTGTCGGTCGCTCCCGGCGGGCCAGGTGTCGACAGTAAGGTGTCCTTGCGAGTTATACACGGAGATGCAGGCGGGCGAGGTTGCTGTTGTGGCTGTTGTGGAGGCACCCAACAACAGCTGCCTCTTCGAAGATCCGCAGCTGCTAACTGCTGCGAGAGAGTCGAGGGATATGCTGCCATCGACGCCCACCACTTGCTCAGGCATGGTGTCGCCCCATGTCTGGCCCCAGACGGGGAAGGTGATACCTTCCTCGAGGAGGGTGAAGCATACCGCGAAGCACTCGAAGAAGCAAAACCTCAGGCACAACGAAACACGGATGCTGAATCCCGCGGTGAGTTGGATGCGTACCACCAGGGTAGGGCAAGTCGCGTCGGCCATGCGAGCGATCTCGTCGAAGGTAACCCAGCCGTCATGATTCACATCTTTCCACCGCATGGCTATCGAAAGGCTTATCTGGGCGTCCGCCTCGAGCTCGATGATGAAGCTCACTATGACACCCCCGCCGAGGGTCAGCCAGGCTTGGCATGGCCACCTCATCGTCCCGTCATCGTTTGTTGCCGGGATGGCGACCGCTGCAAGCATCGCAGTGGCCGACCTTGACGACACCAGCCGCTCTATTCCTGTCGACAGCAGCGCCACCTCCCCGATGTCGACAGAAAAGCCGGCTTCGAAGTGGAACGACAGGATGACCTCGGGGAGGTCCCAGACGGGGATCTGCCAGGTTTTGCCGATGGATATGACCACCTTGGGGAGGGTCATTGCCACTATCGCGAAGGGCCGACCAAGCAGGACGTCTACGAGACGCTGTGCGGGGTCCTTTAGCAGTGGGAAGGTGACTCCCAGTTGAGACGAGTTTGCAAAGGTTGTCCAGCCGTTGACGAATTTCTTCCTGTTGGCCTCTGAGAGAGTCTTGTTGTAGGTTATGGTGCCGTCGGGTGGCGGGTGGCCCTGGAAGTGCATCTTGACGTCCGTCTCGTTCATGTTCATCCACATCCTCCCCTCCGAGAGCACCTGCCCCACGTCACACCCGTCCACTCCGCTCTTCTCCAAATCCTGGATGATGTCGAAGATCTCCGTGAGGCCGTCGAACCACGCAAGCAACTCGTACGCCCCTTCGAACTCGCACCCTCCGTCGCAAATCACGTTAGCGAGCTCTGCGAGCAATTCTATCACCGTCAAGGGATGTCCGAATATGAACGCGGTTGCCCCGACTTGTTGCCGCAGGATGCCATCCACACCCGCAAGCACTCCGAGGTCGTTTGTGATGGGTGTGATGGTGTCCAGCACCCCCTTTATCATGTTCATCAACACGCGGCCGAGACACAGCGTGGCGTTGTTGAGAGATACTATGGGTGCGTGCAGCGCGGACCTCCCATGCTCCCCGGAGGCAGAGGAGTAGTTCCATTGCACCTCGAGATCGGCCTTGTAGTGAGGCAGCATTTGCATGGAGTCGGTTGCGCCTGCGAGAGCCTCTGCGAGAGTCCCCGCGAACCCCACCTCGGCCTCTCCCGCCAGAAGAGCGTTCAGGAGGAAGGAAGGCACGAAGGAGAGCGAGCGAAAGGATGAGGTGTCATCCCGACCTTCGTTCCAGCGAGCCAGCGCGTGTCCTGCGTATATATCGCGTGTTCTGCGCGACCCCACCGTTAACTCCGCGTGGATGCCTGAAGAGTCGGCCATCAATATCTCCACCCCGAGGAGCCCCAAAATCCCCTCCAAGGCACATCCTTCCGAGAAGAGGAGATCCAGATGCACAGCGAACGGATCAATCTCCGCGGGCCGGAGTTGAATTCCTGTCGACTGCGAATAGACGAGCGTGACGTTGAGGCCCCATCCCGCGGTGATGGTCTCGCCGCAGTTGGTCATAGCCAACGCAGCGACACCATGATCGCCCAAATCGAAAGCGAATTTCTCGGAAGACAATTGCCGCTGTTGACCCAAACGGAGAGGCCACGAGTAGTTGCCATTCACGTTGCTAGGCGCGGCACGTGGTGGGGGTGGGCAAGCGTAAAGAATCGGCTGCAGTGCTTCACAGAGCGCCTTAGTGACTCCGTTCAACAAGAGCTGTTCCACCTCCCTCTCGAAATCTCCCATCGTTGTGTTAAAGGGCTGGGTGCTAAGCGTCATGATCTCGGCAGTCCATTGTTGCACGAAAAACGGCGACGAGAACGCAGAGAATGCGAGCGAGAGCACCTCATGAAAGGCCTGACCCACCAGCGGGATATCCAAGGGCCCGGGTACCGCGGAGTTGGCCTGTAGGTCGTCAAGGAGCGCATCGAAGCCCTGTTTTAATTGGCGAAGCACTCCGTTGCCCAAGAAGTAGGAGAAGGGAGTCATAGAGATAATCTCTTCGATGAGAGCCTCGGGGAAGTTGCCCTGACACCCGCTCTGCTTGACGACCACGGATTTGACCGACGCGTTTGATTTGAGGAAAGCTGACAGATCGTCCACCGAGATCTCCAGGCCGCATAGATCGCTCCCCAGCGTGAGGAACACCTTAAGGCCTGTGCTGCCGTTGACGGATAACTGGAGGTCTCCCGCTGGAGTAAATTTCAGAGTCATGGTGGCCACGGGTTCCCCGAGCCAGGCATCGAGAGCGGTCGCTGCGACCTGGAAATGGGCGAAGTAGAAGTCAAGGTCGCCGCTCGCCGCACCGGTTAGTCCCAGCGTGAATTTGGTGTCGACTCCGAGACCGAATCGCATTCCGCTGGTGGTGTTGAAGGTAACCTCGAGGTCGACCTCGAGAGTGGCGTTGACAAGCAGAGACAAATCGCCACCTCCCCCCTGTGCGGCGGGGAGATTTGGGTCCCCGAATAGTCTCGGCGTGTCCAGATACAGCACGGAGTTCAGGTTGATGATCTGAACGATTGCGAGGCCTAACACAAGTTTGTCGCCTTGAAGGGTGGCCTTCGCGCAGATGTCCGTATCGATCCCTTGAAAGCGGCTGTTGAGGACGTCGCAGAAGTCTGCAAGAGAGTAGGTCTGGTCGCTTCTGCACATGTCGTTGGCGATGTCTCGCAGAGTCACTGCCACGTGACTGTTCCAGATTGATGAGAGAGACTCCTGCGAGAAAGGCAACAGGGGCTGCGTGAGCGGGTTATCTATAATCCAGAAGGAGGCGTTTTCGATCAGGCCCATCCAATTGCAGAAGGAATTCGAATCGAGTTTGGAGAGCCATTGGAATGCATCCTGTCCAATCGCAGCTCGTTTCGTCTTGGCAGGGGTGACAAAGCCAATCTGCCAATCATCGTACTGCTTCTTCATTTGTGTCGACAAATTCCCCATCGAGACTTGCAAGCCGGGGACTGCCATCGTCAATACGATGTCCGGCGCTGTGAGCGAGCTGGAGCTGACATCTGTTGTCTTCACTCCGGTGATGTTGAGGGCCGAGTCGATACTCACGGTGACGGTGAAGTTGTTGTAGTTCGCCTTGTTCACTAGCACGCTGGGCACTGCCGGTAGGGTGATCCAGGGAAGGATGGGTGTGGCTATGAAGGACGCGTTGCCCGAACCCGAAAGGGAGGCGGCTTGCAACCCGGCGATCCCGAGAGTCCCGTTTCCTTGGCTACCCTGGACGGATATGTGTGGTGCAACTACAGAGAGTTGCGTGTTGCCCACAGCCAGTTGCACTTGTTGTGGAACGTTGGTGGCGTTCTTGATGCCTGGGATGAAGCTGTTCTGGATGGCCATCGAGGTGGGCAACAACCAACCGCCGGGGACTGTGGAGTCTTCACGGCGACCGAATCGTATTCTGATTTGCTCTGCTGAGCCCTTGAGGGGAGGCGGTTGGCGGAAGACAGTGAGCATAGATGCAGCCCAGGGTGCCACCGCTGCGATTTGGGTGACGACATCCAGCATAGCGGAGGCCATGGGAGTGCCAGGGGTGAGGGTCACCAGTTGCGTGACCGAGAGAGGCACAGAGACCTGGGTGGTCGGGGACCGGCGTTCAGCGGTGAGTTGAAGCGTGAAGGTGTTGCGGGGTGCGGGTGGGACAGGGCTAGTCACGGAGAGGCTCTGCCCGTCAAAGCTGGTGGAGAAGGTGATGTTCTTGTCTCGCACTGGCCCGGCAAAGACCGCCACGAATTGGGTGTCCATGCTGGTAAGCACGGGGCCTTCTGCGGTGCTCGATTGCCACGTCATCGACAAAGAATCGTCGGCGGTGAGCGGGGCGGTGAGGCTTTGTTTGAGTACGCGAAGGTGGTCGATGTTGAGTGCTATTGAGATGCTCGGCAGTTGCGAAGGGTAGACTGGACGAAGGTGCGACGGTACGAGACTGGACCCGTCGGGTCCATCCACAACAAGGTCTCGCCACATGGGTCGGGTATATCCGCATGGTACCCGTTTCGAAATCGCACGTGCAAATAGCCAAGCAAGGTCTTGCCACGATCCGAAACCGGGGAGCCCCTTATCGGCCCACGCGCCATTGAAGACAATAGCCGAATCCAACTGGCTGGAGACATTGAGACTCCGAATGATGCCCCATATTGTGGGATTCAGTGTCAGACTGTATGTGGGGTCGTCTGCGCTGTCACCACCTGCCGCTCTCCTCCTACTGGTCGGCGATGTCAAATCGGTTCCTTGCCCTTGTTGGAAGTATTCGACTTGCAAATATGTCCCGAGACCCCCGCATCCGGAGAGGTAGGAGGTGACGCCGGTGACGAGGGTATCGATGGTGGTGCTATCGAGCTGTGGCATGCTGCAGACTACCGGAGGCAAACCATTGATGGTGATGCTAAGGGAGGTACTGCTTGCTTTTTGGAGGTCGGATAGCTTGAATCCTTTCGAGGAAATCAGGGAGGGCGTCGCTCCGCCTTTGTACATGCTGGTAGTCAGTCGAGGCTTCAGCGAGGCAATTGTGACGTTGACGTCCGGCAGCAAGTCAGAGAGGACTCCCTCGAAGGGAGGCAGTTGCACGTTCAAACCGCCCTTAATTGAATTAGGGAGGATGTTTAACACGCTGTCGGCAATCGCGGCCTTGACAATGACGGGGGATATCACCCAGTTGCTAGGTGCGGTCACCGACACCTGGGCGGGTTGGGAGGTTTTCGCAGCCAATGGCGCGGTGATGGACGCCGTGATTGGCCAAGGCAGGCTGCTCGTTGTCGATCCATTTGTCATCTTCCGCGGAGTTTCGATTGCTCCGAAGTCGACAAACAAGTTGCTCGCTGCGTCCGGCAGATTGATCTGGGCGGAGGCATTGCCATTGACAACGGAGCCAGCCCACATGCCGTAGAGGAAGGGTAGACGCCACCCGGAGTACTGACCGCCGCCACGCAGGGTGATGGAGAGCACCTGGCTGCTTTGGTTTTGCGGTAGGACGATCATCCGTAAATCGGTGCGAAGGTGAAGCGGCATGTGCACGCGCGAGGTGTCGGCAACATACTGCCAATCGGCGCGAGGTTGGATGGCCGATCGGGTGTGTTGGGTCACTGAGATCGATATCTCCAAGGAGTCATTGGTCGGGCGTGTCCCGATCATCGCAAAAATCACTCCGGGTACCGAAGTCTCAAATGCCGTGAGGGAGGACTGCATGGCCTGCACCACCCCACTCCATGAAAGATTCGCAGGGTTGTAGGAGATCATAGCGTCGCGGGTTGCATTGAGGAGGTCGGCCATCGCAACGCTGGTGGTGTCTTGTTGTCCTCTCACGTCGACCGCTTTGATGTCGAGGGGCTGCAACGCGGTATTGGCCCAAGAGATCCCAGAGAGGTTCCTGCTGACCACATCGAACCCCTGTGCGAGGCCGTTTGAAGGATTGAAGTCATCGTTGGTATCCAATCCGCCTTGGGCTGTGAGGGACACAACACCCACACCGTCCGATGTGGGAGTAGGGAGTCGCCCAAAGATCCACCCCGCAGGCTCCTCGCTGGCTGCGAGGCACATGTAGGTCATGTTGACAGAAGAGAAGAGGAATGCCGAGGTGGCATCGGTCTCTCCGAGAAGAGAGACTCCCAATTCCACTCTGGCCTGTACCTCCGGTCCCCATAGTAGACTCACAGAGAGCTGCGAGGCACTGTTGGTGTTGCTGGGTGTGATCGCTGCTAGTAAGCTCTCAATCGCGACACCCGCGGAGAGGAGCGCGGTGAAGTGTTGGTGATCAATCCGCACGTGATTAGGGTCGGTTGACCTGTTGAGAATGGGCACCTCGTAATTGGCCAGGGATGGATACGCAGCCTTCACCCCCGCCCCCAATTTTTGTAAGAGGTTGTTGGCCCCATCGAGTGGAAGGAGTCTCATAGGAGAGTCCGTGACAGCGGCGGTTCCCGCAACTAGAGTTATGTAGAGTGTGGCATTCTGACTACCAGGGCCAACAAGGAGGTGTAGATCGAGGAGAGCGCGTTGCGTCGAGGTGGAGTTGGTGCGAACATGTTGCAAGGCGTAGTGGAGGAAACCCAAGCAAGTAGGTGCCGACGTTATGGCCACATATTTGCCGACAATTGAGGGCAGCATGCTCGGATCGAAAAACCCCGCGAGGATTTCATTCAGCACGGGCATCCCCTCAGCTGCAAGGAGCGATGGAATTGCTGTGAATAAGGAGGAGGCCACTCGCAGACACACTCCTTGAATATCGGGTGCATCCGCACCTATGCCCACATCAGGTTGAAGGACACCCGAAGGCACAGCGGCGAAGAGGTCGAGATGAGGGAGGGTGGAGGCGATGATAGCACCCTTAGGCGATCTTAGCACTCCGTAGATACTCCCCGAGGAGGTCAACGCAACACTCTTCACCAAGGAGAGTGCAGTTGTGAGGTCACTGAGTGCCCGCAAAGGCCACGCATAGCTGTTGTTAGGGGCCGCTCCTCTTACGTCGACTTGAAATCCGATATAGGAGTCTTCGCCCAGCGACCCATCGAGGCAATGATAGCATCCATACGCAGTCCCATGGATAGCGCGGAGAGTGACGGTTGTGTCTGAGAGAAAGAAGTCTGCAGTGAGGTTGGCCATATAGGTTGCCTCCACCAGCTGCAGACCCGATCGGCAGGAATAGCCTCCTTGTACGAGACTGCCTTCAACCAATTCCTGTGCTGCCTCGAGGAGACTTTGTGCCAACAGCACATCGCGTCCGTCCTCATCGACGCATTTGCTGTCTCCAACTAATCCACACCCGGCCGATAGTTGAAGCAGGATGCCATCCACTTCTCCGTCCTCACTTCTCTTCTTTCCTCCTTCGAAGAATTTCTTCTTCGAAGCAGACGAGGAGGAAATTTGTCGTACAGTCATGCGCCCTTCGAAGGTGTTGACTCCTTCTTGTAGCGGGAGGAGAAGAGAGGGTGGCAGGAACATCCCTCGCGATGTCGCTACGACAGAGGATGGCGTCGCTTCCATAGGACCCATGATATCCACCAGCGAGGCAAAGAGGGTGACGAGAATCGCTATGGAGCTGTCATTCGCGGAAATCGAAGATGAAGGCGGTTGCAGCCACGCAGGCAATGCGCCATCGAACAAGTCCACGTCCATGAGATTCGGCCCACTTGCGAACGAAGAAGAAGGAGATGAAGATGAGGATTCCACGCGACCTGACCAAGGGATGTATCCTGCCGGTGCTGCCTCCGGCAGACCCTTCACGGCCTTCGTCAGGCGGAAGAGATAGGATCCCTCTCCGCTACTAAAGGCCACTCGCAGAGTCACCCCGATGGAGAGATCAAAGAGTAGTGCGGCTGTTGTGGTTTCTTTGTACAGGGTTCCTTCGTAGTGTCTGTTGATCTGGTAGTCGGCTGAGAGGTAGCGACCTTGTAGTGGCGGCAATATGAGTGTCACATCGTCGGCAGTCACCGGATGCCACCCGTCATCGTATGTTACTTGGTTGGGGGACGTTGCGGCCTCTTTGCAGGTGGTGGCCACCCATGACAAATCCTCCACTGCTGGCCCTTGCAGAACCGAGCTTTTGCGTGGCGG